>Ga0233437_1000856_pt1 | contig 62914 bp, 71 predicted proteins | sample SI_122_August201_FD_182714 | JGI IMG/M metagenome (GOLD analysis project Ga0233437, IMG submission 182714) | Seawater microbial communities from Saanich Inlet, British Columbia, Canada - SI_122_August2016_200_MG | ecosystem: Environmental > Aquatic > Marine > Inlet | place: Canada: British...
GCTGAGCTGAAAAGAAAACTTAAACTATGGAATATGGATTACAATAACTTAGAACATTGTGCTCTTGGAGGATTATCACCTAATGAAGCCCTTAGACAAAAAGTGCAAAATGTCCGTTCCTAAAACAAAATATTAGAGCAATTAAAAAAGCGAAGTCATAAGATACTTCGCTTGTTTTTATTTTATTTATAGTTTTTATTCAGCTTTTTTCCATTTCCATATTCGATACCAGGCTCTCATAGTAAAGTATTTATGAGTTTCTGCTTCTTTGTGTAGTATATAGTGATCCCCTTTTTGTTTTAACTCATAGTCAGTAAATAGACCCATTGCCTTAAGAGCCATACTTGCTGTAGCTTCAGGATTTTCAGTTCCATCTTTTGTGTTTACGGCTGTAAAGTCAATATGTTTTGTTCCAGCCCATTTCCTTAAATCAACCTCTTGCTCTGGCGAATATGAATAGGCATAACCGGGAAGTGCTATATGAAGTGCTTTGCACAACTTTTTATTTCCATCTTCTCCAACATAATCATGCCGCTCACTGGTGTTACCTATCACGTATAAAGAGACGATAAATGTGATAATGGCCAGCAATAACAATTTCGATGTAATATGTTTCATCTTTATCTCCTTTTAAATTTCTTTTTAATATTGAATTATCACGTAACACTATAATAGAATAATAGTGTTATAACAGCGGCGATGAGACCGATATAAAAGCCATCTTTATGGGTCCTATCACGGAAGAAAATCGGCACTATTAACCAATTGCTTAAAAAAGCTCCTAGTGCTAAAAAGATGCCAATATAGCCCATGATTACGCTCTTTATTCTATTTGATTTTGTATTTTTTAGTATCTATTTTTTTAACTATTACCAAATAATATTATATTTCTACTACTATGTCAAGTTATAGTTCTTAGCCAAGAATACAGTATAAAAAAACCGCTGGTTAACCAGACGGCTTTATTTTTTTATATCACAAAGGTTAACCCTTGGCACCCTTCACTATATCTTGAACAATGTTTAATTCATCTTGGTTTAATGTTAAAAAATTTAGTGGGTGCTTTGGGTCTTTAATAGCCTCTGGCTTCAGATCTTCATCTGTAAACTTGTTGGCAAAATCAACAATTACCTGCATAAAGTGTTTGGCCAATTTTCTGGTTTTAAAAACCGCATCTGTGCTAAGCAATGGTTTATATCTATGGCCTGCCCCCCTTGTTATCCAGCCAACAAATAAACCATTTTCCTTTGAAGGACCACCTGTGTCAATAACAATATCATCGGGATTGCCTGCTATTTCCCAAAGAGTTCCTCTACTAAGGCCCATTATCCCTCCTTTTTTAATATTTATTGGACAATTATTTTTGATATTTCATTTTTATATTATATACATATTAACCTATTGTCAAACCTAGTTAATTATTAGTAATCTTAAATATAAAAACCACCTCAAATTGAGATGGTTTTTTGGGTTCTAGGTATAGGACGGAATCTGCGTCAAAGGTAAACTGCTGTTTCAAATAAAATTTTAATATGTCTTTAGCCTGTGATTATTTAGTATCAACAACCTTAATTGAGTTGAAAAACTGCCTTTGATAGTAAACTAAATCAAAATCTATGCCTTCGCCCTGGTTTGGATCGCCGTCAATATCAGCTTGAGCGGAAAAATTATATAGTTCATTGTCTTGTGTCAGTAGATAATAAGGTATACCAGTCTTGATAGAGTTTGCATCATAGCTCATCTTATAGAAAAGTACACCTTTGACATTATGCGCAATCTCTAATTCTAAATTTTCATTTTCAGGATATAGATCTTGGAAAAATTTTAGCTTATCATCAGCTGCTATAAAATCTGTAGTAAATTTATCATCATTTTTTCTTAAAGCAATTAGATCTCTTGTTTTAGGGTCAGAGTAATGCCACCAGTTATCATTGAATTTAGTAAGCTCCCAGCCTGGCAATTCGGTGACGGATATATTATGAAATTGAAACCAAGGACCCTCATCAACCAGATCTACTCTATTGCCATATATGGAATTAACCATTGGGTCTTCCCCGGCATCTATCTCCTGCTTATCGAAAGAAGAGTCAGCATCTGAGTCTTCAAGAAATGGATTAGTTTTATATATGTTTACTTCATCGCCGTTGGTCAAGCCATCATTATCATCGTCCTCATCAAACCAGGGATCTATTGACCCATTTACTTTTTGCTTCTTTTCTACCTCCTCATCTGAGTCTATATTATCCAGATCACTATTCGTAATCCCTAGAGATAATCTTTTGAATAAATCCATCAAATTCTTCCAGGTAACTTCGTGCCTTTGGCCATCCATATCTACATACCAGATTCTACCCTTGTTCTCTACCTGAAGAAGTAATCTACCTTTTAATCTGCTTACTAGATTCATATCATGGCTAACCTTATCATTTCCTCGATTATTTGGATCAGACGCAATTTCGGGATTATGTCCAGTATCTACTTCACTTTTGTCTGAAAAACCATCTCCATCAGTGTCTACATCACTACTGACTGAATTAGGGTTCATTGGAATTTTATATAAATCGCTATTAGTTATACCAAGAGATAGGGTTTCGAATAGATTAAGGGCGTTTACGAAAGTAACCTCATATCGTTTTTCATGATCAGGACTGACATACCAGATTCTACCCCTATCCTCTACTTGAAGAAGTAGTCTTCCTTTAAGGCGATTAGTCATATCATTGGAGGCTACTGCGGAAGATAGTGAACTTATGGTTAAAAAAAATATTACTAAAATGAGAGTAGTTTTTTTCATATGCTATTATTTTAATTGATTTACCTTAATTCTACCAATTTCAATGAAATAAAACAAAAAACACCGAGATGAACTCGGTATTTTTTGGTTGCGGGGGCGGGATTTGAACCCGCGACCTCGAGGTTATGGGCCTCGCGAGCTGCCAGACTGCTCTACCCCGCGTTGTTGAATTGTATTTACACTATATTATATACTAACAATTGTCAATTACATGAATTTTTCAGCAATTGCTCTTTTTCTTTTCAGACATGGCACATCTGAATTGTAGTAAATCCATGATAATAGTTTTAATGAATCTTTCTTGGCATAATTTACCCCCCACATGCTAGTAGTTTGAAAATCTCTATCAGGTTTTCTTTCCCATGTGTGGCCTTTTATTCCTAGTTGCTTATCTATTTTTTCTCTTACCCAAAATATATGTTTTTCACTTGCAGAGATTAGTTTAACATATAGACGAGTGTAAATATATTTCGGATTTTTGAATGTATTCCATTTATCAGTATAAGTTATAATAGATCCATCTCCATCGATGTGGCCTCTAACAAAATCTCTAAAATATTTATCTGGAATTTTAAGTTTACTAATTGTATAAGTTTTTGCTGAAGATAATCCAATTTTTTCTAACCATCTGTATAGTTGCACATTGCCGAACTGCACTCTGTAGTGAGGTTTTGTAGCCCATCCATTGTGCATCACTTGACCAATTTTATTGTCGAGATTAAGACATTTTATAAAAGTTTCTAGGAGTTGAATATCGGATGACCTCATTGTAATATGTCGTCCATCATTGGACAAGCATCCGTCGGTCACTAAAAGTCCAATTGCGTAAGCAAGATCTGGTGTCCACTCAAATTCTTTGTCTGGAAGTTTTGATCTTGACATAAATCTCCTTGGTGGGGATGGAGAGAATCGAACTCTCATGAGCGAAGCTCAGCAGTTTTTGAGACTGCCCTGTATACCTAGTTCCAGCACATCCCCTTGGTAGCGGGGGCGAGGATTGAACTCGCGACCTTAGCGTTATGAGTGCTACGCTCTAACCAACTGAGCTACCCCGCCGAGGTAAAAAATAGAATTGGCAATATGCCAATTGGTTATATTTACTATACAGGAAAAATGAGGTTTTTGTCAATATTTTGCTTAAAAGCAGTAATTGGATTATAATATAAGCATGTATCAAATAGTTCATGGCACAACAGGCATACTTATTGGCAGTCAGACAGGTAATCCCTACCTGGCTTTTATTTTGGGCCTAATATCTCATTTTATACTAGATGCAATCCCTCATGACAGCGAAGAGCTTAGAGATTGGCAAAACAAGGGGGATTATATTAAAAAAATTGCCTTTGAGGCAATGTTAGACCTATTCGTCTTTTTAGTTATACTTTATAGTTTAATGAATTTTGGAGGTTTAGAGCTAAACTATGCGGTTGGTGCTGGCGTTATTGGGGCTCTTCTGCCTGACTATATCTGGGGAGCTGCTGAGCTATTTCATATAAATAATATTGTACTGGAGAAATATAAGGCATTTCACAGCTGGGCTCATGGAGTAATTCATAAGGCAGTGTACTTGCCCTGGTATCTGGTAGTTCCAATCCAAATTGGATTTTTAATTATATTAATAATACTAATTTTAATACTTTAGTATTTTACCTCTTTAACTTCTGGTATTTTTTCTTTTAGCATACTACCTATACCTGTACCGAAAGTCATATGAGCCATTGGGCAGCCTTTGCAGGCGCCTTTTATTTTTAGTTCAACTATTCCACCTTTAAATGAGGCAAGTTCAACATCACCACCATCCATTTGTAATCCTGGCCTAACCTCGTCTAATAACTTATTTATTTTTTCTTTAATACTTGCCATATTTTTTGTAATCATTAATAGCTGAGCGGAGTGCTTGGTCTCCAAGAACAGAACAATGTACTTTTCTTGGTGGTAGCCCTCCCAGTTCTTTTAAAATATCAGCTGGAGTTAATTTTTCGGCGTCAAATAATTTCATACCACCGCGCCTGGTAACCATGACTGAAAGCATTGAAGTAGAAGCTATAGCTGATGCGCAACCAAATGTACGCCAGCTGCATTTTTTAATTCTATCACTACTCGAATCAACTTTTATCCAGAGAGTCATCATGTCACCGCAAACTGGGCTACCAACTGTACCCTTCCCATTGAACTCATCTTTGCCTGGATCCTCTAGTTGAACATTTCTTGGCTTAAAGAAGTGATCTTTAACGGTAGGGCTATAGAGCCAACTATTGTCACCTGACTTACTGACTACATCTTTAATTTTTTTGGTTACTTTTTTCATCTATTTACTGCTGTTAATTTTCTTAAATCTTCAATAATACTAGGTAAGATTTTTAAAACTTTTCCAAGATGTGCTTTGGTAGTACTTTTTCCCATGGTGAATCTCATAGAGCCGTGAGCGTCTCCTGCCTCTTGTCCGATGGCGAGTATGACGTGAGATGGCTCTAAGCTAACTGAATGACAGGCTGAGCCTGTTGAGACATAAATGCCTTCACGATCAAGTTTTAGCATAATAGATTCGCCCTCAATGCGCCTAAAGGTTACATTGATATTATTTGGAAGCCTTTCAATGGGATGGCCGTTTAGAATAGTTTCGGGTAATTTTAGTAGCTCCATTATAAAAAAGTCTCTTAGTTTTTCTAAACGTTTTGATTCTTTAGTCCTATTTGAATCGACTAATTTTAGAGCTTCTGCAAATCCAATAATGGCGGAAACATTTTCAGTACCAGGTCTCAGTCCTGCTTCTTGATCTCCACCATAAAAAATTGGCTCTAGTTTGATAGCCTTTCTTTTATATAGAGCTCCAATTTGCTTAGGACCATATATTTTTGATCCATTTATAGTTAGTAGGTCTACTCCAAGCTTATCTGTGTCAAGATTCAAGTATCCTGCTGCCTGACAGGCATCAGTGTGAAAAATTGGATAAATTGGATTATCACTTTTATCAACTTGCTGAATGCGGCGATAGTTTTTAATAATTTTGCTAAATTCAGCTATATTTTGGATTGTACCTATTTCATTATTGGCGTACATGATGCTAACTAAAATTGTATTTGGCCTTAAAGCTTTACTTAAATCATCTGGATTTATGAGACCAAATTTATCTACTGGTAGATATGTGACTTGAAATCCTTTTTTTTCTAGAACCTTAAATGTCTCAAGAACTGCAGAGTGCTCAATGCTTGAAGTGATAAGATGGTAGTCTTTTGCATTTTCAATAAAGCTGTTTGCTACACCAAAAATAGCTAGGTTGTCTGACTCTGTGCCACCGGCGGTAAAAATTAGCTCTTCAGGAGCACAATTTAATATTTTCGAAATACTAGTTCTTGACTGAGATACGGTTCTTGCAGCTTCACGACCTATTTTATATAGGGAAGACGGGTTACCAAAATTTGAATTAAAAAATGGGGTCATACATTTAATGACACGAGGATCAGTCGGTGTAGTTGAGGCATGGTCAAGGTAGATCATATTAAATCTTTTAAAGTTACTTGATTCATCTCCTTATCCACATATCTTTTAATACGAGTCCAAACTGGTTTGAGTTTGCAGGTTTTTTGGCTTGAACAGAATTCACCTCCAAGGCATCTTGTAATTTCAAGTTGCTCACCTAAAGCCTCAAGGACTGTCTTTATTCTAATAGCACTTGGTTTTTTGGCTAGAGTATACCCTCCACCTTTACCTTCTTTGGCTTCAATTAATTTTGCTTTAACAAGATCTTGGACTATTTTAGTTAAAAATCTATAAGGCATTTTACCTTTGCCGGCAACTTCTTTAAGAGACATGCGACGATCGTTTTTGGCAAGTGTTATTAATAGGTAAAGGCCATATTGAATTTTTGTTGGCATGTAAAACATAATCTAGTGTTAATTATTAAAAAACAAACTTACACTGTTGTAGAGTAAGTTTAGTTTATTAATGCTTTTTTGTCAAATATAAAAGCTACTCTTTATTAGAGTAGCCTGACTGCAGCTTTATGAATTATATTATACTAGTTTTCCATAGGTTTTTAGCCTATCATAGGGTGGAATGTACCTTACATGAGGATTAGTAAGTTCTAGTAACGGATGGCTTTCGATTTTATAATCAACAGGATCATGGAGTATTATGATTTCCCTGTTGTCCGCTTTGACTATTGTTTTTTCTGGTGTTGAGTTGCTTATTAGAACGTATGTTGCTCCACTTTTGCCAAGAATGTAACCTTCATTTCTTTTCGGGTTGAAAACCAAAACATCTTTTCCTATTCTAGTTAGCTTGTTATCATTGGCTCCAGGAAACAATTTAAGAATATTTTTTAGAATATCAGACGATGATAGAAAGCAAAACATTTTTCTAATTTTTCTAACTTGGTAATACCCATTGGCTGGTAAGTTTATCCTTTCTTCTTCAGTAATAAGCTTGTCTATTTCATTTCTTCTTTCAGCAGATGCTGCCAAATGTGGTAAAAATATTTCCCACATATATGCGTCATGCAAAGTTCTGATTTGAAATTCTATGTTAAAACTTATTAAATGTTCTTTAACTTTTGATATATCAGAATTCTGATTTATTTTTCTAATTTTAATACTGCTGTTTTTCCTTCTAAATTCAATTAGATATTGGAATGCTTTAGCACTATCGCCTATATAGCTGACAAAAACTACATCTTTAATTTTTGTCTGCCTGATTTTACTGATGATTTTTTTTGATATCTCTTCACTTAGATCAAGTATTCGAAAGACTATTATTTTTTGATCACCATCAGAGTGAACAACGAAATAGACTTTTCCGTGAATCAACTCATTAAACTCCATGATTTCCTCCTTAGGTTTGTATTGGTTTTACCAATAGCCTAAATAAGAGCTAGCCCTGGTTTTTCCAAGTGCTCTTTGAGTTATTTTATTGTTAAGCTGCAGTTTAAATATTTTTGCATTAATGAATTAAAAAGTCAAGAAATATAAAAACACCCTAGTAAGGGTGTTTTAAAAAAATTACCTAGTGCGCTAGTCTTCAATAGAAATTGCCTCTGATGGACAAGTAGTTATGATATCTTCCTTGGTATATCCATGAGTTTTATAGTCATGGTCCTTGACGTCACTTTTACCTTCAGCTCCTTCCATGAAGCATTCTGGGTACATAGAGTAGCATGTGCCACAGGCAATACATTTTGATTTGTCAACTGTGATTTTGCTCATAATTATTGATTTCGATTAGTAAATTTTCTAAGCTGAATTATTAATTTGTCTACTGCCAGATCAGTTGCTTCGATCATAGTATGGTCATCCTCTTTGGCCATAAGCACCTTGCCAGGTAGATGAAGGACCATTTCAACCATGTAGGCTGCTTTGGTAGCAAAAGCTTCTGCCTTGACCTCTAGTCGACATTCACTTTCTTTGTATCTGGTCATTAATGTTTCAAAACGATCTAGTTTCTTTGGACAGTAATCAGAGAGAAATGCTTTATCACGCTCTGATAGGTTTTTATATTTATAGTTTATTGGTAGCATGGTTTTTTTGTTAATTTATATTATCTTACTCCACATTTAGTGACATATTTTTTTGCAATTTTACTCAGCTCTTTCATTTGTTTATCTGTATAACTTTTGTGTACATTGAAATCCTGATCATTTAGATTGCCGGTTGGTCTGAATTTTTGTAAATAATATTTATCTGCGCCCTTTATCAGTTTGGCCATTTGCTCGATATCAACACTCGTGTGCATGGCGGGCAAGATGGTTGAGCGAAATTCATATGGCAGACCTGCTCCCATGATGAGCTTAATTGATGCTTTGATGCTTGCTGTGTCTACTTTTATGTTAGCAACTTTTTTGTATTTACGCAAAGGAGCTTTTATATCCATAGCAATGTAGTCAATCAAGCTTCTATCTATCAATTCTTTGAAAGTAGCTGGGTTAGTACCATTTGAATCTAGCTTAACAAGCAGATCAAGTTTTTTTATCTTTTCAATTAATTTGAGCAAGTCTTTGTGAAGTGTTGGCTCTCCTCCGGTAATAACGACTGCATCTAAAACACGTTTTCTTTTAGTAAGAAAATCAAAAATTTGCTTTTGAGGTAATACATCTTTTTTATCTATGCGAGTGACTAGATTTGGATTGTAGCAAAACGGACAGCGGAAATTGCAGCCTTGAGTAAAAATGATGGCTGATACTTTTTGGGGATAATCTAATAGTGATGTTTTTTGTAGTCCGGCTATAATCATAGAAAATTTATTTCTTTAATTAAAAATTCTTCCCTGTCTACGAGTATGATCAGAGAAGAATTTTTATATTGGTTAGAACATAATCCTAGTTGCAAGTGTTGCAGACCTGTTTGTCAAATGTTTGGCGATCGCCAAACTCTGCACGTTTGCCATCATTCCACTGGTTGATTGGGCGTAGATAGCCCACAACTCGGGAATAGATCTCGCATTTTGTTCTTTTTGTTTTTGCTGGTGGCATAGGGATCCTTTTTAATTCAAGCTATATATGTATTATAGCATGAATCTTAACTTTTTTCAAGAGCTAAAAATAGGGTAAAATGGGGTTTTAGTTGCTGAAGAGATTGGCTTGTTCTACTTTATCCTCCCCTATCTTCTCAGGGGCTTCAGAATAGCCTATTTCTTCATCACATTTAGGGCAGTAGTTGTGTTCTCCTGCTAAATATCCATGAATAGGGCAAACTGAGAATGTAGGACAGATAGTATAGTACGGCAAATGATAGTTTTCAGCGATTTTTTTAACTAAATTTTTAGTGGCCTCAATTGAAGGTAATTTTTCTCCAATAAAGCCGTGAAGAACTGTTCCTCCGGTGTATTTGGTTTGCAGGTCATCTTGCAAGTCAAGAGCTTCGAAAACATCGTCTGTATAGCTAACTGGCAGCTGGGATGAATTGGTATAATATGGGGCTGCACCTTCTTCTTTATATAATTTTTCGTTGGCAACAACAATATCGGCATATTTCTTTTTATCGGCTTTGGCGAATCTGAATGTTGTTCCCTCTCCTGGGGTTGCTTCTAGGTTATATAGGTGATTAGTTTCATTTTGATAGTTCATGAGCTTATCTCTCATATATTCAAGAATTTCTTCAGCTAGAGCGTGGCCTTCTTTGGTAGTAATATCTTTACCAATAAAGTTTATCATGGCTTCATTCATACCGAGAATACCAATAGTGTTGAAATGGTTTTTCCAATATTCACCGAATTGATCTTTTATTCTGCCTAAATAGAATTTAGAATAAGGATAAAGTCCCATGTCAGTGAATTTTTCAATAATTTCTCTTTTTGTTTCAAGGGACTCCCTGGCAATCATCATGAGTCTGTCTATTCTTTTATAGAAATCATCTTTATCTTTTGCAAGGTAACCAATACGAGGAAGATTTATCGTAACTACTCCGATTGAACCGGTGAGTGGGTTGGCGCCAAATAGCCCGCCACCACGCTTTTTAAGTTCACGGTTATCAAGGCGCAAGCGACAACACATACTTCTGGCGTCTTCTGGACTCATGTCTGAATTAACAAAGTTTGAAAAATATGGAATACCGTACTTTGAAGTCATTTCCCAGACAGGATCAAGTACTGGGTTATTCCAATCAAGATCTTTGGTAATGTTGTAAGTTGGAATTGGAAAAGTGAATACTCTGCCTTTGGCATCTCCTTCAAGGTACACTTCGGCTAGAGCTCGATTAAACATATCCATTTCTTTTTGGAAATCTTTATACTTATCTTTTTTAACATCTCCGCCAATGATAACAAAATCTTCTGCCAGAGTACCTAAGGGTTTCATATCAAGAGTGATGTTTGTAAATGGCGTTTGAAAACCAACACGCGTCGGAATGTTCATGTTGAACATGAATTCCTGAAGACCTTGTTTAACTTGCTTGTAGTCAAGCTTGTCATAGCGAATGAATGGTGCGAGATAGGTGTCAAAGCTTGAAAAAGCTTGAGCGCCATTAGCTTCACCTTGAAGAGTGTAGAGAAAATTAACAACCATGCCAAGCGCACTTCTAAAATGTTTAGGTGGATTAGATTGAACTTTACCTTCAACGCCGGTAAAACCATAAACTAGTAAATCTTTTATATCCCAACCACAACAGTAAGCTGCGAGAAGTTGCAAATCATGAATATGTAAATCAGCTGTTACATGAGCATCTCTAATTTCTGGGGGATAGATTGAGTTGAGCCAATAGTGAGCTGAAATTGTTGAAGCGACATGATTATTAAGTCCTTGTAGAGAGTAAGCCATGTTTGAATTTTCTTTAACACGCCAATCTAGTTTATTTAAGTATTGATCTATCAAATCGTCTGAATTAATAAATTTATTTAAATCTCTGATTTTTGCATGTTGCTCACGATAGAGGATATATCTTTTAGCAGCATCAACTAAATCTTCTTTGATTAAAACTTCTTCAACGATATCTTGGATTTGTTCAACACTTGGAATTGTATGGCCGTCGTATTTTTTATGAATAAGCTTTTCAGCATTCTCTGCTAATTTAGCAGTGACTTTTTCATCTTCTTTACCAACTGCGCGGAGTGCCTTAAAAATAGCAGATTTTATTTTTTCTGAATCAAAGGCCATGACGCGGCCATCACGTTTTTTAATTTGGGTTACATTTTTTGGCATATAGAGAAAATAAAAAGACCAATATGGGTAGCCTAGGTCTTTTGTTATTATTGCTTTTAATGAAAGGTAGTAGTAGTAATTATTATAGAACAAAAAGTTGCGAGAGCAAAGAGGTAGTTATCCACTGTTTTTTCCTTTTTGACACCTAATGACACTTGAAAGACGTTCCATGTGGAACGTCTTTAATGATTACAGTAATCTTTGCGTAATTTATTCAATAACCTCTTCAATAAAGACTCTAGTGGCAAGCTCCTTGTCGAGCATATAGAGAGTTGTTTCATTTTTTCCAACCATTTTTGTCTTATCTAGAAGTTCAGTGGCATTGCCTTCTTCTTCGACTTGTTCATCAATGTACCACTTAAGAATAGATGCTAGAGGATAGTCTTTTTCCTTAGTAGCCAGCTCAAAAAGCTTATTGATTTTATCTGTGATATATTTTTCATGCTTCAATGTTTCCGCAACAGCCTCAACGATACTTTTATAGCTAGTTGAAGGTTTTGGCATAGCAGCTAGATCAATTTTTTCTCCTCTATTGACAAGATGCTTGTAAAAACCCATAGCATGAGTTAGCTCTTCCTTGGCTTGAACTGTAAACCAATTGGCAAATCCTTTAAGGTTAATACTTTCAGCGTAAGCGGCCATACCAAGATAGATATAGGCTGAGCTCAGCTCTTCGGCAATCTGAGCGTTTACAGATTTAATAACTGTATTTTTCATAACAAAAAAGTTAACTTATAATCAAGGGTATTATATATGAAATGAGCAAAGAAATCAAGAATATTAGGTTGAGAATTTATAGTACCATTTAATCTCATACCATACAAGCGTTAGTATGGGGATAACTGGGCAAATTTCGATGAATGATATATAATATAAGTATAAATTATTAATTAATAATAAAAATAATGCCTGTTCAACTCAATAAAACAAAACGTATTGTCCATTCACCTACTCCAGAAAATCATATCTTGGCTGGCCTTGAAGAACAAAAGGAAATACTATTAAAAATTTATGAAAATAGTAAAAAAACAAAACGATATATTTTAATTGGTCGAGTAGTCAGTTTGGTGTATCTGTTTTTAATTCTTGGTTTTTTTGCCATGGGCCTTAAAATACTCTCTCCGCTTCTGAATCAATTTAATAATATTATGATGCCATACAATGATTTAATAGGTAATGATGAGCTTAAAAATGTAGATGTAGATGCAGTCAATGATTTACTTAGACAATATCAAAAGAAATAATAATTATGAATGATATTATAAAAGGAGCTAGAGAACTTCTTGTAAAAATAGAACAAGCTTTTAGTGTACTAGAAATAGACACTAAGAAAATACAAATCAAGGCTCTATCAGTAGAAATGAATGAGCCTGATTTTTGGTCTAACACTGAAAATGCCACAAAAGTTTCGAAGAGATCGGCTGAACTTCTTGAAGAAGTAGAAGAATGGGAAAAAATAAAGCATGATACAGAAGATATTTTTAGCCTAGCTAATGAAAGTAAAAAGGAAGATGATAATTCTATAAAAAATGAATTAGAAAAAAAATTAGATAAACTTGAAAAGTTATTTTTAAAGCTTGAGTTTAGTTTAATGCTTTCAGGGCAGTATGACAGACATAATGCTATTGTGGCTATTCATGCTGGAGCTGGTGGAACAGATGCCCAAGACTGGGCGCAAATGCTTGAGCGAATGTATCTTCGCTATGCTGAGTCTAAAAATTACAAGGTAAATATAGTTGATAGACAAGTAGGAGGCGAAGCTGGTATAAAATCTCTGGTTATTGAAATAATTGGAAAATATGCTTATGGATATCTTAAGGCTGAGGCAGGCGTACATAGATTGATACGCATTAGTCCCTTTGATGCAGAAAAGATGAGGCACACTAGTTTTGCTTTAGTTGAGGTACTGCCTGAGCTAGAAGAAATTGAAGAAATTGAGCTAAAAGAGGAAGACCTTAAAATTGACACATTTAAATCATCTGGTCATGGTGGCCAGAGCGTAAATACAACTGATTCAGCAGTTAGAATCACTCATAGCCCCACAGGCCTTAAAGTAATTTGTCAAAACGAGAGATCACAGTTACAGAACAGAGAAACTGCAATGAAAATTTTAAAATCTAAAATTAAGCAATATAATGAGTCAGAACTAGAGGAAGAGAAGAAAAAATTAAGAGGTGAGTTTAGCGAAGCTGCTTGGGGTAATCAAATAAGATCATATGTTCTTCATCCATATAAGATGGTTAAGGATCATAGAACAAAACATGAGACTCAAGAGACTGAATCAGTTTTAGATGGTGAACTTGATCTATTTATGGAAGAGTATTTGAAGAAGAATATTAGCAATTAAATTGAAATATATGCGTCCATTTGGAGAAGCATTAAATAATTTTAAGATGAACTTTAGAAAAATGGAATCTGCTGAACCCCAAAAAAAGGATAACATAAAGGAAGCTGGGCAACACAGTTTTACCGACAAAGAAATGAAAAATAGAAAAAAAATTCAAGAAGCGATTGTTCAGGGTTCAAAAGAGAGGAATGTAGAAAAAGTGTTATAGATTTATAAAAAAATAAAAGATCCTAGGAGGATCTTTTTTTATTAACAATTTTCTTCAATTCATCAAAGTCACCTTGTTTATCCATTTTATCTACAGTTTCCTTGATCTCTTTTTTAAACTCTAATTTTTTAAAACACGACTGGCATCCAAAAAAATGTTTTTCAAATGTAATTTTTATTTGCTCATCATCTATCTTGCCTAAGATATAGTCGTCTATTAGCGCCCTAAATTCTCCATGATTCATTTTCTTCTCCTTTGCTTATGTTAAGAAAATCTAGATTAATTTCAATATATTTATCTTTATTTATAATTGGCATTTTTAGTGCCAATTTTTTTATATTTAATACCTTTTACGTCTTTTGTATGTTACTCCTATTTCTAGTAATGTCAATTGTATTTTGGGGTAAAAAGAAATTTCGCCTTATAGCGCTTAGTGCGGTTTTTTTGTTTCTTGGCATATGGAGATTTGGAATAAGCGAAGAGGTAATTGATAAATATCACATAGCATATTATGCCAATCAAAATTTTAAAATAACTGGTACTATTGTTCGTGAGCCGGACGTAAGATCAACTAACAGAAAAATAACAGTTAGGCCAGATGATTATTCTGGCTTGATTTTAGTAAATGCACCAAATTTTCCTGAATATGAATTTGGAGATAGAGTAAAGGTAAAATGTATGTTTGAAAAACCAGGCGTAATTGAAGAGTTTGATTACGGACAGTATTTGTCTGTGTCTGGGATCTATAGTGTGTGCTATCGGCCTGAGTATATAAATCATATGGGGGAATCCGAACTATCAACTGGACAAAAGATAAGAAAAAAAATTATTAGTATTAAATATAAATATAAAGAAATTATTGATCAAACCATAAGCTACCCTGAAAGTGAGGTGCTATCCGCAATGACAGTCGGGCTGAGGCGAGGAATACCTGATAATATATTAGATAATTTTAGATACGCCGGATTGTCACACATTATCGCCATATCAGGACTTCACATTTCTATTGTAACACTACTGCTGATGAATTTTTTTATAGCCATCGGGCTTAGGCGAAGACATGCTTTTATTGGAGCTACAGCAAGTCTAGTTCTATTTCTTCTTATGATTGGTTTTCGAGCCAGTTCTATTCGGGCAGGAATTATGGGTTTTGCGGCGCTATTTGCCATGCAGGTGGGAAGACTTAAAAATGGAATAAACATACTGCTGCTAGCAGCAGTACTATTACTTTTAATAAATCCAAAGCTATTGCTGCTTGATGTGGGTTTCCAGTTATCTTTTTTGGCAGTTCTGGGCATAATGCAATTTGGGGAAAGCATTGAAAAATTATTGACTAAAATTAAAGTACCGAAGTTCTTTGAGATAAGAACTTCAATTATGATGACACTATCAGCACAGATATTAGTATTACCACTTATAATATATTATTTTGGCAATCTAAGCATTGTGGCCCCACTTTCCAATGTAGCTGTTTTACCGTTGCTGCCATTTATAATGATAGCTGGCTTTTTGCAAGGAATTGTTGGTTTTATCTTTTTGCCTTTGGCAAATATTATTGGTTATTTGACTAGTGCAGCAGTTAGTTGGATAATAATAGTAGCGGACAAGATACAATTTATACCACTATCTAGCATTGAGTTTGGTAAAATTGATATCATATATATAATGATTATATATATGGTACTTGGTTGGTTAATTTGGATTAAAAAATACATTAAGAAATAACTATATGCGAGAAACACCAATATATGATGAAAAAAAATTGAAGAGGCTAAAAGAAACTGCTAAAAAATCTGTTGCCGCAGGTGATAACGAAATGGGTGAATTTGGACATAGTGCAGATGATATTGAGATTTTTGATTTACAAAAAGAAAAGCAAGTAATGATGAATAAATTAAAAGATGAACTAAAGATTATTGATCTGGAGGTGGGTGAGCTTAAAGGAGAAGGAGAAACTAACCGAGATGTTCAATACAGAGAAGATGGAAATTTTTATATTGATAACAACGGCAAACTTGAGACTGCTTCGCTTGGGGAGCTTGTTACTGACGCTAGCTATGGGATTGAATATAATCTCAATAGCTCTGAAGTTCCAAGAGACGTCTTAAAAAAATATGCTGTGGGCAGGGCAAGATCAAGGATTAGATCTAAATTTGACATGCAATTGCTTCATAGCAAAAAACAAGAGAAGGAAAGGGAGGGCAATAAAAGAGCAGAGATGTTTAAAGGTGTAATAGAAGAACGCGAGTCAGGAGAATATGATAAAAATTTTGAAATAAAACCTGGTTTGATTTTTGAACGTAATATGATAAATATGGTCAAGCAGCTAGAATATGATATGCCGGGACTTGATATTAAAATAAATGAGGTTGATATTATGAAAGACATGGATCAAAAAATTGACTTTATAATAACTGTAAAGAATATACCCCACAGTAGAGCTGTGGAAGTTAATGAAAGCGATAAGCTAGAAGAAAAAGAATCAAAATATGGAATTCAATTTACTATTAATCCCGAGGCAACAAAACAAAAAATGAAGCAGATTGAAAGAAGTATAAAATATGATGTGAAGGATAATGAAAAAATTAACGATCTGCTTCTTGTGACAGTCCCTGCGCAAGGTGGGGAAGTGGCGAAAAATTATAGAGAATGGAAAAAAGATGGCATGAAATCTGGTGGACCTGAAAAACAGTTTAGCAATGAAGTAAAGATTGATTTTTTAAAGCAGCTACTGGATAAAATTGGTAAAGAAAATATTATTGGAAAAAATAAGAATAACTTAGAGGAATATTATAATAAGAAAAAATAATGACTAGCAAACAAAAACTATCAACTTTTTTATCAGCAGGATTGTTAATTATTTTAACAATCCTTATTAATTTAAATGATAACAATTCTGGAACTGTTTCTGGGATTAGCCAGAAAAAGGATGATTTAAAAGTAATTGTTTTTGATGTAGGGCAGGGAGATGCAATATTTATTGAAACACCAGATGAATTTCAAATCTTGATAGATGGTGGACCGGATAATATGGTACTTGAGAAATTAGAAAATGAAATGGATTTTAATGATAGATATATTGATCTTATTGTTTTAACTCATCCGCATGCTGATCATGTGACAGGATTAGTAGAAGTCTTGAAAAGATATGAAGTTGGTCAAGTCTGGATTGCGGGAGTAGTTCATACTTCTAGTATTTATTTGGAATTTTTAGATTTAGTTAAAGAGAAAAATATTGAAACTAAAGTTGCTTATGCTGACATGGACTACAAACTAGATAATATTGATCTAGCTGTTCTCTATCCGCTTGAAGATATATCAGGAACTAGCATGAAAAATCTAAATAACTCATCTGTAGTAATTAAACTTACTGACGACATTAGCTCGTTTCTTTTTATGGGCGATGCAGAAATTGAAGATGAGACAAAAATGATGAAAATATTTGACGAAAAAGAATTGAAATCTGACATTCTAAAAATTGGTCATCATGGATCAAGTGATTCATCAAGTGAAGATTTTTTGAATATAGTGAAGCCTGAAATAGCAATAATATCTGTTGGTAAAGACAATTCCTATGACCATCCTAGTCTTCGAATTATTAGGCGTCTCGAAAGATTGGGGAGTAATATTTTTAGAACTGATAAGAATGGAGATATTGAGTTTAGGGTTAATGATAATAAATTAGAATACTAAAACTAATTTAATTATACTACGGATATTGACAAATATATCAAAAAGTGCTATTCTAATGAGTTACTAAGAATAGTTCTTTTTTAAATATTTAACTCAAACATTGGGAGGGAATTGTATGGAAACAAATCTGGTTGAGGCTAATATAAGAATGAGTGATGATGAGATGTGGAGTGAGTACAGTCACACAAAGAGTGATGATTTATATTGGAAGCTAGTTGATAGTTATATGCCTGTTGTAAAATATGTTGCAGGCATAATGCAGATAACTCTGCCGAGGAGTATTCAGTTTGATGATCTTGTGTCAGCTGGGATAATAGGTCTGATTCAGGCAGTTAAGAGATTTGATTTGTCTCAAGGAGTTAAATTCGAAACTTACTGCATTCCTCGAATTCGTGGAGCGATTCTTGACGAACTAAGACAGCTTGATTGGATACCTCGCTCAGTGAGATCTAAAGCGAAAGTAATCAACAAAGCAATTGAAGTTCTTGAAAGCGAAAGCGATAAACCTGTAACCAACCTGGATATTGCTAATAAGATTGGCGTAAAGATCGAAGAGTTACATAAGATGCAATACCAAATCTCAGGATCAATGCAACCGCTTGAGAACATATATCTTGCTGAGGGAGATGAATATAGCCTAATTTCATTTTTGCATGCAGAAGCTGAAGATCCTATGGCAAGGATTGAAAAATTGGAATTCTCAAATGAATTAGCAAGATTGATTGACAGCTTGCCCGAAAATCAAAGATTAGTTCTCTCTTTTTACTACACTGAAAATTTAACCCTTAAAGAAATTAGTTATGTTTTGAATGTTAGTGAGTCGAGGGTATCTCAATTGCACACTAAGGCAATATCTTATCTTCAAAATAAGTTTAAAATTAGTAAAATTGAAAAATTGAAAAAAGTTAAAATCGCTAGTTAGATACTTGCGGTTTTTTTTATTGAGTTATTTGCATCAACTAATTTCTTGACAATATTATCTAATTCATATAAAATATTAATACAACTAATTAAATAGGTCTTAAGTGTGGAAAACATTGAAGAAACCGTTTAAAAAAGGCATAAATTATGTAACATAAGCCACAATATGTACTTTTTGTAAATTTGTGAGAAAAACAGTGATATTTTGCTTGCCAAGATATTACTGTTTTTCTTTGCCAAATAAGGCTTATTTAATGTCACAGCATAAATAAGGTAAATACTAAGAGGAACCACAAATATCTATCATTATCGCTTATTTTGATAGATGAATTTAGCATTTTAATAGTTATAACGTTTATTTACTTATGAGCTTAAGACCCTAGCAATAGGGTTTAGAACTTTTTTTACTAAGAGTTTGATCCTGGCTCAGGATGAACGCTGGCGGCGTGTTTAAGGCATGCAAGTCGAATGTCTCTTCGGAGACATGGCGAACGGGTGAGTAACACATTGGTAACCTACCTCTGTCACGGGGATAACCTAGAGAAATCTTGGATAATACCCGATGGACTTCTATGACACAAGTTTTTAGAAGTAAAATTCCGATGGACAGAGAGGGGCCTATGTCTGATTAGCTTGTTGGTAAGGTAAAAGCTTACCAAGGCTATGATCAGTAGCGGGGATGGAAGTCTGATCCGCCTCACTGGGACTGAGACACTGCCCAGACTCCTACGGGAGGCTGCAGTCGAGAATATTCCTCAATGCCCGAAAGGGTGAAGGAGCGACGCCGCGTGCAGGAAGAAGCATTTCGGTGTGTAAACTGCTTTTGTAAGAGAAGAAACTTCGGTTGACGGTATCTTACGAATAAGGACCTCCTAATTTCGTGCCAGCAGGAGCGGTAATACGAAAGGTCCAAGCGTTATCCGGTTTTATTGGGCGTAAAGCGTCCGTAGGCGGTTCAAATAGTTTCTGGTCAAATCCCGGGGCCCAACCCCGGAACTGCCAGAAAAACTTTTGAACTAGAGGGTGGGAGAGGTCAGTGGAATGGCTGGTGTAGGAGTCAAATCCGTTAATATCAGCTGGAACACCAAAGGCGAAGGCAGCTGACTGGAACACACCTGACGCTCAGGGACGAAAGCGTGGGTAGCGAAAGGGATTAGATAGTCCCTGTTTCGAACCTAATCGAAACGAATGGTGTCCTCTTCGATGGCGACATCGGAGTGAGCATCCAGCTATATCGGGGAAATCCCAAGAAATAAAAGCCACTACAGCTTTTCTTGGACAATCCCGAGGGAAGTTTTGGTTTTATGTTAATAAAATCTAAAACCCCGTAGAGACTATGAAGACAACACGAGATAGAAGGCATTTATAAATTGTTGAAAAAATATATGGAACAACAAATGCCTTTGTCGGATCAGACAAAAGAGATTATTTTTGGATCTCTTTTGGGAGATGGTTCACTAAAAATTCATAAAGGGTATAGAAATGCGAGATTTTCTTTTCGACACTCGGAAAGTCAATTTGAATATTTTTTATGGAAAGCAAATAATTTGAATGAAATATCTTCTTCAAAAAAAATATTTCTTCAAAAAAACGATGGTGGTTTTAGTAAGAAAAACAAACTACGCTACCAGAGTAAAGCACTTGAATCACTTACTGAAATTTTTGATTTAACAACTAAGCATAATAAGCTTAGAATTAGAAGAAAATGGTTAAATCAAATGACAGCACTTTCTTTGGCAATTTGGTGGCTCGATGACGGGTCATTAATATCCAATTCAAGAAAGGGAGTCTTTTGTACAGATGGCTTTGATAAGAAATCTGTCAAAATTCTTGCACAATATTTAGATAAAGTATGGGATATCCATACTCACATTGGTACAGTTACTGACAAACGTGAAGGTAGAAATAAAGAATATTATCGTCTATGGATAAGATCCACTGATGAGCTCAAAAAATTCTTGAGAATCATTCTACCGCACATTCCAGTATCTAGTATGTTATATAAAGCCCTTCTTTTATATAAAGATCAATGTCTTCAACAACGCTGGATCTCTGAAGTTGAAAAATCAACAAATTTTTCTAAAAAAATTATTGAGGAAAAATTTATTGAAAAACGAAGCAAATGGAAAAATTTCAGAGAATGATATAGTCCAACCTTTATAGTAATATAAAGAGCATTTGACCCCTGTAGTCCACGCCGTAAACGATGGATACTTGACATTGGTAGTCTCGACCCTATCAGTGTCGCTCTAAACAAGTTAACACCTTAAGTATCCCGCCTGGGGAGTACGAGCGCAAGCTTAAAACTCAAAGGAATAGACGGGGAGCTGCACAAGCGGTGGAGCATGTGGTTTAATTCGATAATAAGCGAGGAACCTCACCAGGACTTGACATCCTACCTATGTCTGACCTTAATCGGACAGTCTTAGTGGTAGTGACAGGTGCTGCATGGTTGTCGTCAGCATGTGCTGTGAAGTGCACCGTTAATTCGGGTAACATGCGTAACCCTCATCTTGAGTTACTTTTTCTCAAGAAACTGCTTGGGATAACCAAGAGGAAGGTGGGGATGACGTCAAATCAGCATGGTCCTTACGTCCTGGGCTACACACGTGCTACAATGGCTACTACAATGGGTTGCCAAGCAGTAATGCGGAGCTAATCCCATCAAAGGTAGTCTTAGTTCGGATTGAGGGCTGCAACTCGCCCTCATGAAGTTGGAATCGCTAGTAAACGCGGATCAGCCTCGCCGCGTTGAATACGTTCTCAGCTCTTGTACTCACCGCCCGTCACATTAAGGGAGCCGGCAGTACCCAAATGCCCCTGTTCAGGGGCAAAAGGTAAGGTTGGTAACAAGAATGAAGTCGTAACAAGGCATCCGTAGCGGAAGCTGTGGATGGATCACCTCCTTTCTAAGGAGAAAAGTCATTTGAAAAAATGACAATTCTCTAACTCCAAATTTATTTGGAGAATGTCGAACCCATATTTATATGGGAGCGAGAATACCTAAAATCCATGGATTTAATCCATGGTATGAACGTTATAACTATTAAGATGTTAAAAAATGATTTTGGCTAATTAGCCAAAAGTTTAATTTATACGCAAATGTTAATGATCAGACTTTCCCGTGTAGGGAAAAAGAAATATGCAACATATAGAATTGTAATTCAAGAAAAAACCAAAGATCCTTGGGGAAAGGCTTTGGAGTTTTTAGGTAACTATAATCCTCATACTAAAGAACTGAATGTAAAGAAAGAAAGAATTGAGTATTGGAGAAGCAAAGGAGCACAAATGTCAGCAACAATAAATAACTTGCTACTTAAAAATGAAATTATAGAAGGCAGTAAAATGAAAGCAGCTAAATTTAACAAGAAGAAAAAGAAGGGTGAAGAAAAGACAGAAGATAAACCTAAGGAAGAGAAAAAGGAAGAACCTAAGTCAGAAGAAAAAGTAGCAGAAGTTAAAGAAGAGAAGAAAGAGGAAAAGACTGAAGAGCCAAAGGAAGAAGTAAAACAGGAAGAGAAAAAGGAGTCTACTTCCGACCCAAAAGAGGAAGGAGACCCTAAGGCAGACAAGTCTGAAGAGAAGAAGGAATAACAATTTAATTCCCCGCCATACGGCGGGGTTTTTTATTTGATTTTTTCTGTCAACTGAGGCATAATAAATAATATGGAAATACCTAAAGCGTATACTCCAAAGGAATATGAAGATGATATTTACAAGAAGTGGGAAGCTTCTGGATTTTTTAATCCAGACAACTTAAAGACAGAAAATGATGCTCCATCTTTTGTTATATCTATGCCCCCACCAAACGCTACTGGAGTACTTCATGTGGGTCATACTTTAGGAATTACTGTGCAAGATATTATGACTCGCTACCACAGAATGAAGGGGGACAAAACTTTAATGCTACCTGGCACTGACCATGCAGCTATTGCGACACAAAATGTGGTAGAAAAAATGCTCAGAAAAGAAGGAAGTTCACGGCATAAGCTAGGGAGAGAAAAATTTCTGGAGAGAACTAAAGCTTATGTAGAGGAAAATAAATCAACAATCAATAATCAAACTAGAAAAATGGGTGCATCATGCGATTGGTCTCGCGAAGCATACACACTGTCTGATAAACTGACTAAAGTTGTCGGGATGCAGTTTAAAAAAATGTATAATGATGGATTGATTTATCGGGGAGACAGAATTGTAAATTGGTGCCCAAGATGCTACTCCACTTTGGCTGATGACGAGGTAGAGCACAAGCAGCAAAAAGCAAAACTCTATACTTTTAAATATTCAAATGCATTTCCTTTTTCAATTGCAACCACTAGACCTGAAACAAAACTGGGCGACACTGCTGTAGCGGTAAATCCAGGAGACAAGAGGTATAGGAGATATATTGGAAAAACTTATGAGGTTGATTTCGTAGGTGTAAAATTATCCTTAAAAATAATTGGTGAAGATGAGGTTGATCCTGAATTTGGCACTGGAGCAGTGGGCGTTACTCCGGCTCACTCACATGTGGATGCTCTAATGGGGCAAAAAAATGATTTGGAAGTAAAAAAAGTAATTGGTCAAGATGGAAAAATAGTTGAGGGACTTAGTGAATATTCAGGATTAAAAGTAAAAGAAGCTAGAGAAAAGGTTGTAGAGAATCTAAAGACTGCGGGGATACTTGAAAAAGAAGAAGATATTGAGAACAACCTATCAATATGTTATAGATGTTCAGCTGAAGTAGAGCCACTCCCCTCTTTGCAATGGTTTGTGGCGGTTGATAAAAAATTTAAATTAGTAAATCCAGTGCTCATAAAAAAGTTTGGTAAAGATGAAGCTAGTTTAAAAGAAATATCAAGTTTTGCAATGAAATCCGGAGAGATTAAAATAGTGCCTGATCATTTTTCAAAAACATATTTTCATTGGATAGATAATCTACGTGATTGGTGCATATCAAGGCAAATTTGGTTTGGACATAGAATACCTGCTTGGTATTGCCTGATGTGTGAAGATGCTAAAGGTGGGGTCAAGTCTGTTCCAGTGGACGGAAAGAATATTGTGATTAACAAGAAAAACTCCGAACCAATAATTTCTATGGACAGACCTAAGGAATGCCCAAAATGTAAATGCAGTGAAGAGGGTAAACTTGTACAAGATCCAGACACTCTTGATACTTGGTTTTCTTCTGCTTTGTGGACTTGGTCAACGCTTCTAGAGCGTGATGGATATGAAAAGTTTGAAACTCTTGAAGATTGGGCTCGCGCAAGCAAGGATCTTGAATTGTATCACCCAACTCAAGTGATGGAGACTATGCATGACATACTATTTTTCTGGGTAGCTAGAATGATAATGATGACAATGTATAGCTTGAATGAAGTACCTTTTAAGAATATATATATTCATGGCATGGTGATGGATAAAAATGGCAAGAAGATGAGTAAGTCTCACCCTGAAACTATAATTGAACCTATTGAGGTATCTGAAAAATATGGAACTGACGCACTGAGGCTTTCCATGATTGTGGGTAATGGTGCGGGAAACTCTATTAGACTTTCTGATCAAAAAATAGCCAGTTTTAGAAACTTTGCTAATAAATTGTGGAACATTGGTAGGTTTATTCAGATGAATGAGACTGATTTTAATATTAATGAGAGTATTGAGCCTGAAACACTGGCTGATAAATGGATAGTTGGTAAATTAAATAATTTAATCAAAGAAGTAGCAGATGACATTGATAAGTATAGATTTGGTATGGCAGGTGAAAAACTGTATGACTTTACCTGGCATGAGCTGGCTGATTGGTATGTTGAAGTGGCTAAAGTTCAGGAAGACTTTAAGATACTCATTTATGTATATAAGAATCTGTTAAAGATGCTTCATCCTTTTACTCCATTTGTTACCGAAAAGATTTGGGAGTATGTGGGTAGCGGAGAGCTTCTAATTGTTGAAAAATGGCCTGGAGCTAATGACAAAATGATTGATTCTCAGTCAGAGCAAGATTTTGAGCTAGTTAAAGAATTAGTAACCGCAATTCGCTCATGGAGAAAAGAAAATAAAAAAGAACCAAAAGAGGTTCTAAAAATTCAAATGGCGACAACTGATAAAATGATTGGGGCTCAAGCTGAAGTGATAAATAGATTAGTTAAAGTTCGGATGGAAGTGGTCGATAAATTAGTTAGTCATGATTTAGAGGTGGGAAGCTTGAGAATTAAATTTTAATACTATAAGATAAAACCGCTTGCCTTATGGGTAAGCGGTTTTTATTTTGGTGAGAATAAATCAATAGCTTTTTTTAATATTTGTTTATGCTCTAGGTTTAGCTGTTTTTTAATTTCTTTCATTTCTTCTGTTAATTTAACAGATTTATTTTTTCTATAATTTTCTACAGCTAGTCTGGCATACCTGGCTATTAATCTCATTTCATTTTTTTTCATGTTGCCACCTCCTCTGCTTCTTCTTTATCCATTTCTTTTTCCATTTCCTTATATGTAGTCATCATGGCAAATTTTGCATAGTGAGCTCTGTGACCTTGAAGCTTTTTTGCCCAATTATTATCTTTTTCTTTTTCCCCAAGTTGCCTTGAAAAAATATTAATAGAATCCATCATGGCATTATGAATTATTGTTCTATTATTTTCCATGTGTGACATTTCTTTCCTAAAATCATCATCTTTTAAGTCTGTTTTGTTTAATATTTCATTATATTTGAAGACTGTTTCGGTGTATCGATAACAGGCCTCTAGCATTTCACTTAAAAGCTCTTTTAATTCTATATCTGAGCCACATTGCTCTTCGAGCTCTTCAACAGAAACAATTGACTCTGTTTTAGAATCACCATAATTATCTTCCAGGCTTTCAACGCCTCTTGGATATTTTTCATACATTTCTCTAAGCATAGTTGAGATATATTAACAAATAATTTATATTGTGTCAAATTAGCGTTTATATTTCGTTTTCTTCATTTCATCTTTTAGTACTGGTATTTTACTTTCAATTTTTTGCTTTTGACCACCTGATAGCTCTTCGTTTTCTAGCGCTTTTTCAAGTTCATTGAGTGTATTTTTGATACTCCCTAGGGTAGCTTGATTGCGCATAATTCTTGCCATCTCTAAATCTAAGTTTCTTATAACATGCCTATTAGCCATTGGATCAACTTTCTCTTCGGGTTTAGGAGAAGCAGGAGTTTTCTCTTTCCATGATTTTAAATTGGCAAACATTTTTTCTTTTTCTTCTGTTGACATTGCGTCTTCTGGTGAAGTTGGAATATCTGGATTCATAAAATATATATTAATAATAATGCGTAGGTCTTTGTGATACCTTCGGCATAACACAAAGCCCGTTCTCGGTACTCGACATGAAACTACTCATGTCTCGTTTAACCCTCGAACTAATCAATTTTCGCCCTATATTGCAATGCTTCGGCAAGGTGATTTGAGTTGATATCCTTTTCTCCTGCCAGGTCAGCAATAGTTCGAGATAATTTTAGTATACGGTAATAGCCACGCGCTGACAAGTGAAGGCGCGTTACGGCATCTTTTAGAAGTTGTCCTGCTTCGGGGGAAAGCATGCAAATTCGTCTGACCATCTCACTAGACATCTGGCTGTTGGTTATAATATTCATACTATTAAATCTCTCATTTTGTCTTGCTCTGGCACTATTTACTCGAGCCCTAATGAATTTTGACTCTTCTCCTGGTTTAAAATCAGTTAATTTATTTACATCGACTCTAGGAACTTCAATATGAATATCAATCCTATCCATCATTGGTCCTGATATTTTGTTTTGGTAGTTTACAACATTAGTTTGAGAGCAAGTACAGTCTTTATCTGGATCAGTGTAGTAGCCACAAGGACAAGGATTCATTGAAGCAAGTAGGATAAATTTAGCGGGAAACTCTAGTGTTGCTTGAGCACGGGAGATGTATATAATATCATCTTCAAGTGGTTGGCGGAGATTATCTAATACTGCGCGCGGAAATTCAGGAAATTCATCTAGAAAGAGCACTCCATGATGGGCAAGAGATATCTCACCGGGTCTGGGCCAGGCTCCGCCACCAACTAGAGCTACGCCTGAAGCTGTGTGGTGAGGGGATCTAAAAGGGCGGGTCGTAATAAGAGGCTTATCTGAAGGGAGAAGTCCGGCGACTGAATAGATCTTTGTTACCTCTAGAGCCTCTTCTAAAATCATTTGTGGCAAGATGGAAGGCATGGTTCTAGCAAGCAGTGTTTTACCACTGCCTGGTGGGCCTGTCATTAAAATATTATGAGCTCCGGCAGCTGCTATTTCAAGGGCTCTTTTGACCTGCTCTTGGCCTTTGACGTGAGACATATCGTAGTCAGAGTCTTCTATTAGAGACTCATTTATCTCATGCCTTTTAGAATAGGGAGTAATTGGTGTTTCCCCTCTAAGGTGCTTGACTGCACTAAATAGAGAAGTAATAGGGATTACCTCAATTCCATCAATTAAAGCCGCTTCAGGGGCATTTTGGACGGGTAGGAAGACCTTTTTAATGCCCTTGTCTCTAGCCATAATGGCAATTGAGAGAGCCCCAGAGACTGGTCTTAAATGTCCATCAAGACCAAGTTCACCAATGTAGATTGAATTTTTGTATTCAGCAGTTAGCTCGAACTGCTTATATGCTGAAAGAATGGCTAGAGCTATTGGTAAATCATATGATGAACCTTGTTTTTTAATATCAGCAGGAGCTAGATTAACAGATATTGTACCTCTTGGAAAAGAAAGACTGCTATTTTTAATAGCACTTTTAACACGATGTTTTGATTCTGATACTGCTGAATCTGGAAGGCCGACTATATTAAATCTGGGCATACCAGAAAGAATATCTGCCTCTACTTCAATAGGCATACATTCAAGCCCGATAACTGCTGCTGAGAAAATTTTGGTGGACATGGCGAAGAGTTAAGTCTTTACAAATTAATTATTATTTGTTATATATAACATGTCAAGGTAAATTAAAATATAAAGGAGGTGAAAAAATGTCTAAAAAGAATGGCGGATTTGAATTTAAGTTGTGGTACATTATACCAGTTGCCGCTGCGGATTATGCATTTACTCTCTGGAAAGAAAAGCGGAAAGAAAAAAGAGAGAAGGAAATAAAAAAAGAAGAAGTGAGTGAAATGGTTGATTATGTGCTGAAAGAAATAGAGAGAAGAGAAAATAAGAAAGGAAGGAAATGATCCGATGAGTAATACTGTAGTTGTTAATATGCCACCTATGCCACAGTTTTCTGATTTTAAGGTTTCTATTCATGGCATGAATGATGAGCAGGAATTACACAAACAACAATGCCTCTACGAAAAAGCCTTATGGGAATGGAAAAAAGCATGCGAGGCACTGGCTAAGCAAGTAAAATAAATAGGAAATAGATGAAAAGTATTGAAAAAATAAAAGCTTTTTTTAAAAAAATATTTACCGAGATTATGGAAGAAAAACAAATGTATTTTGATTTAAAAAAATGGATGGACAAGCGTCATAGTGAAAAATTTGGTACAAAATAACTCCCTTCTATTATGGGAGTTTTTTATTTTCCTTATAGTATTTTATTAGTAGCATTGCTGTCCCAAGGACAATGAGTACGTCAGCTATATTAAATACTGGCCAAACCTTTATATCAATATAGTCTATGACATAGCCGAATTTAATTCTATCTATTATATTACTAGCGCTACCTAGAATTATGAGCGATATTAGACTGGCTTCAAATCTTTTACCTGCCTTCCATGAACTAATAAGCCAGACAGCAATAATTATATTTATAATTACTAGAAGAGTAATTAAGATATAGTTTGGAATAGTAATTCCAAAAGCAATGCCATAGTTTATGGTCGCTGTATCAAAAAAAAGATACTTTAAAATTCTATCAGCAATAAAAAAAATCAACCCGAGAGCAACTACGATAAATGGTTGATTTTTTAATTTCATAAATATTAAATTATATTACTATTTTTCTCCGGAGAATTTCTTTTTGCAATCAATACAAGCTGATGAGGTAGGTCTGATTTCTAGTCTTTTCTCGCCAATTACTTTTTTACAATATTTACATGTTCCGTATGATTTATCTTTAATTCTTTTAAGAGAGCTAACTACATCTCTAAGCTCTTTTTCTAAAGTATTTTTAACTGAAATTGCATTATCATAACTAGCTACTTCTGAAGCATTTTCTCCCGCGTGGTCACCAAATTGAGGAAAAACTGTTTGATTAATCTTGCCTTTTTTCACTGTTAAATCACCGAGTTCAGCCTCAAGGCGCTCTTTTTCTGATTCAAGTATTTTTTTAATTTTATCTAGGGATTCTTTTGCAATTGCCATATATTTTAGAAAAAAAATAGACCAATTAGTTAGTCAATTTAACCACTTGTATTATAGCATTTTGAGCAAATTTTTCAAGTAAGAATCTACTTAATTAATTTACGATACATTTTTAAGTATTTTTTGGCTGAACTATTCCATGAAAAATCTTTTTTCATTGAATTTTTGACTAACTTTAGCCATTTTTTCTCACTGGCATAAACAGCTAAGGCTTTATGGATTGTTTTTAGCATTTGAGCGCTATTATATGCCTTGAAACTGAAGCCAGTGTCACCTTTAACAGTATCTGCCAGTCCACCTGTGCGTCTAACAATAGGAATAGTGCCATATTTCATGGCAATTAGTTGTCCCAGGCCACATGGTTCATATTTTGAAGGCATTAAAAACATGTCCGCGCCAGCATAGATTTGACTGGCTAGCTCAATACTGAAAGTAACGTGTGCTCTGAACTTCTTTTTATACTTTTTGTTATACTTTCTGAATAGTTGTTCAAAATGAGGGTCCCCTGTACCAAGAATTACAAGCTGAACATCTTGAAGCATCAGATCACCGATAATACTTTCAAGTAGATCAAAACCTTTTTGGCCAGCTAGGCGTGAAACCATGCCAATGATAGGGATATTTTTATCTTCAGGTAGTTTTGATAATTTTTGTAAGTATAATTTGTTTTTAATTTTTTTATCAAGGCTATTTATGTCGTATTTGAATTTAATGTTTTTATCAGTTGCCGGATTAAAGACATGATAATCTAGGCCATTAATAATGCCGACGAGATCTCGCTTTCTTTTTTTAATAGAAGGAGCCAGACTGTAGCCATACTCACGAGTTAAAATCTCTTTAGCATAAGTTGGGCTGACTGTTGTAACTGCGCCAGAACTAAGTATTGCCTCTTTCATAATATTAACACTCCCCCGTTTATCAATGCTACTAAAATCATCTTCCTTAAAACCAAATCTTTTTAAAGTTTTAAATTCAGCTCGGCCAAAGTAAGCTAGGTTATGAATAGTATAGACTGATTTGACGGTACGCTCAAACAATGGAACCATGCCTGTTTGCCAATCATTGGCATGCATGATATCTGGTTGCCATTTTAAAATACCGGGTAGCTCGGTTATTAGTTTGGCAAAAAGAACAAAGCGGAATCGTGCTTCACCTTCAAAGGGATCTGCGACACTTAGCTCGGTGGTAGAAAGAAAATATATTGGAACACGTGAATTTGTTAGATATGATTTGTAAATATCAAGCTTGATAGTACGCCTGGCAATTTTTAGATCAACTGATTTGAATTTTTTGAGTTTATATTTTTTGGCTACTGGCGTGTAATATGGAATAACTACACGAACGTCCACGCCTAGATTTTTAAGTGCTTTAGGTAAACTGCCGGCCACATCGCCAAGTCCGCCCATTTTGAAAAATGGGGCGCACTCATATGAGGCAAAAAGTATTTTTGTTTGTTTTTTCATAATACAGGTGTTAATAAATTATTATATTTTTTCATATGTTCATTTGCTCTTTTTAGTAAAAGCTTTTCAGCTGCCTCGGGCTCGGCTTCTCCCCCGTTATGGTAGTATCTTACAAAAACTGAATCCTTTGTATCTTTTAAGTCAACCATGACCGGTCGAGCACATTCCAGATAAAATAAAAGTCCACTTTTGCAATCTTTTTCCTCCCAGCCAGTCTCTTCTTTAAGCTTATTTATTGCTTTATCCAACAATTCCTGATTGATAGTAGAAAATAGCTGGAGCCAGGCTTTTTTTGTAGGCAGGCGTGGATAATTATCTTCATTTTCAATCTCTAGATTAAAACTTTCAACAAGTGCTTCAATGTAAAGCATTTCATCTTTTCCTGAATCAAAGCCATCATTTTCAATTGACCCATAATGCAGGTCTATTGATTTAAGTTCTAAAATAAGTAACTCTTCATTAAATGAGCTATCTTCTATTAAATATCCCAAGTTAGCATGCTCGAAGAGGTCTTGTTGCCTGTCGGTTAAAATGACGCTCTCATCTGGTCCCTTATCATCTGTTTTTATATATTTTTTTCTTACTGCAATTATATCTTCAATAAAATTTACAAAACCTTTATCGGCACGACTGGGACTAAAAGAATAATAATTAATGTCTACACTCATAAAATTTACTTAGTTTTTTTAATGGCATGGTTAATAATACGCTCAACAACATTAATACCCGTAATGCGCTCAATCTCAAGGCTTGGGTTAGAATTTACTTCAACAATCATTGGTTTGTTTTTTTCTTTCATAATATCTACTCCAGCGTAGTCGAGACCTAGAATCTTGGTGGCTTTTATGGCCATACTCTCCATTTCTTTGCTTGGTTTAATCTTTTCTCCGACGCCGCCTTTGGAAATATTGGAGCGGAATTCAACGCCTTTGGCTTGACGCTTCATGGATGCAACAACTCTATTACCGACTACAAATAAACGATAATCTCGGCTGTTTGATTCAATGAAGGGCTGAATTAGAATATTAGCGGGATAAACATTCTGACTGCCAATAAATTCCATAAATGATATAAATGAAATATGTGAATCTAAAAGACTAACTGAATAACCAAGAGAACCGGAATTGGCTTTGGCTACAATTTTATTATTTTTATTACGTCTTAAATGTTCATCTAAAAAGAATTGGCTATAATTGATACCAGTCGGGATAACTGGCAATCCATTTAAGGCAAGCATAACAAGGCTATCTCTTTTATTTTTGGCTAGAAATGCCGGCTCGGGTGAATTATATGCTTTAACTCCCAATTTGATTAAAAAATTAACAATAGAAAATTTACTATGGAGCTCACCATTGGTCAGGCTGTAGCGGGGCAGAAAGCAAAGAAACTGCTGGGGATTAAATTTCTTGTTATTATAATAAATCTCCAACTTGTTTTGTTTGAAAAATACGGAAAATAATTCACAATAAAAAATTTCAGGAGCAAAACCTTTTTTTTCTATTTCTTCGCTTAGACGCATAGCCCTGATATTTTCATTTGAGTCCTCACTACTAAATAGTAAAATACCAATTTTTTTACTTTTTTTCATAATTATTTTTTCTTATTCTGTAAAATATTAACTAAATATTCCATTTGCATTTTCCTGATATTAATATGATTAAGAAGAGGCCCTTTAACTCCGAAATTGCAACTCCACTCTATTAGCTTAAGTTTGCCACTTGGCAAAACAAATAGATCGTATGACATCCAATGAAATTTTTGCTCTTTGCTTATTTTTAGACAAAAGTCCAGAGCTGATTTAGGGATACTGTTGAAATCAGGGCTAGCTCCCCCGGAAATATTGTGTTTCCATCCGTGGCCAATCCTCCAATAAGCAGACGCAATTTTATTACCGATAGTAATGACTCGCAAGTCCCTGTCCATATTGGGTATAAATTCTTGAAGATACAAATATTTCTTAATATTTTGATCTTTAGGTTTAGAAAAAATATTATTAATTTTTTTCTTCAGTTCGCGTTTTGAATTTACCTTAATAACTCCCTCACCAACTGCTCCGTAAGAATCTTTAACAACCACTGGGTAAGAAAGTTTACTTGCTATGGCTATGGCTTTTTCTTCAAAAAAAGCAATAGATGTGGGAATGATCGGTAATTTTAAATGTTTAAAAATCTCATATTGTTTCAGTTTGTCATTATATGAATAATACATATTCATATTTGGAAAAACTGGCTTCTTAATAAATTTTTCAATAAAATAAATACGATCATGAATTTTGCGGTAGTCTTCATCCCAAGTATCGGCATGCCAAAGATATGCATCAACTTTATCTTTAACTTTATTTAGCCTATCGGCCCAACCTGGATTAAATAGATCTAAAACAATAATGGTTACACCTAATTTTCTTAAATGTCTAGTATACTCTTGCCAAGCCGGAAACAGTGCTTGACCGACAGCAATGGTCAATTGTTTATTTTTTGATTTTTTTGTAGAGGTCTTCATATTGCTTAATCATTCTTGGTAAATTAAAATCTCGCTCAACAAATTTCCGACAATAGTGCGGATCAATTTTATCGATTTTATCAAAGGCTTGTTTGGCTTGTTTTAAATCTCTTCTAATTAGAAATCCTGTTTTATTATTAATAACCAGCTCACGCAGTGCTCCATTTCTTAACGCTATGACTGGCGTACCACAAGCTAAAGACTCAATAACGACTCGACCAAATGCTTCTTTATAGCTACTAGGCATAAACATACACTTAGCTTTGCCCAAAACTTCATTTTTTTGCGGCTCATTGACTGGACCAATATATCTGATAAGCTGACCATCAATATCTTTTTTAAGATGATGGTTGAAATAGTGGCGATCAACAATATTACCAGCGATGACCAGAGGAATTTTATATTTCTTAGAGAAATTGATAGCAAAATCAACTCCCTTTTTAGATTCAATTCTACCCAGATAAACGATATAATCTTGCTTGGCTAAATTCAATTTATAAGGAGTAATATCAATCGAATTATAGATTAGGGAAGAATTAACAAACTGACCGTATTCCCTTTTAATATATTTTGAAACTGATACAAAAGTTGAATTATGTTTTGGTTTGACTGAACTTAAAAATTTTAACCAGCGAACAAAATCTGGCCCAAGCATTTGATAATGACCATGGAAGCTAATAACACTAGGTACTGGTGAGAAAAGGGCTGGATAAAGAGCTAAAATATCGTGAGTGACAACATGGACTAGATCAAATTTGTCAGAATAAATTTTACTAAAGGCTTGAAGATAGTTTTCAATCTTATAATCAAATCTTTGGGATAATTCTCCAAAAGACAAATTAACCGCATCTTTTAAGCTTTTAGCTTCTTTGTCTACCTGGTGATAGAAATTATTATATGCCCGGTAAACATCAATTTTTTCTTCAACTATTTTATTTTTATCTGTTTTTACTTTTGGCGGTAGGGTAGAATTTTTACTACAAAAAACAGTTACATCATGCCCCTGACCGACTAATCCCTTAGATAAAAAATAAACGAAATTACTCATTCCGCCCAAATTAGGAACCTGAATAGGCCAATATGGTTTAAAGATTATTGCTATTTTCATTTAATTTGTCGATAAAAATTTTCTGAGCTGGTTAGCAGATGGCCTGCAAAACCTCTATTAATTTCATCTTCAAAAATCATAAAATAGACTGTGCTTTTTAGGGCTGTCCATGATTTATAAAGATTCAATTTGTTTTTAATTTCTATTGGTAATTTCTTCTTATTAAAGTAAGTAGAGCAGAAAACATATTCCATCTGGTCATATTGTTCACCAGTTAAATAATTCAGAGTCATGAACTGGAGCTGTTGTAGAAAAGAAGCAATATCAAAATATATTGGAGCCAGACCGACTTCTGAAAAATCGATTAGTGCAACTTGGCGGTTGTTGAATTTATTGACAATAACATTTTCCGGGTGGAAATCACCATGGGAGAGCAAGTATTCATTTTTCTTGATCAACTTTTTCTGGGCAACTTTCAACTTCTTATATTGATAGAGTACTTCATTGGCAAGATTAGTGCCTTTATTATGAGATCTATTTATGACATTAGTTGGATCTAAGTATTTTGGTGAAAAAGCATGTCTGACCAACTTCATAGAACTTGCTGGCTTTAATTCGTGAAAATCAGATAGGCCGGCAGCTATTTTTTTGATAACACTTAGACTAGAGTAACCATTTTTAATATGCTCGAGAAGATTTTCTCCAGGCACGCCAATATAGAAGGCGGCCATTAGATCATCTACATACCAAAGAGGTTTAGGCACAATTACATCACCTTTATCAAAACCATTACTATAGGCAAGCTCTAGGGTCTGAAACATTCTTCGTCTTTTGTGAGCCGAAAAACTGACGCAATACAATTTGTAGCGTTTGCGAACATTGTCTTTCGTTTCGACAGCCAGATCATGCTGAATAACAAAATGAAAAAACTTTGAATCTGCATGACTTTTAATAAAGTGAGATTTGAGATACAAAACTTTGCGTCCATCAGGATCAATATCCGTGATGCGCTTACTGAAGAGATCCGTAAGATACTCTTGATCGTCTATTAAGTTGATTATGCGATTGTTTGACATGGGTTATTGGCGGATACTTGTTTTATTTTATCCCTAAAATCTTTTCAATTAAATTCTTATCAGGTTTCTTAAATTTGCTCCAATGTTTGGTCCAAATTTCTTTGTGAATTTCTAAAAACATCTTTTCTGCTTTGATTTTATCTTTGTAGTCTATTTTAAATAGTGCCCTAATAGATCTAAGAAGTTCTAAGGCCCCTTTTTCAACTTCCCCTGGACTCCAAGCAGGATCATTAAACATTTTGAAATCCTTGTCTGAGGCCCACCAGAAGGTACAACTGGCTAGACCTTTTTCAAGATGAAGGCGCGAGGCAAAATGATTTGGGTCTTTGGTTGAGCTATAGTTTAATTGTAGAGCAAAATTGGCTAATTGCCAAAGGCGCTTGTGAATATTATTTTTGGGATGCTGCCAGAGACTATAGGGAATCTTGTTGGTCAGCTCAGCAGGAGTTGATTCCCAGGTGGACTTTTTTAGTTCAGTTGTAATTTCTTCTCTTTTTTGAGCCAGAAATTCTGATATTGTGGCTGTTTCTAATTCCTTATTTTTTAAGATTTTTTGAAGAACTTTACTGTGGTCTTCATACTTATGGCCATAAAGCTCCCCATCTGTAGCCGAGATAACAACCTCAGGTCTTTTACCGCTTAACAGTAACTGTTCAATAGTTTCTGGTACGAATGTTTTTGATACTTTTCTGTTTCTAAAGACTACATTTAGACCAATATGCCTTATCTTGTACTTTTTTGTATAGTCAACGTGGCCATTGTTTATTTTTCCGTCAAGAGCTATTTCGTCTAAAATGATCCACTTAAAGCCAAGTTTTTTTATAACTTTGGCAACCTCATCAGAATAGGCCATTTCAGGAAGGTAAAATCCTTTTGGCTTGTAGACAGAGCCAAAATAGTTTTTATTAATATCATTATTAATAGTAATTTGCTTGGCAATTTCCCTGACTGGAAGAAGAGGAAGTAGTGGATGGAAAGCAGCTGAACCGGTTAGTTCAATTTGTCCTTTTTTTACAAGAGATTTGATGTCTGCGATCAATTTGGTGTTTCCAACCTGGAATAGATATTCTGTTAGGCAACCAGAAATATTTAAAGTTATCTTATACTTTGGATGTTCTTTTAGTATGCGGACAATATTAAAATATGCCTCTTTAGTGATTTTAACTAGAAGTTCTTTCTCGAGTGTTGGGGGTTGATAAATATGGAGAAAATTCAACCAAAGCATTTTATTTTTTTCCATTGCCATTTTTCTTACCTTTATAAATTTTTATTGCTTTTCTATAAAGCTGAACGTAAAGCGCTGCAGGCAAATTCCATGAAAAAGATATTTTCATTCCACTCGTAACTAGTCGCTTCCAAACCTTTTTGTCTTTATAGTATTCTAGAGCTCTGACAATTGCGCCATAAAGTGAAAAACTAGAATAAGTCTTAAAAGTGAAACCATTTCCGTCCTTATTATTAAAATCATAATTAGTAATAGTATCTTTAAGTCCGCCTGAAGATCTAACAATAGGGATACAGCCATACCTGAGTGCCTTCATTTGGTTAATGCCACATGGCTCTGTAGTTGAAGGCAGGAGAACCATATCGCCACCTGCGTAGAGACTTGTTTCATATTTGGATCCGTCTTTTTTAAAGGAAGTCCAGACAAGTTTGCGCGGATATTTTTTGATTAACTTTTTAATGTTACTAATATATTCCTTATCACCATCACCCATAATGATCATTTGAATATTAAAGTGAAGAAGGATTTCAAGAGCTTTTAATATTAGCTCAAAACCCTTTTGATGAGTGATACGAGAAGTTATGACAATAAGAGGAATATCAATATCTTGAGGTAATTTAAATTTACGCTGGACAAAGAGTTTATTTTTTTCTTTCAATTTTGTAGTTTCAAAAGAGTAGTTTTTCTTAAGACCTGGATCAGTTTTGGGATTGTAATCAGCGTGGTCAATACCGTTGACTATGCCATAGAGTCCGTCAACACGGTTTTGTAAAATAATATGAAGTCCTTGTCCTTTTTCTCTTTCTAAAATTTCTTCAGCATAAGTTTCAGATACAGTGTTGACCATATCGGCATTAAGAATGGCACGTTTAGCAAAATTGATGTACTCTAATTTTGGATCATCAAAATCGGGAAGGCGCCCTTTGCCATCATCTCTTTTCTTTGGGTCAATTTCCCACCATGAATGACCAAGTTGAAAAATAAGGTTGTGAATAGTAAAAACTGTGGCTGTTTTAGATAAAATTGAAGAATCTTTAAAATCACGATTGATAAAATATGGGATAAGACCGGTATGCCAGTCATGACACTGAATAACGTCAGCTGGAAACTTGAGAATTGTTAGAAGCTTAAGAGCAGCTATATCAAAAAGTAAAAATCTGGCATTTTCATGAGCTGAGCCATAAAGATCTTTTTTCCTTGAAAAGAATTTTTCATTTTCAATAAAATATATTGGCACTCCCTTGGTCAACTCACCAACCCAGTAATTCACGTAAGCAGAATTATTTTTATCAATCACAATTTTGACTTTTTCTTTATATAGTTTTAGGTTATATTTTTTCTTATCAATCAGCTTAGCATAAAGAGGTGTAATGCAAATTACTTTATGTGAGAGCCTGTTAAGTGCGCGAGGAAGTGACCCAGCCACATCAGCAAGACCACCGGTTTTAGAATACGGTGCAATTTCAGCTGAGATTGATACTATGTTTAGATTTTTCATGTTAGAGGGTTAAATGAGGCTTGAAAGTTTCAAGCCGAATACCGATAACGGGCACTCTGTTATACCAAAGGTATCAGAGTGACCTACACTTTACTATTAGCGCAAGTTATAGCTACTGCCACAGCGTCAGCCGCGTCGTCTGGCTTAATTATCTCATCTAGCTTTAAAATTACTTTGACCATTTGCTGAATTTGATTTTTATCAGCCCTGCCATAACCTGTGAGGGCTTGTTTTATCTGCAGTGGCGTATATTCATAAATTGGCAGATTCGCCTGCATGGCTGTGGCGAGGATTACTCCCCTTGCTTCGCCGACCTTCATAGCTGTTTTTACATTTTTACAAAAAAACAGCTCTTCGATACCCAAAATGTCTGGATTATATTTTTTAATAATATGCTTAAGCTCAGCAGCAATTTCTGCCAGACGCTTTGGATGGGCTGTTTTTGAACTTGTTATTATACACCCGGCATCAATTAATTTCAAGTCCTTTTTGCTTACGTCTAAAATGCCATAGCCAACAATTGCAACACCTGGATCAATACCTAGAATTTTCATTTAGTTCGATGGTTTAGCGAGACGCAAACTGCTTTGCGTCGAGCAGTGAGAACGGGACGAGCGATATGCGTTTTTTGCGCATCGCGAGACCCCACACATTATTATTTTAAATTTGTATAATAATCGTTAACATCATCTAGTTCATCTAGGGCGTCGAGCACTCTAGTAACTTTTGACAGAGTGTCATCGTCAATTTCCTTGGTTTCCTTGGCAACCATTTCAAGGTTGGCTGATTCAATTTTCAGTGAGCTTTTATCAAGAGCATCTTTAACGGCTTTGAGCTCATCTGGTTTGGTATAAATTGTATATTCCTCATCATCTTCAGTATAGTCACTTGCTCCTGAGTCAATAATGATCAACTCAAGTTCGTCAGTAGCCAATGTTAAATCTTTTCTTAATAGTTTAATAACTCCTTTACTGTCAAATTGCCAACTGATAGAAGAGAGATCAACAAACTGACCACCATTTTTAGTGATGGTTGTTTTAACATCGGTAAATGTTCTATTTTTATTATCACTAGTACAGTTTATTATAGCGGCTACTTGACCGGGCAGAAGTGCGCCATAAGTTAGCTCTTCAATAGCATTCCCGCCAAGCTCCCCGGTGCCACGCTTAACAGCTCGCTCAATATTATCCTTGGGCATGTTAGCCGATTTGGCGCGATCCATTGCTAGGCGAAGTTGAAAATTGGCATCTGGGTCACCTCCACCAGATCTAGCTGCTACTGTGACGGCATTGCCAAGCTTGGTAAATATGTTTCCACGTTTAGCATCTGTGGCTGCTTTAGCGCGTTTGATTGTGGCCCATTTGGAGTGTCCTGACATAGCTCGAAGGTTAAACTCGATATGAATTGATTCATGTCGAGTAGTGAGAACGGGCTTTGCGTTGTACTAAATGTACCGCAAAGACCTACACTTTTATAATCTTTCTTACAATTAATCCTATCATTTTAGGTTTAAAAAATCAAGAGAATTATATACTTGACAAATATTTATTCTAGGTGTATTATAGCAGTAGGTTATGGGTAAATACCCATAATAGCTAAGATTAGCTATATTACTAATTAACATATACTCATATGCCCGGTTATGACAAAACAGGCCCTGTATGGGGTAGTGGACCTGCTACAGGTAACAGAAGAGGTACTTGTGGCTCAGCTTCTAGAAAGCCTATTGGTAAAGGCGCTCGCAGGGGTTTTGGAAATGGTTATGGTAGAAAGGACACTGAAGATGCCCAGACCAAGACTTCATAGAAGAATTAAGTTTAATCCTGAAGTGACCTATTTCAAGCCGCAAGGCGTTCCTTTGCGGCACCTTGAAATTGTTGAATTATCTTATGAAGAGATAGAAGCAATGCGTTTAAAAAATGTTGATAATTTGGACCAAATTGAATGCGCTCAAAAAATGAAGACATCACAATCTACTTTTCAACGCATTCTTGCAAGTGCAAATAGAAAGATAAGTCAGGCTTTAGTTCTTGGAAAAGGGGTTAAAATCACTAAATATTGACAAAAAATAGATAGTAGTATAAACTGTATGATAATTACTATTAAATTTTGAATACAATGTCAGAAGATAAACAAGCTAAAAAAGAGCCTCAAAAGGAAGCTCCTAAAACTGAAGAGAAGAAAGAAGAAAAGATGCCAGTACTTAAGTCTGGTATGACTGTTAGAGTTAGTGAAAAGATCAAAGATATTGACCCTAAAGGCGAAGAAAGAACTCGTGTTCAGGTTTTTGAAGGTATAATCCTTGCAGTAAAGAAACCTAAAACACCATCTGGTACAATACTAGTTAGAAAAGTTTCTCACAATAATGTAGGAGTTGAAAAGATATTTCCTATTCATTCACCTTTGGTAGATAAAGTTGAGGTATTAAAGGAAATCAAAACTAGAAGATCAAAACTATACTTTTTGCCTGATTACAAAAAGAGATTGAAAGTAAAGAAGAAAAGAGTTGCTAAGAAGGTAGTGAAGAAAGAGAAAAAATAGGTAATATTTGATAATTTTATATTTTAAGATATAATAAAAGTGATTCACGTGAATCACTTTTGTTTTATGCGGATGTGCTGGAACTGGTAGACAGGCTAGGTTGAGGGCCTAGTGTCCTTATGGACGTGAGGGTTCAACTCCCTCCATCCGCACCAGAATCCCCTTATGGGGATTTTTTGTTTTGCATAAATTATATATCTTTGATAGGGTAAGAGTAGAAATACAAAAGGAGGTCAGCTAAAAAAGCTGATTATTTTTGTTCATTAAAAAGAGGTAATAAAAATGCAGACGACTAAAATTGAACGTGCTTTAGTTAGCGTAACGGACAAAACTATTATTAATAAGTTTTGCAAAGGATTAGATTTTCTTGGGGTTGAGATTCTCTCAACAGGCGGTACAGCTAATACACTCAGGCAGGCACAAATTGAAGTTAAGGAAGTATCTGAATTTACAAAATTTCCTGAAATATTTAGTGGGCGGTTAAAAACTATTCATCCAAAGATTGCTGGGGGATTACTGTTTGACAGAAATAATGCTCTGCATGTAGAGCAAGCTAAGAAGAATGGCATAAAACCAATTGATATGGTTGTGGTTAATTTATATCAATTTATTGATGCCATTAAAAAAGGAGGTAAGAATCATAACCAGATGGTAGAACTGATCGATATTGGTGGAGTTGGATTGATTCGAGCTGCGGCTAAAAATTATAAATATGTGACAGTGGTGACTGACATTAATGATTACAAAATGATCACAGATGAGATGAAAAAATTTAGAGGACAAATTTCAGAGCGAACAAATTTTTTCCTAGCCATGAAAGCTTTTCAGTTGACAGCACAGTACGATGTAGCAATATCGGCTTATATGGCTCTTGAATTTTGTAAATTATAGAGGAGGAATAGTTATGCAATTAAGAATCACTTCAAAAAAAGAGGAGGGTAAATTTATCCCTCAATACAGGGAAATAGAAGGTTCTGTTTTAGTTAAGTTGGTAGAAGAAGTTGATAATGCTTTCCATAATGCTGGAATTCCATCTGACCATAGCCTGATATTGAAAATAATAACTAACTATGTAGATGAGATAAATAAAGATCGGGATGAGAAAGAAAATAAGTGGGATAGAGTAAGTGAGTTTGTGGATGAGGTTTTAAATAGATAATAACTAATAAAATACAACACCAAGGCAATCTTGGTGTTTTTATTTTGCAATACTCACCTTTATGGTTATAATATAGATATGAGTAAAAACTCTAAGATACTGCTTTCCCTAATAGGCCTATACGCAATTATATTTTCTGTAATTTCAATCTGGAAATATAGTAATTTTTTGTATGGAGGACTTGATTTAGCGATTATTAATAATGTATTTTTTAATACAGCCCATGGAAGTTGGTTCTGGTCGAGCATTCAAGATCATGCTTACCCTGGAGATCATTTTACCCCAATTCTAATATTACTACTCCCTATATATTATTTATGGCAATCACCTGAAACATTACTAATACTGCAAAGTATCTTTTTAGGCCTTGCAGCCTGGCCGATATATAAGATTGCGGAAATAAAACTGGGTAGTAAATATTCTTTGTGGATAGCTGTGTTGTGGCTTGTTTGCCCATTAACGCACAATATTAATTTATTTGAATTTCACTTCATTGCATTTCTGCCATTTTTTCTTTTAATGGCCTTTTATTTTTACATACAAAAATCATACAACCTTTTACTGGTATTTTCTTTTTTAAGTTTACTTATAAGGGAAGATGTTTCATTTATATTAATCGTATTTGGAATACTAATAATTTTTAATAATTTAAAAGATAATAAAGCCAGGCAGTATGGAATAGCGATTAGTTTGACTTCAATTTTTTATCTTCTAATTGCTATGAGGGTAATTAATGCTTTTTCTCCTTCGAATTTTTCACCTTTTGCTTTTTATTACAATTGGCTGACTGACACAAATATATTTGAATTTATTTCACATATTCTGAGTTATCTTAATTTTGAAATGGTAGTAGGATTTTTACTGCCACTTATGTTTATTCCACTTTTAAGACCAAAATGGTTACTACTGGCTCTTATTCCTTTGCTGCAAATTATGCTTTCCATCTCTGGTGGTGGGGCGTTGGTGTGGCAGCTTCACTACGGGGCGCTATTTTTGCCCGCCATATTTATTGCTTTTATATATAGTTTTAATAAAGCAAATGCTCTTGTGTATAAAAAAATTCAAACAAACTATTTACTGATCATAGCTCTAATAGTGGTAAACATTTACCTGTGGATTGATTTTGGAATACTAAAAGATAGTTATGAAATAAAAAAAGCCCCGGATTTTTCGGGGATAAGTAGTGAAGCTAGCGTACTTTCGAGTTTTAATTATCTGGCTAATTTTTCAAGTAGAGACCGTGTATATTCTTTGCATTACCACTTCCTGAGCGTAGGACAATTTGCTCAAGCTGAGTACAAAATAGAGGAAACGCCAGATTATATCATTATAGATAAAACTGATTTTGAATACTACGATGAAACTTTAAAGACTTCGGCTTGGGCAGGTGAATACTACATAGATGGGTACTTACGACTAGAAGAGCTTCTTACTAGCTATGGAGCAATAGAAGTGGCTGGTGAGACAATAGTTTTTGAAAAAGATTATGTTAGTCAACTTGAGTATAGTTTGGATTTTGAAAAATATAAATAGTAGGCCTAATAAAACCATAGAGTTGCTTTTTTTCTACAACTGGCCAATTATTTTCCACAAACCAATCAAGAACTAGATTGGAATTATGAATAATCTCTGAAACTGAAGAGTTAACCACGATAACTCTTTTTTTATTTTCTGTAATAAGGGACAGATCAGGCATGTTATCCTTTTCTAAAATAGGATACCAATTATATTTAACCGTATTTAAAAGCAAATTATCATCTAACCAGTCAGGTCCATAGCCAACAACTTCAAGATCCCCCTTGTAATAGTGTTCAAAAGGAAGCTGGTAGACAAAAGCAGGAATAATAATCTGGTCATCTGGCTCAGAGCTAGTTTCAACGTAGTTGGCAACGGCATGCCACTGATGCTGACCTTGAGTTAGGGCAATATTTATATTATATGGCAAAAGTAGAAGAAAGATAATTACAAGAACTAGAATTATCTTTTTTTTGTTTAAATTTAAATTATAGATACCAAGTGACAAAAGTAAATATAGACCGATGGAAGAAAAGATATAGTATTTGGCTACCCAAAGTTGAATTAGAAAACCAAAGAGTATTGGGGCTAGAAAAATAGATAGAAGAAAAACAACCTGTGGTGAGAAATTGAATTTAATATTATACTTGCGCAAAGAAATAGCTGTAACTTTGGCAACTGCAGCAAAAAGAAGTGAGCTAAATAGAAGAATTGAAGCAAGTTCAATAAGAGGAATATCAGGACCAATTAGAAGAAAGGCTTTAGGGACTTGGAGAAGCAAAAAGCCATTTGCTTCAGTATTTAAGTACCAGGCTCCTGAGTTTAGAACTGAAAGTGAGCGCTTGATAAACCCTAGTAGCCAAGGTGAGAAGAGTAAGATTATTACAAGGTTCGAGGCTAGTGCATGAGATAGCTTGGGACGAGTATTTTTTAGCAAGAATCTGCGGTAGAGATAATAAAGGCCTTCTGAAACTATTAAAAAAAGACCGATCAGGTGAGTATAGAGAGTTAGAGTTGAAAAAATAATGTATAAAAACCAATTGAGCTTTGTTGGCTTTTCGAGAGCTTGCCAAAAAAAGTAGCAAGACAAGATAGCAAAAAATAGGATCATCTGGTACATGCGGCCATCCATTGAGAGGTATAGCTGAAAAGATGATATGGCCATAAGAAAACTAGCCAGTAGTCCAACTCTAGAATTGAAAAGTTTTTTGCCAAGAAAAAAGATGGCGATTACACTAAGAATGCTAAATAGAACTGAGGATAAACGAACAGCTATTTCGCTTGAACCAAAGACTTTTATCCAGGAATGCAGCATCCAGTAATGAGCTGGAGGATTATTTTCCCATTTTAGAAATTGCCATGAATCAGTGATGCTAAGCTCTGCTATTTTTAGACTAACAATCTCATCAAACCAAAAACTTTTTGTATTTAGAACTGCAGGTAGCTTAAAAGCAAGGGTTAGAATGATTATGAGAACTAAAAGTAAAGTAATTTTTTTTACGCTCATCTGGAAAATCTTAATTTTAAAACGGTTATAAAAAATTCAACAATATCCCCAACGCCTAATTTTGATTTGCCAAATTTTCTATCAACGAAAGTAACGGGAACTTCTGATATTTTATAACCAGCTTTTTCCACCCGATAAATTAGCTCTTCTTGAAAGGCATAACCATTTGACTTTATAGTTTTAAAATTAATTTCTTCTAAAATACTTGCTCTGATACACCTAAATCCGGCAGTGATATCTTTTGTTTTTAGCCCAAGAGCAAACCTAGCAAAAGCCATGGCGAGTTTGCTTTGCAGATTTCTTCTAAAATCCCATCCACGGACATTACCACCAGGCACTCTACGAGAGCCAATAGCAAAATCAAAGCCTTTTTCTATTTCCTTAACTAGTCGTGGTAGGTCAGCCGGATCATGAGAGAAATCTGAGTCCATTTCAAAGACAATCTCAGCACCTTTTTTAATAGCTTCACTAAATCCTTCAATATATGCCGTACCAAGACCTAATTTTTCTTTTCTATGAATGACTGAGATTGGATAATCACTGCTAAGAGCGTCTGCTATATGACCTGTTTTGTCGGGAGAGTTGTCATCGACTACGATAATATTTAAATCAGCAATATTCTGATCAAATATTGCCTTGATTATTTTTTCGAGATTTTCAGCTTCATTATATGTAGGAAGAATTATGTATTTATTCATTTTCTTCATTTACTTTATATATATCAGTGTCTCCAAAATGGAATACTGGTTCTAAATAGTTTTTTTCAGCTGGATTATAATCCCCTATCCCTTTTTCGTTGCCTGAATAAAAAATATAATCAATGTTATTGTCACGTAGAAATTTTTCTTTTTTGTCATCTGCTTCATCAAAGGAAAAGAACCAAACCATGCGCATGAATTTATTGTCAAAAAAGAGAGTTTCTACTCCGTGACCGACGTAAACTTTACGCATAATTCGACCTGGAATGAGATTGCCATTGTATAGGTCAGTTAGAATAACATCGTCCTCATTTGTATTATTTTTTAACCACTTGTAACCTGCAATTTTGTCATCGGGTACATACAGCTGTGGATAGACTTCTGTAAAAACTGCAATTTCTCTAATCCAGTTGTAAATACCAGCAGAAGTAAACAGTAGAATAAATACTATAATAGCTAAATGCTTGTTGCTGATAAAAAATTCAAATTTATCCTTAGGTAACTTCTTTTTTAAATATTCATATAGAAAATATACTCCATAGACACAAAGAATTGTCATAGGAACCTGGAGTCCTTGCATGATTCTTCGTTGGAACAGAAAAGGTGAATAGAGCATAAGAAAATGAATCACAAACCAAACAACTAAAAATATGTGTTTATTGTCTGACCTGTAATGGCGAATGATTCGGTAGCTGGCATAAATGGCAAGCAGTAAAACAAAGCCATAGCTAACGGCTGTGACCCAAAGAGATGGGGTTAGGCAAACATTTTGATAAACTCTTAGCTGAGTTACAAAATCAAATTGCTGAAGCAAGAGCCAATAGAATATTGATGGGAAACTAACTACCGCAAGCACTAGGCTGTGCTTGACATAGTTGAACCATATATCACTCTTGTCTTTATATTTTTTTATGTCTTGAATTACTTTAACTAAGATGTAAGTAGACAGTACTGCAAAAATGGTTGGGGTATGAAATGGATGGAATTGAAACAAAATTAAAGCAAGCACTCCTGCTGAAACGCTATATTTCAGCTTGTTATGTTCATATGCCAAAAACATTAGAAACATTATGAAGATTATTAAAATAGTGGAAGCAATCAGATGAGGAGACTGAAACATGGTTAGCAGGTTATTGCTTTCAGGCGCCCAAAGATCAAGAGGCCAATTATACCATCCTTTAGCATAGACACTGTCTGGTAGAAAAATTGTAATGGTCACTCCCAGACCTGAGGCAAAAGTCAAAAAAATGATGGAAATTTTACGCCATACTTTTTTGTTGAAGAAAAGACAAGAAAATAGATAAAGAGTAAAGATGAATATAGGAATAAGGAGAATTCTCGACAGCTGAAAAACCAAAATGTTTGAAAGCCCAGTAACTCTTCCAATCAACCCTTCGATTGACCAAAAACTATTTAAAAGCACTCTGGCTTGGGGCTCGCCGGTATAGAGATCTTTGGAAATAAAATTACCCTCTCTGGCCTGGTCCATAAATGAAAAATAGACATGAATATCTCCCGGAGTTAGCGAATGAAGCCCTGTGTAGGTGTGGCCCTCTGGTGTTTGATACCAACCATAAAGATAAGGCAAAGTTGTCAGTAAAATTACAACAATGGAGAGAATAATAATAAATCTCCATTCTTTCTTGTCTATTGATTTTATCAGTTTTCTAATCATAGATTATTTCAAATACATAGTTATTGCCGAAATTCTTTACAAATTTAAGTTTATCATAGTTATTAACATTGTCTAAAATAGCTTTTATATGTTCATCTATATTTTCATAGCGATCAAAATGAATAATAACATAGTCAACATCCCATTTTTTTAACTCCAATGTGTCTTCTACTGGATCAAAACTATTCACTTTACTAGCCAAGTCAAGGTAACCAGGAGGATAATAGCCACTATATCCGTTAACTATTTTTTTGAAATGAGTTGAAGACCTAAAGACATACAAAATATCATAATTTGTTTTTAACTCGTTATCAATAAAGCCCATGGGAAGCTCTATAAATACTTTTTCGTCAGGCTGGCTTTTCATCCAGGCATAGAGATTAGTACTATCACTACTAGTTGCTTCGGGATATGAATACATTGGAGCTCCGGTAAAAGCAAACTCGAAAAGAATAAAAGTAGCAATAACAAAGATAATTAATGTTTTTTTAAAATTATCTTTTAGGGAATTAAAATAATGGGAGAAAGCAATACCAATGGTAATGACAATTGAGATAAGTAAAAAAATACTATAACGACCGGTTGATCTTATGCCGTCAAAACCCGGAACGAAATAATAAAGGAGTTGATAAGGCCCTGGTATGCTCATGTGATGGTGGCGGAATAGTCTTATATAAAAACCAAATGATACAAGCAAGGCAACAATGCCAATTATAGAAAAAATTATCAACTCCACCTTAAAAGGCTTAAAGGCGCTTTTATATTTTCTCAGTAAATAGAAACTAATGAATAAAAGAAAAAAGACAAATATTCCTGGACATACAATTACGGCGGCGTAGTCAAATTTTGAATAAACTACATTATAGTATAGAGGTGAAACAAAGTAATCAACTATACCTGGCGAATATGCATCGATTTGCTCGGGGGTTCTTACAAAATCAAATTCTTTGTGAAGATCTAGGTATGGAATAATGAGTGGAATAGTAAGTAGAGACAGTATCATCAGGGAAACAACAATTTTAATAATATTACTTTTGTTAAATCTAAATTCACTAGCAAGTAGTTTAACTAATAGAAAAATTATAACTACGATTGGAAGAAAAATTGCATAATGAAATCCGGTTAAAAATATTAAAAATACAAAAAGACTAAGTAGAGATATATTCTTCCATGATTGAAGTTTAAAAAATTTTATTAAATAGAGAAAAAAGTAAGGGAGCCACATACCTGTTAGGTGCAGATGCCCCACAGCATGAACAATTCTTAAAGGTGCGAAAGCAAAAATAAGAGCGGAAATAAGTGCGGCCAGCCTGTTTTTTGTTAGATAGTAAACAAGCAGATACATTCCAAGGCCGGCAATTCCAAATGATATCAAGACAACTATATTATATGTGGTAATTATACTTCCGCTAAGCGCAATAATTGGCCAGGCAAGCAGAGCTGTGCCAAGCATGGTTTCAGAGTAAGCAAGTGTAGCTTCAAAAGGATAGAAAATATTTGATTGAAATAGATTAAGCGGAGCTGAGCTAAGAGCATGAATATCCCATGACCAAATGTATGAAACAAGATAAGCATCGATATGTTCTGGCATTTTTGTGGCAATACTAAAAAAGGGAGTTCTAACCAAAACACTTCCAAGCAGGGCAAACATGATGAATAATAAGAATGAAAAAACATAATTATTATTGTAGCATTTTGTAATAAACTTATTGATCATAACTAATAGTTTCGAATTTAGTTTAACTTGCATACCTTCATAATATCATTGTTTTGAACTTTTATAGTATAAAAAATATTATGGCAAACATCTGGGTTCAAATTATACCTATAGTTATCAAGAGAATAGTCAGCTTGATTAATATCATAAACGTAATTTAGCCTATTTCTTTCTGTTTTTTCTATTATATATGCATTTAGCTCGCCAGAGGGAGTAAATGAAACATAAATATTTATATTATCGCTGGTATCGTTTGCCAAGATATACTCTAAGGCTGAGCGATAGCTAAGGCCCCAATAATCAAGTTCAAATTTTGATTCGAGATCCTTAATTATTTTTGTACCAATAGGATTAAAATATACAAACTGATGAGGATGATTTTTTACAGTAAAAATTGCTGAACTTATTAGGCTCAAAGCAATAGGAATAACTAAAAGTAGCAAGGACACCTTATATTTTTTAGCAAATTGCCTTTCTAGTTTTTCATTAATGAATAGAATTCCTTTAAGGGATAACAATATAAGAGCTGGGTAGACAAAGAATAGCTGTCGCCAACCACTGTAGAGACTTGAATGGAGTGCGATGACCATGACAAGGGGCATAAAAAACCATAGGAGAAATAAAATATCGTCTCTTTCAGCTGAGCTAAGTTTTAATGATGTTTTTTTGAATATATTTTTAACTACATCGAACGTGCCAAATAAAAAAGTAATTAGATAAACTACTGGGGTAGTTATGGAAATCCATACTATACTATAATGCCAGGGTATCTCAAAACCTTTATAATATTGTCCCAGATAGAGACTTTGCCCAGGCCATGGATAATGAGCCAGTTTTTCGAAAACAACTAAGATGTGACCTGGATTTTCCCATAAAATAGGCCAGAATAAAACGACGAAAAAACTTAGGGCAAATGAATATATTACAAAATTTATTAGTAAATTGTATTTCTTATTACTAGACTTACTAAATAAATAAGCATATTTGTAAATAAAGAAAATAAAGGTAAAAAAAGGAACAATTAAACCAACAGCTCTAATATCAATTAAAATCCCACAAACTATGGCATGAACTATTATTGGCAGTATCTTATTACTGCCTAAATATTTAGTAAGAGTATAAATACTGATAATAAAGAATGATAAAAAGACGAGATCTTTTATATTGTAAAAAGAATGAGCAAATATTCTTGGACTTAGAATTAAAAAGAGTACCCCGAGTAGCCCAATACCTCGACTTTTAAATCTATTTTTACAAATCAGATAGAAAAATATTGTAGCCAAATAAAATAGCAAAAAAGTGGCAAAGTGACGAAGCAGTAAAACATCCCTTGAATCATCGAGCTTTAATGCCTTTTCAATTACAACTAATGGAAGACCAAAAGCAGTGCCGTGATATGTGTAGTGATAATAGACTAGATCATTTTCAGCCATGACAAAATCATACACTTCTTCTTCCCTATCGCGCACAGCCCCTTCGTCTGTTGATACGCCGTAGTCATCAACAATAAAAAGACCAATAACTAAAAAAGCTAGAAAAAAAAGAAATACAATAATTTTATTCGTTTTACTACTCAACATAATTTAAACTACTATTAATAACTACTTGAGCTTGCAAACTGACATAATTATCTCGTTTTGAACCTCTATATTAAAAACCTCATTTCGACATGGATAATTATCTTGATCCCTGAAGTCATTACCTATATAATAATCTGCTTTATTAACACTGTCAGTAAAAAATACTCTATGCCTGTCAGAGCCCTTTAAGATCAATGAGTTAAGGGCTCCCGCTGGAGTTTCGGTAAAAATATTAATTGTATCACGCTTATCTATCCCCACAATGTATTCTAGTGACTTTCGGTAGCTAAGCCCCCAATAATCTGAATCAAAGTTTACCTTTTTATATTTAATAATATGTGTGCCAATAATATTGAAATATACGTATTGATGTGGATGATTTTTGATAATAAAATTTGTGGTGGTCAGAATACTTATGATGATTGAAATTGTAAGAATAATTTTAAAACTATTATAAAAATTTTTCCTAAGTATTTTTTTAAAATAGTTAGATAGGGCTAATATCCCTACTGTCGAAATGATTATTAAAGAAGGATAGATAAAGAATAGATGTCGCCAGCCATTATAGACAACGGAATTTAAAGTTAGTATTGCCAGAAGTGGAACAGCAAACCATAATAAGTAAATCAGATCTTCTATTTGAGTAAACTTTTTGAATTTTTCTTTGGTTATCTTTAAAATTATTGAAAATGAACCTACTAGAAAGAAAAGGATATATAATATTGGTGTAGTGACAGCTATCCAAACTGGTATGTAATACCAGGGCAGGTTAGCTGCTTCAATGAAATCACCCAGAAAAAGAACACTCCCAGTCCAGCTGAAGCTTGCATGGTTTTTAAATGCTTCAAAAATATTAAGTGGATTTTCGAGTAGTATAGGCCAGAACAAAACAGTAAGTAGTATTAATAGTAGAAGATATATTATGAGTAGAACAAGAATGCTTTTTTGCCTATATTTTTTAGTGCTATGAAATATTGAAATAGCAAAAATAAGTAGAGTTAGGGCCGGAATAAAAATACCCATAACCCTGATGCCGATAAGAACAGCAGAAACAAAAGCATGGAAAAAAGCTGTAGTAAAAGATCTTTTTTGTAGGAATTTTTCAAGCGTGTAGATGCTAATAATAAATATGGACAAAAAAGCCAGATCTTTTGAATTGTAAAATGAATGAGCAAATATTCTTGGACTTAAGATTAGAAATAATGTGGATAGTAGTGCAAGACTGTAGCTTTTAAATCTTTGCCTGCAAATCAAATAAAAGAAAATGGTAGCCAAATAGAATAAAAGAAAAGTTATAAGATGGCGAAAAAGCATTACTTGCCTGGGCTGCTCAAACTTATGTATTTTTTCTGTTATCAGATAAAGAGGGAAACTGAATGCAGTACCATGGTATGGGGCAATAAGCTCATTGCCTCCTTTGAAAATAAGATTATGAACATAAACTCCCCTTTCTCTTTCTGAATTTTCGTCCCATGAAATACCATAATCATTAAAAGCAAAGAGTCCTACAGATAGATATATAATAAAAAAAAAATACTATAATTTTTTTATTTTTTTTATTCATAGATATTAGAATCTATATTTAATAATACACCAGAGCGCCCTGAGTCCATCGCGGGCTTTTATTTTTTTACCTTCTTCATAGGTTCGACCGGTATAGGAGATCCCTATTTCATAGAACCTTTTTTTAAGGCGAGCTGCTTTAATAGTGAACTCTATTTCAAAGCCAAAACGATTTTCTTTAAGATCAATTTTATCCAAAACATCTCTTGTAAATGCTTTATAGCATGTTTCAACATCGGTTAAATTCAAATTAGCAAACATGTCAGTCATAAGAGTGATAAATTTATTGGCAGCATAGTGCCAAAAATACAAAACTCGGTGAGGCTTATCGCCGATAAATCTTGAGCCATAAACGATATCTGCCTTGCCTTCTAAAATAGGTTTAACCAAATCTCTATAATCAGCTGGATCATATTCTAGGTCAGCATCTTGAATAAGAATAATGTCACCAGTTGATGAGCTGAAGCCAGTTTTAAGAGCTGAGCCTTTACCTTGGTTTTTCTTATGCGTAAGGATTCTTACTTGCGGGTCATTTAAGTTATCTAAAATTTGACTAGTTTTATCTGTTGAGCCGTCATTAACTATTATTATTTCTTGCTCAAGGATCCCTACCTTAGCAAGTTTGACTTTATCTAAAATATTTATAATGGTTTTTTGTTCATTATAAACAGGGATAATGATTGAGATTTTTTTAAAATTTATACTCATGCCAAAATAAAATTATGAATGAAAGTTAGGATATAATATAGAAAACCTCCAAGCTGATCTAGAAGAGGAAAATATATTAGATGACCTAAAAAAGTAAAATCATACCAAGGAAATATTATGATAAAGCCAATATAGGCAAAGAAGATGGAAAATAAAAGCACTGTAATATAGGTGCGAGCAAATAGTTTGTGAGTTAGCTTGCCACTTAGGGCAATAACAAAAAAGAAAAGCATGGGGTAGCAAAGAATAAACCAACGAAAACCATATGATGAACCGCCATAGTTATTAGTCAAAAAAGTAAGAGTTATTAAAATTAGCAAGCAAGTAGTGGCAACTAAAATGGCTGGGTTTCTTAAAACACTACGTTTATCTTTGATAGTTTTTATTAAACCCCAGGCACCAAAAAATAAAATAGGTGAATAAACTAAAATACCATGAGTTCCGAAAATCAGATTAAAAAAATAAACTGGCTTACTGTGAGATAGTGCGTCTATCCCATTTGGGTTCATCCAATAACCCCCAGGATAATGATAGAGTTTTTCATTCAGATATGCCGGGAAAACATTACCTGTAATTTGCAGGTTGTAAAAAATATAAAAAATTATTGCCGGGAGCGAAGCGAGAATGTATAGATAAAAATATTTTCTTGTGGAGTCCTTAAGCAGAAGATAGATAAAAAAAGTAATTGAGATGATGAGGCCTTGCAGGACTTCATTAATAAAGATAAGAGAAGTTAAAAAGCCTACCAGAGCAATATATTTCTTACTTGTTTCTCCTAGTTCAATTTTTAAAATTGTAATAAAAGAAAGAAAAGTAAGCAAAGCTGATAGGATGTGATTGCTAAAATTAACCGAATATGTAAATAACAGAGTACCAAAGCCAAGTGATAGCGTAAAAAGTAATTTTTTAGCTGTATCAATTTTAAACCAGCCCATAGTGCGGTAGAAGAAAAATAGAATTAAGGAAAAGAAAATGCCAATAGTTGAAAACGTGAGTAAGTAATAAGTGAGGGAATAAAATTTTAGATTTAGTAGATTGTAATAAATAAAATAGAATCCCGCTCCAATGATTGTCAGTAGCGGGGGCTTGGTTGAGTAGCACTCAGAGTCACGACAAATTTTATCAATGCTAAAATAGTCTGGGACGGTATTGATATCAAGAGTACGATGCTCGACTATGGACCTGACTGTCATGATTCTAGACATCATGGGATCTCCATAGCGGAGTTGAATCGAGCTTGTGATAATAATTAGACTAATAAAGAAAATGAGGAACTCTTTTGAACTTATGATTTTTAGTAACTTTTTTTTCATATTAGTTGGTAAAGCCTGTGCGTTTATAAATAAAGTATTTTAAGATAAATAAGCTGCCGACTATAATAATGCCACTTATTATAGTTCTTATTTTAAAAATATCAATAAAAAGCCACATTAAAAAAACATTTAATACACTAATAAATCCACCGACAAAAGTGTAAATAGTAAAATTCCTTTTATTAGTATGAAAGGCATTAGAAATTTTTCTTATAAAATCTTTAATCATAATTATTTTTTTAGATAAATTACAAATGTTGGAGAAAGTAAACCTATTAATTTGGTTATTTTAAATTTAACTAGAAAATATGGAAAAAATCCATAAATCTTTGCTTCAGGGAAAATCTCTTTAATGTTAGATAGATTAAAAAAGTGCTTATGGTCTGAACGCTGAAGTTTTTTAGGTGTTTGGCCAAATAAGCTGAGTAGTTTAAATAACCAAAAATAGCTGTTTGGAGTGGTTAAAATTATTTGACCACCTGGTTTTAAGATGCGCTTAAGCTCAGTCATTATCTTTTGGGGAGAGTCAAGATGCTCTATTACTTCACTTGACCAAACTAGATCAAAGCTTTGATCAGGAAAAGGTAAAGGCTTGTTTGCATCCATGACCGTGCATTTATGATACCTTTTTTCAATATCAATTGAAGCTACCTCATAGCCAAGAGCTTCAATGCGCTTGGACCAGTAACCTTCTCTGCAACCAAGGTCAAGAGCAAGGCCCTTTCTTTTTGAGTCAATTAGAGAAAAAGCAATTAGCTTGCCTTTTGAACTTTTCCTTAAGCCCCCTTGGCCAAAGTCAATGGGAATTTTTTTAAAGCTATCTATCATTTTTAATATTTTTGATGAGGTAATAAGGTTTATTATCTTTATTATAGTAACTTCGAATCATTATGTCAGCTAGCACACCAAAAATGACTAGTTGAAAACCGGATAGAATAAGTAGGATTACTAAAAATAGAAGGGGTCGATTGGAAAGAGGGATGGAATAGAAAAATTTAGCAATAGTTAAATAGACACCCAGCAAAAAACCTAAAAACAGAAGGAGTATTCCAAAGCCTCCAAAAAGATGAATGGGCCTCCTGGCATAGTCCATCCAGAATTTGAGTAAAAATAAATCTAAAATACCTTTAATAATTCTAGTAAGAGAATATTTTGTTTTGCCATGCTGCCTGGCTCTATGGTTAGTAACAACCTCACCTACTTTAAAACCCTGCCAAACTAAAATATCTGGAATAAAGCGATGCATTTCACCAAAAAGCTCCAAGTTATCAAGAGCATTTTTTTTATAAACCCTTAATGTACAGCCTGAATCATGCAAGTGATTGCCTGTAACAATCTTTCTTATAGAATTGGCAAGTTTGGATAGAATTTTTTTTGAGATAGAGTCATTCCTTTTTGCTCGCCAACCGCAAACTACATCTAAACTTTCATTTCTGAGTTTATCAATCATTTTCCCTATATCTCTCGGATCATTTTGTAGATCTGAGTCTAGGCTGACTACAAGATCACCATGACATGAATTAAAGCCGGCAGAAAGTGCAGCAGTTTGGCCAAAGTTTTTTCTAAAATTTATTAGACGAACTTTTGAGTTACGCTCAACCAATGAGTTTAGTGTTTTTTCTGAGTTGTCAGTTGAGCCGTCATTAACAAAAATTATTTCATAGTTATCTGAAATTTTATCGAGCTCAAGTACGAGCTGATTATATAGCTCAAACATGCAATCCTGTTCATTATATATTGGAATAACAACTGATAGTTTATTTTCTTCCATAGATAGAAATAATATTTGTAATATAGTCTTTAATTACCGTGAAGGTAGAAACTTTGCTTTTTCTAGCTGCATTGGGAGACTCTTGCCAAATAACAGGGATTTCTTTTATTTTAAGCCTGGCCCTTTGACTTAAAATTAGCATTTCTGTGTCAAAAAACCAAGTTTTATTTCTAATACTAGGTAAAATTTCTGAAACGACCTGCTGATTAACGGCTTTAAAGCCACAGGGGGCGTCTTTTACACTTAAATTGAATAGAATTTTTAGAATAAAACGAAGTGTTCGAGAAAATACTTTTCTTCTAAATGACCTTTCTACTTTGGCTGATTGGTGATATCTTGATCCAGTGACAATGTGGTTACCTTTATTAATATTATCAATAAGGTCTGGCAGAGCTTTAATATCAGTTGCCAGATCTGCGTCCATATATACATAAATTTGACTAGGATAAGCCTGCCAGGCTTCAATAACACCGTAGCCTTTTCCTTTTGAATTAATTTTTTTATATTTTATTTGCTCGTGGGCACGACTGAGTTCTTTCGCAATTTGCTCAGTTTTATCAGTTGAGGCGTTATCTGAGATAATAATCTGCCACTGCCCGGGTAAATTAGAAGAGCAAAAATCAAATACTTTTAGGGTATTTTCTTTTAATATAAGCTCTTCATTATATACTGGCAGTACTATTGATATCATGATTAATATTTAATTTTGTAAATTGAGCCATCGCTGTTTTCAAAAACAAGAGTACATAGCGCATCTTTTTCAATATGCTCCTTTAAGGTTTTATTGGTAAATTTAACTAGCACATAGCTTGAGTCGAATTTGTCCGCAATGGTTGAACAAATTTCTTGATCAGTAACGCCAGTGGCAATATTTTTCCAGCGCCAGTATTGACGCTTGTTTTCAAGATACATAAAAGTTGGATCTAATCCGACAATATATCTGTTTTCAGAGTTATGATAATATAGGACTGGCCAATCATCCCAACCATCATGGAAAATTATATCACCTTGGCTAGTGTTATCAATAAACCAATTGCTGATTTCTTCGAACTGGTTAAAGGTATAATTTTTTCTTAAATTATTTTTAAGTCCTTTGAAATTGGCGGCAAGTACGATTGATAAATTTAAAATAATAAAGAGTATTATAATGATAGTATGGGCTCTATTATTCTTTAGATATTTTTTTACATCTGTTAAGCTTATTTTTAATTTATTTGCTCTAAAGTATGAATTTAGCATATAAGCTGAAAAAAGTAGCGCAAAAGGAATAAAATATTCTATATTTCTTTGAGATTTTAAAGTTAGTACAAAAAATATTGTAGATACAGCAAGCAGAAGAGTTTTTTTTGCATCAGCACTCTTATAATAGATAAAAAATAGCAGAATAGATATTATAAAAAGTGAAAAAGAAAAAACATTATGGCGAACAAGCTCAAAAATGGACAGTCCGTACCATTCACCGCCAACGCCAACAATTTCATTGTAGTTAACTAGTCCTATTTGAAATGTTTGCTGGTAGTAGAATTTGAGATTGATTGGGAAATATGGATTAATGATTAGACCAGCAAGGGTGCCGATTACCATACTAAAAAATAATTTGAAATAATATTTTTTATCTTTTACTTTTTTAACTAACTGAAGGATAATATTTATTAAAAAGTATAATATCCCTATACCGACAAGTATTATCCAGCCACCGTAAAGCCAGACATAGATAAAGGATAATGCAAATACTAAAAAGGACCATTTATCTTTATTTTTAAACAGTAGATAAATAAACAAAAGAAGAACAATAAGAGAAAGAGAAGGAGCTTTGGCAAGGTTTATTCTAAAAATGAATTGGTGAGAGAATATCAATATCAGCGTATAGATGAATGAATAAGCAATTTTAAATCTGTCTAAAAGCCATTGAAAAGTGATAATTGCGAGTGTGGCGAAAATAGCGGCAGCGAGCTTAGTAGCAACGAGTGGAGGCAGTAATAAAAGAAAAGGTATAAGGAGTAAATGATAAAAAAAATGATGATCAATAAATACATCATTTAGCGTAGTATAGGGTAGCCAATTAAAGTCTTTTATAGGGCCAGAGCTTAAAATAAGCTCTGAAGCCTTGGCATGATAAAATGAGTCGGGGTCAGTAAAGCTAGGGGTACTATTAAGCCATAGAAAATATGAAAATACTACTATAAATAGGAGTAAATATAGTATTTTTTTATTACCTGTGTGGATAAGATTGGTCATGATTTAATTATATCAGATTAACTAAAAAACAAGGTATTACCTTGTTTTTACTTGAGTCACTTACTTAGCTAACTAATAAAAGTATTTTTTGCCTTGGTATTTTTCAGCTTATTTATTTTTTTTGTCAGAGCTTCAATTTCTAGTTTAGTGCCTTCGGCAGCAATGGAAATTAGTCCGGTGCAACCTTTAAGACATTGGCGCTCGAGGCTGACTCCAAGTCTAGCGATGACGATATGGCCATATTCGGTCAGTAGCTTATTAACTGGAGCAATATGGGCATGGCGATCCTTAATTAGAATAGTAATAGTTGCAATATATATTTTCATATAGTTTAGCTTAATTGATTTTTAAAATAATCGACCCAAGGAATAGGAGATGGGTCAATACCGTTAATCATGGACAGATAGAAACTGACATATGAGCCAAACATGAGTGCTTCAAATGATTGAGTTAGCTCACTAGTACCTCTTAGCTTGTAGCTGATGTAGTCAATCTTGTTTTTTCTGAGTATTTCTTTGGTAATTTTTATGCGTTCAATGTTTCGCTCGTGATACAACTCTGACTCAAAGAAAACAAAATGAATGTTACGCGTATTTGAAGCTGGGAATCTGAGACCTTCTAACAGATGATGATTAAGTTCAGATATTATATGGTAAGTTGAAAAATTCTTTGCATTTTCATTTATCTGATTGGCCATAGCATGGGCATTGCCGGATAAAAACTCGGCAGCAACAATAACTGGGATGGAGCCTGATAGATGGTCAGCGGTTTGCTTGGCTAAATTATCACCAGTTAAATTCTTTCTTTCAAAATTATGCTTTAGATCTTCCAGGTACGATATGACATGATTAACATCGCTGTCACTTAGTTTAATAACATTACATTTTTTAAGTAGCCCGAGAAGTCCAAAGACGGAATAGCCGATACCAATGCGAGGTTGGTTGCATGGATTATATTTCGGGCTAAAGACGTAGCCAGGAATTTTACCTTGCTTAATGAGGTTGGCGAGTTTTCCTTCAGAGGCAATGCCTAAAATTTTGGCACCACGCTTCCTGGCAGCCTCATATGAGCCGACTGGCTCTTCAGTATTACCGGAATAGGAGGATATTATGTAAAGTGTATTTTTATCAACAACACCTGGTAGATCATAGCTATGAATATTAGCAATTGGAACACGAAGTTTTTTAAAAAAAACTGACTGGATAATGTGAGCGCCTAGACCTGAGCCACCCATACCATTAATGACAACATTGTCTACTTTTTTATAGTCGTCTGGGATATCGATTTTATTGACCTCAGCGCTGGCTTGTTTTATTTGGGCAGGCAATAAATCAATTGAGCCAATCATATTTTGAGAGTCCAACTTTTTTATTTGATTTATGTTATCTAGGTTGTTCATTACATTTATTATACTTTTTATCACCTTGCTTGTCTATGTCAGAGTAGTCTAGTGCTGCGCGCCAAGCAAGTTTAAAAAAATTTTTGTATGTCTTTGCTAATTCCTCTGATTCAATTAGTACTCCGAATAAATGATCGAGTGAAACTATAAAAATCTTATCTTTAACTATAACTGAATCAGAAAATACTGGTAAATCTTTTGGCATAATTCTAATTTGACGTTCTTTACCATATTTTTTTACATAATCTATTGCATCTTGATTATATGATACTATTTCCATTACCTCTTTATCTGGTGAAGCATATTTTTCTGACCATATCTTAATCATATCAGGGAAGACCTCATAGATCCTTTTCATATCTGTGCCGAAAAAATATAGCTCGCTAGAAGGAAAAATTGTTGTTAGATATACATTCCAGACCTGTTCCCAACCCTCATAATATCTTATTTTTGGCTTATCTCCTTTATTGTACTTTGCTTCATAGAAAGGAAGGAGATCCTTAAAGTTATTAATTTTTTCCTTATACTTATTTAATATCTTAGATGGTTTTTCTGCTGAATAGAGGGTAGTGCTCTTTTTTTCTACTTTTGCAACAAAACCCTTGTCCGCCAGATTATCAAGTGTTAAATAGGCTGTGGGTCTTTTAACCCCAGCTTTTTTGGCTATTTTTAGCACTGTTGAGCTGCCAAGCTCAAGAGCGGCCATGTATACCTTGGCCTCAGTTCCATTTAAACCAAGGTCATAGAGGATTTTTTCTTCAGTTGATAGTTCTTTAATCATATGTAGTAATGATAGCAGATTTAAGTAAATCTGTCAATAATTCTGACAACATTCGGGTATTATATATTTGATTTTGGCTAATATTAGTATATTAGTCTTTTATTATTGTGATATATATCTTGACAGTTTGGTGAATGTATGGTATGATGATTTAAAGATAAAAGAAAATAGTTCTTTTAAATCACAAATATAATAACTTAATTAAGGAGCAGAGCGATGCTAACAGAGAAAACGAAAAAGTTGTTATTTCAACTGATGGACTGTGGGATATATGATCATTTTGATCAATATAAAAATATAAATGGTTATTACAAGATAGCCTGTTCGAGCAGATTAGTAGGAAATGACATACAGAAATGCTGTAAAAAGGCAAAGGTAGTCCTATTAGAACTATGGGATTCAATCTCATCTCAACCAGGTAATGATGAAATACGAGAATCTTATACTAATAGTATTGATTATAAAAATGGCAAGTTTCATAAGCAAGTAGGGGTTAAAATAAGAATAGATATTTGGGAAAGCTTATTAAAAGAAAAGGAAGAAATGGATAAAAAACAAAAAAAAGAGCAAGAAGAAGAAACAGAAAAGAATTTTTTAAACAAGAGAATTAGAGAGCTGGAAAACCAGCTTCAGGAAAGTGGTATTAGGCCTATTGAATCAGTATAGTTCATTAAAAAGGAGATTGAAAAATGAAGAAAAATTACATTGAAATTGTAACAGTAAGACATGGAAATACCTCATCAGAAGATAAGTTATAAACATTTAGGAGTAGACAAGAAACTTTGTCTACTCCATATTTTTTAAGTAAAGAATTATATTAATTGTTTATTTAAAATTTATGAAAAATGGTAAAACTACAAATAAATATTTATTGCATTACAGGCAGGATTTCTCTTTGTCTTTTATTGATTTTATTCATCAATATACAATGTATGGCAAAGTTGAATACATTTGCTTATTCAAACAAGACCAAGGATCATTTTCTGCATACTTATCTGAAAAGGGGTTGAGGCAGGCTTCGTGGTATGGCAAGAAAAAGATTCTTGAAAATGCTCTTTGGCAAGATTTATTTACTCAAAATGAAAAATATTTTAGATTTATTGATGAGCTTAAAGATGACCCAATACCTGAGCTTTTAAGTGCGGAGTTTTTGGTGTGGTGGAATAAAATACTTAAGCTAACTAAAATAATCAGTGACGTATATTTTTACTGTGATGAGCCGATGCTTGCTAGTCTTGAAGAGAAGGGTAATAATGCTAATGTTAAAGAAATGTTATACTATATTGGTAAATTCAAACTAAGGGCGCATGAGAGATTGAGTATACTTGATATTAAATTTAATGAGTTACTTAAAACAATAAATTGTGAATACTTGATTCCTTTGAGTGACCTTAAAGTATGGACTTTTAATGAACTAAATGAATATGTAAAGAATGGTTATAGTGAAAATTTTGTAGTGGACACAGGCAAGAGAAAAAATGGTTATGTCTACCTTAAAGCCTGGGCTCCTTTTGATAGCCAAATTTATAGTAAATGGGAAAAGAAGTTAGAGCCTAAAATAGACTTACGATTTGCTCAAGGGACAGTAGCCTTTAAGAGTAAGGAAAATGTAAGAGGTAGAGCAAAAATTCATTTTTCTTTCAGCAAAGCGGATGAGCTTCCCAAAGATTCAATTTTAGTTACTGGCATGACTAACCCTCAACTTGTCCCATATCTTAAAAATATTAAGGGGATTATAACAGATGAGGGAGGACTAATGTGCCATGCGGCAATCATTTCTAGGGAGTTAAAAATTCCTTGTATTGTAGGTACAAGGAAAGCAACACAAATATTTAAAGATGGTGATATGGTTGAACTTGATACTCGGAAAGGGGTGGCTTACGGGATATGTTCAGAACCACTGACTGGGTGGAAATTAAGCAGGAATTACAGTTTTTAGGACTCTCTTCACTTTAGTTTACTATTATTGACATTAGGGGTAAAATGAAATTATTAATACTTACCCCCTATGAGTTATAATTATTACAATGAAGATTGGATAAATTTTTATTATCAAATTGGATTAAATAAAGTCCATGAGGATAAAATCAAGGAGAAAGCCGACTATTTATTAGGTTTGAATAGTGATCTTGAGCCATGGGAAGCCGTAGTAAAATCTAAAGATGAGGCTATGGTTAGCGCAAGAAAAGATTTATCCGCAAGTGATATGATGCCTTATGTAAATGATTTTATTAATAAGAATTTGCATAAGATCGAGTTATTTTTATCTATTTTTGATAAGTATAATTCAGCGTCATATTCCCTTAAAAGTAGTAAAGAAATTATTATATGTAGTTTAAATAAGCTATCTAAGAAATATGATAAAGAATTATTACCTTTAGTTTATACGTCTCAGATGATTCCGACGGCATATAATTATCCGTTGGACATATGGCGCGAGATAAAAGGAATAGGGTCTTTTAAAAAAGATGATTTTGGGCATATAGACTTAGTAAGAGCAGTTTTGGATCTAGAAAAGGAAAATATTGTTAAAATTAAGTCTTTTTCTATATTGAACACCTATAAGGAATGTTTGGTTATTAAAGTAATTTTAGAATATAAAAAATCTAAGACCACAAAGAAACCTCGCAAAGAAAAAATTAGTAGCGTGAAGTTTGAAGGCGGAATTTTATATTTTAAGAACGAAAAGATTGATTTTCAGGGTAAACAAAACCAAAAAGACTTATTAGTAGCACTATTCAAAAGACCTGAGGAAAAATGGTTTTACGCCGATATTGCTGATGATTGGGGCGAGGATTATACGAAAGGAGATTGGAGAAAATTTTATACTGCAGGCGATGGAGTAAATAAGGCAATAGCTATTGAGACAGGAGTAAAAGACTTTTTAACAAAAGACACAAAGCGGGTACAGATAAACTCACAATATCTTTAGCTAAAATTTAGATGAATTTAGATAAATAGTAATAATATATAATAGTCTCATAAGTAATTGAGGCTATTTTTCATGTTTGAACTTAAAAAACAGACCAACTTAAACGAG
>Ga0233437_1000858_pt1 | contig 62821 bp, 38 predicted proteins | sample SI_122_August201_FD_182714 | JGI IMG/M metagenome (GOLD analysis project Ga0233437, IMG submission 182714) | Seawater microbial communities from Saanich Inlet, British Columbia, Canada - SI_122_August2016_200_MG | ecosystem: Environmental > Aquatic > Marine > Inlet | place: Canada: British...
TGTATATAAAACTCATATCCATGCTCATTAAGCAAGCCTGGCAAGCCTGCTGAATGGCCAAATGAGTCAAAATTATAGGCCACCCTGGGTTCACTATCGAAGTGTTTTTTAAAGAATTTTTTTCCCTCCCGGATGTGTTTGATGAGATTGCGGGTGGGCAGGAGGTTCAGATCGGGCTGTAAAAACCATCCACCAGAAATAAACCAGCGTTTTTGGTGAACCAGGTCCTGAATCTGCCTGAAAAGACGAGGGTCATATCGCATAACCCATTCGTATAATATTGCTTCATTGTGATTGAAAATCAGCTGGGGATTTTCCTTGAGTAACTGAACAGCATTCTTAAAAGTAGCCAGAGCTTCTGCACATCCTTCTGTCCAACGCCATTGCCAAACCGGATCGAGATGTGCATTACAAATAAGGTGGACTGTATTTTTATGATTATTATAATCCTTGTTCATTTATTCATCTTTTGAAGGGAGATTTCTGTACCAGGTGATATACAAAACCACAACAAGCAAAGCGGCAATCCCAAGCCATATCCAGAATTTATTCCATTCTCTGAGAAAGAGGTAAAATGGTATTAGAGCCAAAGAAAACTGAAAAACCGGAACAATGAGTCCGTTCAGAGCATCCCATAAAGGCTCCTTGTTTTTAGGATCAATGAGTCCTTGTGAGATGGCTTCTTTTTTAATTGGTTTCCAGAAACCAAAGGGCTTTATACTCGTATAGAAGTTGACTAGAATTTTTTGATCTGTTGGTTTAAATATCCATCCCATTGTGATTGAAATAATGAGACTGGCCAGCACATTTACCCCCAGTGAATAGCTAATTATAAGGTCGCTTAGAAAGACTTTCTGAAAAACAATAAAGATTGCTGTGCCAATCATGCTGAAAACAAAAGCTTTACCACTATAGCGCCACCAATGCCATCGTAGAGTGGCAGGCACCAATATCATGGTTACCACTATGAAAAGCATGGTTTCCCATGCCGAGATAATATCCTGGAAGGCCAGACTGAAAACAAAACCTATGAGGAGGGCAATAACTGAAGCTAACTGTCCAATTCTGATAATTTTCTTTTCGCTAAGGGATTTAATAAAATATCTTTTGATGAAGTCATTAACCACTACATTGCTGGTAACATTTATCATGGCATCCAGGGTTGACATTAATGCTGCCAGAAGAATGGCCATGAATAATCCACTTATTCCTACAGGGAGGTTTGTCAGAACCATGGGCATAATCTTTTCTGCGTCAAAACCTGAAGTGGTTCCGAGATAATAGACACCTAATACTAAGAATGCAACACCAAGAAACCATCTGATGGTGTATCCCAGAGTCCACATTCCACCAGCCAGAGATGCATCCCGAGTGCTTCGCGCGCTAAGGAAGAACTGGAAATCCCAAACGTTCGGGCCTGCCAGAACTCTGAAGATCATCCATCAGAAGCCTATAAATATTAAAGGTCCGAATAAATCAAAATGCTGGTAGGCAGCAGGTGTTGAATTAAGGTATCCATCCCAAAGATTCCAGCTTGGTGCGAGCTGGCTCCATCCGGCAGGTTGAGATTGTGCTAAATCGATTCCAATACCATTTGAGAAAATAATTATTGTGAGCAAAACTGCTCCTGCTGCGATTAGAACAGTTTGGATCATGTCGGTGATAATAACACCATAAAAGCCTGCAACAGTGACATATAAGCCTACTACACCAAATACTATGAGAGTTGCCTGCCATCGGCTGATAGGAAAGAAGGCTTCAGCAAATTTCCCGATTCCGACAGCAATATACATCAGATTGAAAATCATAAGTACCAGGAGAAAAATGGCAGATGCAAGGCGGGCCATCTCAGCATCACGATTTTTGCCGAAGCGGGTTTCGTTCCATTCAGCAAAGGTCATTACTCCTGAGCGTCTGATCCATTTGGCTTGAAAGGCCATGTATCCTGCTATAATAAACCATCCCCAGAAAATATGGGTCATCCATACAGATTTCAATCCCAGGTAAAACAAGGCGCCAACCATTGCCATTGTCCCTCCGATATCGATATAGCTTGAACATCCTGCAATACCCAGCATCCACCAGGGAACGTTGCGACCAGCCAGGTAATAATTGTCTAATTTTGATGAAGCTTTTTTTCGTATTACCAGGCCTAAAATTCCAACCAGAACTAAGTATAAAATAATCAGGGAAGTATCAATCCAGTGCAATTTCATAAATGGAAGATTATTACCACATTAATTTCACAAAATAATCGGATAATTACAAGTTGGTCATTTACAATTTCCGTTTTTTTTCACCACATTTATATCAACACTTAAAAGCATGGATAAAGCTATTGTAAAAAAAGTAAAAAGTCAGGCATTGGATCTTGTTGAGCAAGCAGGAATAGTATTGACGGATGATGAGAGGGAAGGCTTGGAAATTGCTGATTTGGGTTTGAATGACATAGAACGTATTGGACTGGAGGTGATTGAATATGTGAATAATGATCGATATTGTGCAAAAGAGATCATACTCCTGCCCTGGCAGATATGTCCGGAGCATCGACATCCGAAGATATCTGATAAGAATATTGGAAAGAAGGAAACTTTCAGGTGCCGATGGGGTGTTGTTTATTTGTATGTTTCAGGAGATGCTGCTCTAAATCCGAAAGCTAAGGTACCTGAAGTGTATCGTGAGCATTTACATGTTTGGCATGAGATTATTCTGCATCCGGGGGAACAGTACACCATTCAGCCAAACGGATTACACTGGTTTCAGGCTGGTGATGATGGAGCTGTTATATCAGAGTTTTCCTCCACCAGTTCAGATGACAATGATGTGTTCAGTGATCCGAATGTTAACCGAACTTGACAAAGGGAAAAATAATTAACACAAACGCGGATGATTGTTTTTGTTATGCGTGCTCCAATCGACAAATAAAAATCTAAATATAAACGGATGAAAAAAATTAATATCAGTGTTTTATTGGTGCTATGTATAAGCATCTTTTTTGTTTATAATGCCCAGGGCCAAAAACAGAAGTATGAATCATTCAGAGATGCCTTGTTTGCATCAGGACAAATAGGTGGACAGGGAGGGCCTTCAAATATGACATGGATTGAGGGTGGTGCAAAATATTCTTTTACAAAGAACAATCAGGGAGCTCAGGAAATATGGACTCATACAATGAAAAGCGGGGATGAAGAGCTGGTTTTCAGCACAAAGGACCTTAGTGTTCCTGGTAGTGATCAAGCTTTTCGTTATGTTTCTTTTCAGTGGACTGAGGATTTCAAATATTTGTTTTTCCAAACCAATTTCAGACCTATCTGGCGTTATTCAGGAAATTCTGATTATTTCTATTGGAGTGTTGAGGATAAGACATTAAAGCAGATTGTTGGTTCAGCATTCTCTGCTGAGATATCTCCTGATGGTACTAAGGTAGGGTATGGTAAAGACGGTGAATTATTTGTGTTTGATTTTGCCACTGGTAAAAACACAAAGCTTACTAATGATGCAGCCACAAATAAATATAATGGTCGATTCGGATGGGCTCAGGAAGAGGAATTTGGACTTGTACAGGGATGGATTTGGTCGCCTGAAAGCAAGTATATGGCTTACTGGCAATCAGATGAGACACATGTTCCGATTTATAAACTGACAGATTTCGCGGGGATGCACCCTGAATATATGGAAGTGCCATATCCTAAGGTTGGTGATCCTACGCCCATTGTAAAGATTGGTATTCTGAATACTCAGGACGATAGTCAGAAATGGTTGAATATTGATTTGCATGATGGTTATATACCACGAATGTATTGGACAAATGATGCCGATAAGCTGGCTGTGGTTTGGATGAATCGTGAGCAGAATCACCTGAAATTATATATGATTGATGTTTTAAGAGGGACTAAAACGGTTGTTCTGGAAGAGAAATCTAAATCATGGATAGATGTTTCTGACTTTTTCGGTGGCAGATTGCATCATTTCTATTTTCCTGATGAGCTGAAGTCATTCTTTCTGGTTTCAGAATCAGATGGATATGCACACATCTACCATTATGATTATGATGGTAATTTGTTGAATCAGGTCACAAAAGGTGATTTTGAAGTGATAGGTATCGATGCCCTTGATCTGAAGAAGAAGAAAATTTATTTTACTTCAACAGAGGGTTCTTCAACTGAAAGGCATTTGTATGTGGCCAAGTTTGATGGCTCATCGAAAAAGCGTTTGACCCCGGAGCCTGGCCAACACTCAGTTTCAGTCAGTCCTGATGGCAAGTATTATTTGGATAGCTACTCAAACGTTAGTACACCCCGACAGGTTGAAATGTGGACAACTAAGGGGAAGATGATTGAGAAAATGGTTGACAATCAATCGGTTTTAGAGTTTATTGAAAAAACAGCCTATGCGGCAAAAGAATTATTCAGTTTTACTGCATCAGATGGTCAGAAACTGGATGGATATTACATAAAACCAATTGATTTTGATCCGGGTAAATCATACCCTATGGTATTAAGTGTTTATGGTGGTCCTGGTTCTCAGGGTGTATATAATTCGTGGGAAGGAAATCCTTTTTCACAGTATCTTGCTCACCAGGGTTATGTCGTTGCCAATGTAAATAATCGTGGAAATGGCGGATATGGGGATGCTTTTGAGAAAATTGTGTATGAGCAGCTAGGAAAATACGAAAGTCAGGATTTTGTTGAAACAGCTCAATATCTTGCATCTACTTTTTCGTGGATTGATGGAGAGCGTCTTGCCATTTACGGACACAGTTATGGAGGGTACACCTCTGCTTTCACTATGCTTACACATCCGGGAGTTTTTAAGGCCGCGATCGTTGCAGCTCCTGTAACCGACCATCTTCTGTATGATTGCATCCTGACTGAAAGATCGATGGGGCTGATAGAGAATAATGCTGAAGGTTACAAGCAAAGTTCTGTGATTACTCATGCTGGTAATCTTGAGGGAGAGCTATTACTGGCGCATTCACTGATGGATGAAAATGTTCATCCTCAGAATACTTTCCAGCTGGTAAATGCTTTTAATATGGCGGGTAAAGATTTTGTGCTGAAGATTTATCCCCCGGGGGCTCATGGTATTGCTACAGATCTGACAACTTATATGCTGTTGAATGGGCAGTATTTTAAGTTTCTGGAGAGGGTTTTGAAGTAAAAAAAAGAAGTTATCAGTCTTCAGTTATCAGTCTTCAGAAAGAAAAAAAAGAAGTTTTCAGTCTTCAGCAAGACAAAAAAAGTCTTTAGTTAGAGAGAAAAAAGATTTCAGTTTTTTTAGTTGTTTGGGATTGTTGATGGGTGGGATTTGATTTTTTTTACTTTGATTTTTAGGGAGAAGGCCTTTTTTGTACCGTAAATTCTTACTGGAATATTTTGTTGCTGGAGTTGCCTGGCTTGTGTTTTTAATTCATCAGTGGGTAGAATTAAAGGATTTGTGAAGGTGTTGTTTGTGATTTGTATTTCTCCTTCTGGTGTGCTGATCAGTTTACCTGCTGCCAGAGCTTTTTCGGCTATATCGGGTGTTCCTGCCGGAGGATCGGGCAAGTAAATGAGAGTAAAATATGACCCTTGCCAGGCAATTTCAGATCCGGGAGGGGCGGGTGGTTCTTCAAATTGAACCTGGCCCCTGTGGTACTGTTTGTTGGGCCGATAATGTTGATTAAGTAAATATATTCGTCTGTAGTTACTGAATAAGGAAGTCTCCATCATATGGGTTTGTGCAATTTTGCAATTCAGGGCCCATGCTGTCCACCATTCAAGCCCGTGACGTGCAAGAACTAAATCATCATCATTTATTTGGAGAACCTGATCCATTTCATGCAATTCTGATAATGCATCCGGATGTATGCTGGAAGGTCGGTTGCCAGTAGTGGCTGCAAATATTGATAAGGCTAATGTTATAATCAGAAAACTACTCAGCCATTGCTGTGATTTGTTTGAAAGGACTGGCAATAAAACAGCCCAACTAAGTATCAGCGGGATATGGGCCATCATTACCAATCGTAAAGCCCATTCAGTTCCGATCAGGGGTGTAGAGAAAATCAGAGCGGTGATACTACTGGCCATGGCTAGTCTGAACTTATTATTATCCAGCACATTTTTATAATATGAGCTGATAATCACAGTTACTATTGCAAAAGTGTGGGTGATAATAAGCATTAGAGTTAAAGCTGGCGTGAGAACCTTTTGCCCCTTGAGCAGATAGAATAGTAAGGGTTGGTCGAAAAGACTGATTGGTGAAAACAGAAGTTCGCTTATTCTTTCAAACCGCCCGGGTATCAGCCAATAGATTAATACTGCTATGAATCCAAGGCCAAAAAAGCCAATAATAAGTTGTTTCCAGTTTTTACTTAGCAGGAATAATATAAGAGCAAATATGAGAACCAAAAGAATGGAGCCAAAATGAGTTAGCAAACATAAAGTAAGAGAAAGGACAGTAAAGGAAACAGACTTGAGTTTTTTGTTCGAATCCCATGTGGCTATTGATAAAAGAAACAATATGACCATTAGCAGCCCGATTGCGTTTTTATGCATCTCGCCGGTGAGAAGGAAAATTGAAGGGAAGTACAAAATACTGAAAGCTATCAATAGTACAGGAGCCAGCGACAGTCGTTTGTTCCAAAAATGCTTAACTAAATAAAATGCTGGAACAGCTGTCAGGGGAGGCAGAATGCTGTCAATAATTTTAGATGCTACTATAATACCTGAATGTCGGGTAGAATTAAACAGGTCAATAAACCAGGCTAATCCTGCTTCAAACCAAAAAACCAGCGGAAGGTCTTCAATAGCCAGATGACCTGATTCCAATAAGCTTCTGACTTGAACTGGATAGTAGCCACCATTGACTCCCGGGAGCAATGGTGAGCTAAAATTCAGCTTCAGTCTGATCAGAGATGCTGACAGGATTATTCCGAACAGAACCAAGTATTGAAAATGTCGGCTTTGTATTTTGTATTTCACAAGCATCAGCAAGTCAAATCCTTTTATTACCTTTGGTTGAGTCCAATGTAATGAATATGAAAAAAATATCTGCAAAAATTGCCCTAATTCTTTTCGTGGCAGGATTACTGGCTATCGGTCTGCAAGCTTGTGATGATTCCTATGCTGACTGCGGAGATTATGGTAATTACGGTGATCCCTATGGTGGCGGTCAGCTCCCCTGATTATCAGTTGTTATTCCTCAGTTACCAGAATTTTTGTGATTTTATCACCCTCCCGGATTTGATCAATAAAGTCAAGCCCTTCAGTTACTTTTCCAAAACATGTGTGATTCCGATCAAGATGGGCTGTATTGTTTCTCGAGTGACATATAAAGAATTGTGAACCACCTGTATTTCTACCTGCATGAGCCATGGACAGAACTCCACGATCATGATACTGGTTATCGCCGTCTAACTCACAATCGATCGAGTATCCTGGTCCACCTGCTCCGGTTCCGTCAGGACAACCACCCTGAACAACAAAATCGGGGATCACCCGGTGAAAATTAAGGCCATCATAATAACCATCTTTTGACAGTTTAATGAAATTATCAACTGTTTTTGGGGCATCCTTATCGTAGAATTCAACTTTCATGATCCCTTTTTCGGTATGGATTTCTGCTTTTTTCATTTTGAATAATTTATCCTGCAAAGATATGAGTTATTCAAAACGCACCAAATAGCATTCTGAGCCATTATGAATCATTGAAAATCCCTATTCGGCATGTTAACTCCATGAAAAGGGCCGGGTCAAAATATTCACTGCTGCATTTATGCAAAAGTTTATATATTTAACTACTTAAATATGAGTTATTTCCTTAACAGTATAGTTATATGATTAACAAAATAGCAACATTAGGTGGATATATCCATGAATATCAAAAAAGTGTAGCTAATCCCCAGGATTTCTGGAGTCAGATTGCTGAGTCATTTTATTGGAGAAAAAAGTGGGATCGGGTATTGGAATGGGATTTCAAGGAGCCTGAGATCAAGTGGTTTATAAATGGCAAGCTCAATATTACAGAGAATATATTTGAGCGACATCAATTTACCAGAGGGGATCAGCCGGCAATCATATGGGAGCCAAATAATCCCAAGGATGATAATCGGACTTTAACATATTTCGAATTATTTACTGAAGTCAAGAAGTTTGCAAATGTTCTGCTTGGCCTGGGAATAAAAAAGGGTGATCGCATCGCCATATATATGCCGATGGTTCCTGAATTGGCTATTTCAATGTTGGCTTGTGCTCGTATCGGAGCTATTCATTCAGTTGTATTTGCTGGTTTTTCAGCCAATTCTTTAGCAGATCGTATCAATGATGCTGAGGCTAAATTGGTGCTTACTTCAGATGGAGGATTTCGTGGGAGTAAGATTACTCCAATAAAGGAAATTGTTGACGAAGCTCTTGAGTCATGCACGACAGTGGAGTCTGTTGTGATGGTTCAAAGAACTCATACGAAAGTTAATGTAAAGGATGGCCGTGATTTCTGGTGGCATGATCTGATGAATTACGCATCAGACAATAATAAAGCTGAGGAGATGGATGCTGAAGATATGTTATTCATTTTGTATACTTCAGGATCAACTGATAAGCCTAAGGGTATTGTGCATACCATAGGAGGTTATATGGTTTACAGTGCGTATAGTTTTAAGAATGTGTTTCAGTATAGCGATGGAGACATTTATTTTTGCTCAGCTGATATTGGTTGGATTACGGGTCATTCATACATTGTTTACGGGCCATTATTATGTGGGGCTACCTCGTTGATGTTTGAAGGAATACCGACATATCCAGATGCAGGCAGATACTGGGATATCGTTGATAAATACAAGGTTAATCAATTTTATACGGCACCAACAGCAATACGATCATTAATTGCGCTGGGACAGGAATTTGTTGAAAACAGAAAAATGGATTCACTTAAAGTTCTGGGTACTGTTGGGGAGCCAATAAATGAGGAAGCCTGGCACTGGTATCATGATCATGTTGGTGGGAATAAATGCCCGATCGTCGACACCTGGTGGCAGACAGAAACAGGAGGGATTGCTATCAGTCCTCTGGCTGGTATTATTCCCACAAAACCATCTTTTGCAACTTTGCCTTTGCCAGGAATTCAGCCAATTATTGTAGATGCTGAGGGTAAAGAATTGCCGGGGAAAAGTGTTGAGGGAAATCTATGTATCAAATATCCATGGCCTGGTATTCTCAGAACCGTGTATAAGGATCATGCGAGATTTAAAAAGACTTATTTTTCAAGTTATGAAGGCTTGTATTTTACAGGTGATGGTGTAAAACGTGACGAGGATGGCTATTACCGAATATTGGGTAGGGTTGACGATGTTATAAATGTATCTGGTCATAGAATGGGAACGGCTGAGGTGGAGAATGCGATAAATGAGCACCCTCTGGTTAATGAATCTGCAGTTGTAGGATATCCTCATCCTATCAAAGGTCAGGGGATATATGCTTATGTTGTGTGTGGTGAACTTTCCGCCGGTGGTGAGCCAGGAATAACAGATAGTATCAAGAAGGGAGTAACAAAAATTATTGGCCCGATAGCCAAGCCTGATAAGATCTTACTAGTCGATAGTCTTCCTAAAACCCGATCGGGTAAAATTATGCGGCGTATTTTACGGAAAATTGCAGAAGGGGATTATGATAATTTTGGTGATATATCCACCTTGCTGGATACTTCTGTTGTAGAGCAGATTGTTGAACGGGCCCAAAACAAGGCACAAAATTAATGGATAGACCATAAGGAGTTTATTTTGTGAAAATTAAACTTTTAATAAAGTTAATGCCGATCTTTACTTTGAGTTTTACAGAGATAAAAGTCAAAGCAACAAGGTAAGATCATAGGTAGGATATCTCTGTGGATTCATTATTCAATGAATTTTAGAACATCAGATAATGAATAGAAAAATTTTCACAGTTGTCCTGTCAATTTTCATCGGCATTAATGTTTTTGGACAAGCCAATATCAAGGCAGATAAACTTAAAAGTCACGTTTACTTCCTTGCCAGCGATTCGCTCGAGGGTAGAGGACTATCTACAAAATCCGGACACAAAGCAGCAAATTATGTTGCTGATCACTTCAGACAAATAGGTCTTCAAGCTATTGGAGACAGTTACTTCCACCCCTTCTTTGCCCGGATTGGACAGACCATGTTAGAAGGCAAAAATGTTGTTGGATTGATTGAAGGATCTGATCCTGAACTCAAAAGCGAGTACATTGTCTTAGGAGCCCATTTTGATCATATCTCATACAAAATAGTTAATGGGGAAAAGGTAGTTTACAATGGGGCCGATGATAATGCGTCTGGAACTGCAGCGGTAATAGAACTTGGCAGGGCACTTATGCGGCAGAAAGACAAACTGAAAAGGTCTGTTGTACTGGTGGGCTTTGATGCTGAGGAGAGTGGTCTGATTGGATCACGTAGTTTTGTGAGGAACAATACTGTTCCGATGGATCAGGTGAAAGTAATGATGAGTATAGATATGATTGGAAGGTATGCCGAAAGCAATTATCTGGTTATGGGAGCTATGGAGAGTCTGAAGCAGGGACAAGAAAAGCTCTTTAAAGTTACTGACAATTATGACATCAAGATTAAGGGGATCAATAATGAGATATCGAACAGAACTGATTCAAAATCTTTTGGTGATGCAGGTATTCCATCCATTTATGTTTCCTCAGGGATCGTAGGACCCTACCATAAGCCCGAAGATGATCCTGAAACAATCGATTACGCAGGAATGGAATTAATCTCCAATCTACTGCTTGATCTTACTTTGGAACTTGCCGGGGACGAAGAGCTGATTCCGAACAAGAAAACGACAGCCGGGGCTGAGAGTAAGGGTTTGCCATTTTTCAGATTGGGAGTAAAAGGTAATATTGGAGGAAGTTCGCATATTTATCCCAATGAGTTTTACAAAGGCAAGAGTCGTTTTAGTTCAGAGCTGGGCCTGATGTCTCAATTTCGAATATCTAAAAACTTCTCCCTTCAGCCAGAGCTTTTGTATTCCACTATGGCCGCCAAAAGTAAATCTGGCAATTTCAGAACTCACAGTATTACAATGCCAATGAGCCTGGTGATTGCATCCAACATTGATCGTAATGTGAGCCAGCGCTTCTACGCTACAATTGGTGCTTATTACAGTTATCACTTCGCTGGTAGAATGGCTAAAAAGCCAATGGATTTTGCAAATAGTTATGCTAGAAATGAAACCGGATTAGTGTATGGTTTTGGATTTGAGGTAATGTCGGTTTTTGTTAGTGTTAGCTTTAAGCATGGATTTACAAATCTCTTAAGTGATGAAACTAAGGGTGTGATTCGTTCGCGGGGCACTTATCTAACAGTTGGCTATGTTTTTTAAGCAATTGGGGATGCAGCTATAAGGAAGATATTTCAAGTATAAAAGTGCTTCTGCCATGAGTTCCAATAACCAATTTATCATCTCTGGGGTGGACTACGAGATCATATACGGCTGTTGTTGGCAGGTTATTACATAATGAATGCCAGGATTTTCCCAGGTTTTGACTTAGATAAACTCCCAGATCAGTACCCAGAAATAGCTGTTCCGGATTTCCAGGATCTTCCCTGATAACGTTCACCATTTCATCCGGCAGGTTTGATTTGATTGACTTCCAGTTTTGGCCAAAATCTTCGGACATATAGACATATGTTGTGAAATCGTCTTCACGGTAACCTGTAAAAGTGGCGTATACCCGGTTTAGTTTGTGCTGAGATGCGATTATCCGGCTACACCATTTATCCGGGAGGCCTTTATTAATCTTATTCCAGCTTTTCCCATCATCACGGGTAACATGGATATTTCCATCATCTGTCCCTGCATAGATCAGGCCTTGATGCAGGATAGATTCAGACAGGCTGGTAATGGTACCAAATGGCACGTTGCCTTGCTTTTCCGGGCCAGGATTTGTACTCAGATCGGGACTGATAACTGTCCAGTTGTCACCTCGATTTGTTGATTTAAATAAGTAATTAGCACCGTAATACAGGGTGTTAGAGTCATATGCAGATATAAAAAACGGAGTCATCCAATTAGTTTTGAGCTTTTCCCCATTTGGTCCTTTTCGGGGTTTGATCCATTTTATTTCCTGTTTTTTCATGTTTTTCCTAACCAGATCACCGAATTGATGTTCATAATAGATGGTATTTGAATCTGCAGGATCTACATAGGTGAAATAGGAGTCACCGCCTCCCCAGGGGTCAACATAGATCTGGGTCCAGGGATCAGATACATTGTCTTTCATGACAAAATCTGATGGTCCGAATAATGCAGCATCATCCTGAGTGCCAATATATATATTGAATGGGTCGGCCATATCGACAGTTACAGCGTAGCATTCAGCTATTGGAATGTTATTGTAGTGCATCCAGGTGTCACCACGGTCCCATGAAATGTGAATTCCACCATCATTTCCGAGCAAAATGCGGTTTGGATTCAGCGGATCAATCCACATTTCATGGTGATCAAGGTGTAAAACAGAAGATTGATGGGCTTGAATATGAACCAGGGTGCCAAGAATCTCATAGTAATTATTTCCGCCGTCATCAGATCTTAATAGTTTATTACCAAGAATATAGATTTGGTTTTCATTATCGGGGGATACACGAACCAGACAAAAATCGTATCCAATTGCGGTAGGAATTCTGTCGTCGTTCATTTTGGTCCAGCTCTTACCATGGTCGATTGACTGGTATAACTCTCCCCCCACTACTCCCTTTTTCTTTGGTGTTCGATTATCAATTAAAGCATATATTTTGCTGGGATTGGATGGTGCTATAGCCAGGCCCATCCGACCAATATGCTCACCAGAGGGTAATCCATTGGTAATTTTCTCCCAGTTTTCTCCTCCATCTGTACTTTTATATAATGCACTTTCGGGCCCGCTTTGGCTATGTCCCCATGCTTTTCTATTTCGCTCCCACATAATTGCAAAAAGAGTCAGATTGTCATCAGGATGCATGAACACATCAACACAGCCCGTACGCTCAGAAGTGTAAAGGATTTTCTCCCAGTTTTCTCCTCCGTCTGTTGTTTTATACAATCCTCTTTCATCATTGTATGTGTAGAGATGACCCATAGCCGCTACATAAACAATATCAGGGTTTTGAGGATCTATCAGCACCCTCCCAATATGGTGTGATTCGGGCAGACCCATATAATCCCAGGATTCACCGGCATTTAGGGATTTGAAGACTCCCGTTCCGGCATATGATGATCGGGCCATAAGGATTTCTCCAGTACCAACCCAAATAATTTCGGGATCAGATTGAGCTACTGCAAGGGCCCCAATTGTAAATGTGGATTCATCCTCAAATATGGGTTTCCAGGTAGTACCATTATTCACAGTTTTCCACACGTTTCCTGAGCCTACACCTACATAAATTGTTGATGGATCATTTGCCGGACAAGCAATACTCTCGATTCTGCCTCCTTGTTTCATCGGGCCGCTTGCCTGCCATTCAAGATGCTTAAATGGAGATTCCTTCTCCATTTTCTGATGCAGGTTCCAGGAAGCCAATCGTTCTGAGGCAGAAGTCTGGGCACATACAATGGCAGGGAAGGACAATAGAAATATAAAAATAATGGCGACAGAGGAAAGGCGATTAATCATCGTTATAGGTTTTGAAGTACTAAGGTACGACTTAAAGATTAAAGGGTCCGGGGTCCGAAGTCCGGGGTCCGGGGTCAAAAGATAAAAGTCCGGGGTCCAAAGTCAAAAGTTTGGGGTGAAATTACTTAGTGGGGGGATCTATAAAAAATAAGCCCCCGGAAGAACCTTGGTCCTTACCGGGGTGAGCATATGGTATAATTGATTATTAATCAATCTTCTGTTGCGATATCTTCTGTGCTTTCAGCCTTTACAGAAGAGACACAAAAGCCGTGCCAAACTACCTCCAACTTTCCTTAAGGTTTCTAACAGCGATGAACATTTTTTCAATAGTAGATCCATCCAGTATCCAATCTTTATATGCATACAGGCTTAGCTGGGAGAAGCCTTTGAATGATTCCATCTGTTCAGTGACTAATTCGTTTATGGAGATGGTGAATCCATCTGATAAGTCGAGAGCAGACATTGCGGCATTCTGTGAATCCAGGCCCGAAAAAAGTCGGTGAACCATTTGCGGATTATTGGAAGTGATTTTTGTTTTTTTATCAAAGGGGATTGATCCGGTTTTTATAGACTTATAGCCGCTTCTGAAACTAAGGCGATCGAGCCAGTCTTTTTTAACTACACTAAGTTTACTTTGACAGGGCTCAGAACCCGCTGAAAAAACACCACTATAAACAGAGTAAAGGCTTCCTGATTTTAGATCGGAGTAGGCAATAAAAAATAGATCTCCATCATCAATCTCAGGAATAACAACCGTTATCCGGTATTCTTCTTCCTGGTCGGATGAGGTTGTTGGATAAGGATCCTTTTTAACTTTAATTTTTCTTCCTGATTCTGTGGCAAATAGTTTTAGTTGCTCGATGAACGAATTCTGGTCAGACATGCTTGAGTTTGTTATTGGTTTTCACTAGCAAGGTATAGCATGTATTGTACAAATAACATGATAAAAATCAAGACATTCAATGCTTTTTTACTTGCGTGAATGTTTCGGTGACATAATAAAAACCAATTCTCCTCCTTGTGCTAATTCGTTATGGTTCAGCTTATTGTTTTTTATTTCTTTATTGTTAAACAGGAGTTTTTTTACATAGACATTCTTGTCGCTTTGATTCTTTGTTTTGATTATTAGTGACTTGCCATTCTCCATTTTAATAGTAGCAGCGATAACAGATGGGCTTCCAACAGCATATTCCAGAGATCCCGGACAAACCGGGTAGAATCCCAAAGCACTGAAAATATACCATGCTGACATTTGTCCGCAATCATCGTTGCCACATAGTCCATCCGGAGCATCTGCATACATTGTTTTGCATATCATCCTAACCCTTTCCTGGGTTTTCCAGGCCTTATCTGTCCAATTATATAAGTAGGGAATATGATGTCCGGGTTCATTACCATGAACATAATTACCAATGATTCCATCACGAGTGATATCTTCTGTGGCCTCAATATATTTATCATCAAGCCTCATAGTGAATAGAGAGTCCAGCATTTGCACAAATCGTGATTGCCCGCCCATCAATTCAATAAGTTTGGCTGGTTGATGAGGAACGTAAAGCCCATAATTCCATGCATTTCCTTCGATATAACCTTGTCCATGAGTATCCATGGGATCAAAGCTCTTTTTGAAATTTCCATTTGCCAGTTTAGGGCGCATAAATCCGGATTTGGAATCAAAGAGTTCTAAGAAGGATTCAGATCTTTTCAAAAACTCATTTGTAAGTTTGGAATTCCCAGTGCGCTGTGCAATTTGAGCTATTGCCCAGTCGTCATATGCATATTCAAGCGTTTTGCTTACCGATGAGCTATTTTTATCTTCCGGGACATAACCATAATCCATATAATAACCGAGACCGTCATAGGGGGCATATGAAGCTGTATTTACACAAGCTTCCAGGGCAGATTCCATGTTTTTAGTATAGACTCCCTTTACAATAGCATCTGCTATAACCGACACGCTATGATACCCTATCATACACCAGTTCTCATTAGCATAATGAGACCAAACTGGTAGCATAGGGTGTACACTTTGATCGTAATGCGCCAGCATTGATTCCACCATATCGCTATTTCGTTTTGTTTGAATCAGATTAAATAAGGGGTGCAGAGCACGATATGTATCCCACAGGGAGAAAATAGTATAGTTAGTAAAATCTTTTGCCACATGAGTGTTCTGATCCAATCCGCGATATTGCCGGTCAGTATCCATATAAATGATTGGGCTCAAAAAACTGTGATACATAGCTGTATAGAAGATTTTTTTATCGTCGGGGGATATAGTTTCAACTTTTATCCGTTCAAGTTCCCGATTCCAGAAGGCTTGGCCCTCCTTTTTTGTTTGTTCGAAATTCCAATGAGGAATTTCATCAAAAAGGTTCTGCAAGGCACCCTCTGTACTCACAGAAGAGAGAGCGAATTTAATTTTAATCTTTTCCTGATCCTGTGTTTTGAAACCGAACCAGGCCACAATATCCTGTCCGGCCATCTCGGGAAAATTTTCCGATTCATTAAATTTCCGATAGAATCCTTTATAAGGACCCTGGTCTTTTTTATGATGTCCATATTTTTCTATCCTTTTATTAAATGTCATCGCAAAATACACAGTCCGGGTTCGCGCCCATCCATTTGTTTGTCTGTATCCGGTAATCAGGGTGTCATTCTCAACTCGCAGGAAGGTCCATACATTTTTCTCAGTATGATTATAAATCCCGGATGACAGGTCGAGGATAATATTTGCTGAATCAGTTTGCGGGAAGGTATATTGATGAAAGCCTACTCTGCTTGAGGTGGTTAATTCTGCAAGTATATTATAGTCAGTTAAATTCACTCTGTAATATGCTGGCTCGGCTTTTTCGTGAGAATGTGAATAATTTGAACGATAACCTCCTGCCGGATGATTCGCTGTGCCTGGGTTAAGTTGTAATTTACCTTCTGTAGGCATAATCAGGAAATCACCCAGATCAGAATGACCGGTACCACTGAAATGGGTGTGTGCAAAACCCACAATAGTCGGGTCGTCATACTGGTAACCTGCGCAATAGGCATAAACATTTTTATTGTAGCTTTTCCCGAGATCATATTGAACAGAATCTGTTTCCGGGCTTAATTGCACCATTCCAAAAGGTACAGTTGCTCCAGGGTAGGTGTGTCCCATTCGTTGGGTTCCCACCATTGGATTTACGTATTGTATCAGGTTTTCCTGAGCATTGAGATTAAATGCTATGATGCAAACCGACAGTAAAATTCTAGTTCTCATGATATGTTTATTGGATCGATAAAGGTATTGAAATTTGAAAACCGTAAATTGGATGGCGATATATCATACAACACATCATGGGAAAAAAGAAATACAGCAAGGATCTAACAAAGGGGCGTATAGCTCCTTTACTGGCCAAATTAACCTGGCCTATGATTTTTGGTATGGCTGGGATGGTCATTTTTAACATGGTAGATACTTTTTGGGTTGGACGTCTTGGAGTTTCTGAGCTGGCAGCAATAGGGTTTACTTTTCCTGTTATCATGATGATCAGTAGTATTGCCATGGGATTGGGTATTGGAACCGGCTCATTAATATCCAGAATGATAGTTAAGGAGCCCAAACAGCTTATTCAGCAATACGGTGTAGATGCAATCAATTTGTCGGTGCTGATTATTATTGTATTTGTAACTATAGGTCAATTAACCTTAGATCCTCTTTTCAGGGCCTTAGGAGCATCGGAGACACTTTTGCCATTAATCAAGCAGTATATGGTGACCTGGTACTGGGGTATGATATTTTTAGTGGTGCCTATGGTTGGAAATAATATTATCAGAGCTACGGGTGACACTTTCAGGCCGGGCATGATTATGGTAGCAGCCTCAATACTAAATATTGTTCTGGATCCCTTTCTTATTTTTGGATGGGGACCTTTCCCGGAGATGGGACTCAAAGGAGCTGCCCTGGCAACTGTAATAGCAAGGGCCTTCGGTATGATGATCACAGTATGGATCCTGGTTTTTAATGAAAGGCTTCTCCGGTTTTACATTCCCAGGTTTAGTAAAATGTTAGGCACGTGGAGAAAGATTTTATATGTTTCGGGACCTGCTGCTTTGGGAATGATGGTAACACCTCTGTCAATGGCAATAATAACACGATTGATATCCACTTTTGGTAAAGAGGCTGTTGCTGGATTAGGTGTGGCCACAAGACTAGAATCTCTCGGAATGTTGATTATTCATGCTCTGGCCTCGGTTATGACTATTTATGGAGGACAAAACTGGGGAGCTGGTGAAAAGGGGCGTTTGCGGTCGGGTATTAAAATTAGCTCTATATTTTCCCTGATGTGGGGTCTGTTCCTTTTTGTTGCAGGACTGATTTTTGCTGAACCTATTGCAAGAATTTTCTCAGATGATCCATTAGTAATTGCAGTGACTGCAAATTATATGAAAATTGTTTCACTGAGTTACTGCTTTCTGGGTATCATGATGATTTGTCTTTCCATGATGAATGGAATCAATAAACCCATGTATGCAATGCTTGTCACATCAACCAGAATGTTTGTTTTGTATGTTCCTTTTGCATTTTTACTCAGTAGTTTAATGGGTCTTAATGGTATTTTCTGGGCAGCTTTTGGAGCTAATATTCTGGCCGGTCTGACTGGTTTGGGTTTCCTTTGGAAGAAATTGAAAGACTGATACAAAAATATTAAATATAGACGGATGAAAAGTATATTGACTTTCCCAATTGCGCTTATTGTGGCCATAGTACTAATCTCTTGTCAGCCACGGACGATTAAAATATTTGTATCTCCGGATGGTAATAGATTGAATACCGGTACAATAAAGTTACCGGTACAAACTATTCCCCAGGCTCAACAGTTAATTCGCGAGAAAAAGGCTGAATTTCCTGGTTTAGACATTGAGGTTATCTTTCGTGAGGGTGTATATAATCTTCAGGAAACCCTTGTAATCCATGCAGACGAAGGAGGAGGTGATGATTTTTCTCTGACCTTTAAGGCATATGGTGATGAATCTGTTGTCTTTTCAGGTGGTCAGGCTGTACATGACTGGGAGTTTGAGAATGGTTTGTGGATGGCACAAATAGATGATGTTCCCGATGTTCAGCAATTGTATGTTAGCAATCTGAGGGCAACACGAGCCCGAACTCCTAATTTGGGAGATGATCCTCAACGATGGTATCTTGATTCTGTGCATACTGTGAGGAGTCGTGATCAAGACGGATTTTTACAGGTGGATTTATGGGTCAGAGATCAGCAATTTTTGCAGAGATTTGAAGAGCTGAGTGATTTTGAGATTATTATTTTCAAGGACTGGGCAACCTTCAGAAAGCAAGTTGCAGCTTGTAATACTCAAAACGGCAGGATGATTCTTTCTCCTCCCTTCGCAATCTTTGATGGTAATTACAATGGCATCATGGCTCCATACGTAAATCGGTTTACCTGCTATCTTGAAGGACACTATGATTTTATTGATCTCCCTGGAGAATGGGCTTTCAATAAAAAAGCAGGGACATTATATTACAAACCTTTCCCTGGTCAGGAGCCAGAAAATACAGAAGTAATTATCCCACTAAAAGATCAGTTACTACAGCTGTCTGGCAACAAGGATGAAAAAGTCAAAAATGTGCATTTTCAAGGAATTTCATTTAAACATGCCTCATATTTATTGCCTGATTATGGTCATGATGGCCGTCAGGCTTGTTTTTTCTATAGTAAGGGAACAGGACTTACCAATCAGGAGGCTCTTATTGAGGAAGCGATTTTGCTTGAATGGGCTTCTGATTGTAGTTTCATTGATTGTAAGGTTTCACATACCGGTGCTAATGGACTATTTGTAACAACTGGTTCAAAAGATATTAAAATTGATGCTATGGCCCTCGAGGATATCGGAGGTAATTCTGTTATGATAGGTAATTCCTACGATCCGGGAAATGAAGATCCTGCTTTGGTTCAGAGAGTAAGTTTTTCAAATGGCAAGGTTAATCACGGAGGACGACATTACCAATCAGCAGTCGGGATATGGTTAGGATTTGGCACAGATATGATAATCAGCAATAATGAAGTTTTTGACCAGCCTTACACCGGGATTTCTGTTGGATGGCAATGGAATCCGGTACCCAGCTCATCGCGAGACAATACGATTTCGGATAATCACATCTATGAGGTGATGAAAATGCTGGGAGATGGAGGGGGTATATACACGCTTGGTAACCAACCGGGATCTGTAATCCGAGGCAATCGAATTCATGATATACTTAGAAGTGAACTGAATCATGCTTCTCCCAATAACGGGATGTTTATTGATGAGGGAAGCAAGGGATATTTAGTAGAGGATAATCTGATATACAGGGTATCTCATACTTGCATAAGGGGACACAGGGCTTCTGGTGTTCAGCTTTCAAATAATACTTTTGTTGTTGATGAAATGGCTGCCATTAGCCATACTCCTCCTTATGGAAATATGATCTTTGCCAACCAGGATTCTACAATCGTATGGCCAAATCCAGGATGGCCGGTTGAATGGGGCTATCCAGATTCCATTACTGCTTTCACGATGAACAACAATAGGTTTATCCGCTACAGTGAATGGGAAAGCGAATTAAAAACTGAATGATCGTATCAGAATATTGAATTATCAGTTAAATAGTTTTGAAAGAATGGCTTCCCTGAAGTCCTCATCTATTAACCGCTTTACAGGTCCATTTGTAATTGTACCGGCATTAATGCAATAAATAAGATATGCGTTTTGCTCAGGATAGTACCAGGCTTCACTTGTAAACCCCGAAGAACGACCGCCATGTCCGATTGCAGTTCCATATATATCATGCTGCCTGAACTCCAGCCCCAAGCCGTATTTGATGTTAGAGAGGTTTTCTGGTTCTTTTGTATAATCTTTCATCAAATCCAGGCTTGATTCTGAAATTAATTCTGCTTCCATCAATGCTTTCAGAAACATATATAAATCAACAACATTACTTACTACTCCGTGGGATCCTGTTTGCCCACTGGCCATGCTAATCGAAAGATCAGTTGCATTTTCCAACTTGCCATCACTCATCCGGTCATAATACCCATTGGCCATACTATTCGAATGCAAGCTGAAATAGTCAGTTTCGTTTTTATAAAAGCTCCGGTTCAATCCAAGACGCCGTATGAGTCTGAATGAGTAGAAAGAAGCATGGCCCTTAGAATAGACCTGATCCATTATTAGAGTAAGGAGTTCGTAATTACTGGCAGAATATCCGTATTCAGTTCCTGGAGAAAACTTTGCTGCTTGTCCCATGAGGTATTTCTCCAGAATTATTTCACGGTTGAAATCCATGTTTTTATTGTTGAGCATTTCTAAGCTGAAATCTGAATTATCTGAATAATCCGGAATGCCAGATGTGTGACTCAGTAATTGTGCTATTGTGGCTGTTTTGGAATTTGGAATATTCATGACATAATCATCCGGCAGGAAATTCTGAATCTTAGATTCCAAGTTTAAAATCCCATCCTCTATCATTAACATGCAAGCTGCTGCGCAAAACAACTGGCTTATATCGCCAACAGGCATTATATGGCATGGTGCAAGAGGCTGGCCTGATTCCAGCTCGGCCAATCCAGCTGAAGAAACCCATATGTCTTCATCAGCTTTAGCTATTAGTACCGTCACTCCCGGAATACCTCTGGAGTGGAAGTCATTCAGAAGATTCTGATAGTCATCGTGTCTGGAGTGTTCAGTTGACAGGTCACGCCAAAAACAATCGGTGCTTGGAAAAATAATTACTTCTTTGGAACATGAGGTCAGAAATACCAGACTTGTAATGAGCGACAGCAAAAATCTCATAATGATCTTTTTTTAAGATTGTATTTTAATCCAAGGTTCAAAAATGTCATTGGTAGCACTTTTATGTCTTCGTTATATTTCAGCAAAGAAAGAATCTCGTAGCGGACAAATATGGAAAGTTGTTTTACTGTATAGTCAAGACCGACTTTCAGACTAAAGCCAGGTTTTATTTGGCCTAAATCCACTATTTCTGTGAAGCTACCCTCATTTAGTTCGAATAATCTTTTCGGACGAAAAAGATGAGCAAATCCAGCTCCTAATTCAAATATCGCAGAAAGGTCGAAAAGTGAGGGCGTTTGGTATCCGCTATGACTAAGAATCAAGTAGCCTGAACCTGCTGAAGCATTTTCGTAAATACTTAGATCAACTGTTTGATAGAACGGGCTCGAGCTTGATTGACTCCAGCTTCTCTGAAGTCCGAAATGAAAAGAGGAATGTACTGGAAATGCAAATAAACTCCTTCCGGGAAGATCTATTTTTTGCCTTCCTATTCCAATGTAGATGCTATATATACTGAGGTGATCTGTCCGGACCTGGCCTAAAGAGTAAGTATCACATAATATTACAATGATGAGACTGCTTAGCAATATCTTTTTCATGACTCTAAGGTACTACTATTCAGAGTGAAAGAATAAGCTCTTATGAACTTCCCGGAGGCAATTGTTTAGCCAAAGCCAACCTGTATCAAATTAGGAATTGGATCAGGTGTCGTTTTTCTTGTTAATAAAGACTAATCATCAAAATGATAAAGGAAGGTTATGAGTGCATCAAAAGCTGGCTTTTTTTCTCCCTTTATCTCCATGGATACCTTTAATTGTGCCTTTGCAATACCGCGTAAATTAATGATTGAATCAAGATAAACATGAATGCGGACCTCGTCATTCACTTTTACAGGCTGACCAAATTTCAGTTGATTAATACCATAATTAACCTGGAGTTTTACATTGGTTACTTCTGCCAGGCAATTCCAGTGGTAAGCAAGTAGTGAAACTGTAAGATATCCATGAGCAATAGTTGTTCCAAAAGGAGATTCTTTTTCGGCTCTTTTCTCATCAGTGTGAATCCACTGGTGATCCATGGTTGCATCAGCGAACAGATTAATCTGATCCTGGGTAATTTTTTGGTATTCAGTTACTCCAATCTTCTTTCCAAGAAAAGATTCAAATTCTGCATAGCTGCGTATCTTAATCTTACTCATGTCGCTAATTGTATTTGTCAGGGAGTAATTATAGTAAAAAATTGATGAAATTGGTGATTTAGCACAGCAGAATGTTACTGATTGAAGCATGTGATACGGTACAGACACACTTAAAGTTTTAGATTAAGTCAGGTTCATCTGATAATTTAATTAGATTATGTTAAATTACTATGGACTAATTATATAAATGGGGGCTGTGAGTTTAATAGTGGATGCTTACTATCTTATGAAGATGACGATCTGTTTTTGAATAAATGCTACTAGCTTAAATGCTTGTATTTTCAATATTCTATTGGTTACCTTAGAAATCTCTTTCCATTTTGTGAAATATGAACCGAGCATGACAAAAGGAAAAATATTTTAACACACACGCGGATGATTATTTTTGTTGTGCGAGCTCAATCCGATAAATAAAATTAATTATAAACGGATGAAATATCAGAAGAATACAGAAATAAAACTCAGGCCCTTACTTTTTGCCAGAAAATTGATTTTTATTGGTTTGTTTATGACTGTATGCATATCTATCATCGGGCACTTTTATTTTAGTGCTCAAAAGCAAGCAGTTCGTTCAAGCAAGGAAATGGACTTACAGGCTGTTGCTAAATTGAAGGTCAAAGAAATAAGCAATTGGGATTATGAGCGACAAGCGGATATCAAATCAATTACGCAAAGTCCGTTTTTTCTGACAGCATTCGGGGATTTTTTAAAAGCAGGAGACAGAAGTATAGCTGAGGTAATTGTAAAGAGAATGGACATTCTGAAGGAACAATATCATTATCAAAATGTCTTCATCGGTGATTCTGAAGGGAGGATAGTCCTATCGACTGAGCCTGAATTGAAAGATTTTGATAATGAAACGGTAAATATTGTCAAGGAAACTATAGGAGGTGATCATTCAATTGTTCAAAAGAAATTGTACAGATGTGATAACCACGATAACATGCATCTGGACTATTCTATGTCATTTAGTGTTCAAAATCAGGTTTTTGTACTTGTTTTCCGGGTTGATCCGAATGAAATCTTTTTTCCAATGATTCAACTATGGCCAAGTTCCAGTGAAAGTGCTGAATCCCTTATTGTACGTAGGGAAGGTGAAAATGCTTTGTTTTTAAATGAATTGCGCCATCAGAAGGATACATCTTTCCTTAAAAAGATGTCTCTTGGCAATACTGAAATGGTTGCTGTTCAGGCGATTAAAGGATATAGAGGGATTTGTCAGGGTATAGATTCTCATGGAGAAAAGGTATTAGCTGACATTCGGGATATAAAGGGTACAAGATGGATACTAATCACAAAAATTGATGTCAGGGAAGCTTTTGCAGATTTAGTCATGAGGAATATCATCATTGGAGTATTGTTTTTTATTCTGATACTGGCATCTGTCTTTGGATTGTTCTGGTATTATAACAAAAAGCAAAGTAACTTGTACAGGAGTCTTTACGATAAGGAAAAGGAGCTTGCTGCCTCCAAAAAAGAATATAGTAGTTTATTTACCCAATCTAATGATGGGATTGCCTTACATGAAATGATTTTCAATGAGAAAGGTAAGGCAATTGATTACAGATTATTGCAGGTGAATCCCAAATTTGAAGAATATTCTGACATAAGATTTCAAGATGCGGTAAACAATCTCGCATCAGACTTGTATGGTAAACCGGCTTATATTGAAACATATTCAGAGGTGGTTTTATCAGGAAAACCTCATGTTTTTGAGACTTTTTTCGCCCCAATGAATAGGCATTTTTTCATATCTGTATTTAAGACGGGAGAGAATAAATTTGCTACTGCTTTTCAGGATATTACGAAAAGAAAAACTCTCATGACTGAATTGAAGATGGCAAGCAAAACAGCAGAGGATGCAAGTAATCTTAAATCCAGGATACTGGCTAATATGAGTCATGAAATACGTACTCCTCTGAACGGAATACTTGGATTTGCTGAATTGCTGAAAGAGGAGCTGGAAGGTCATAAATCAAAAGATATGGCATCCATAATTTACTCAAGTGGGAGCAGATTGTTGGAAACATTGAATGGAATTATTGATTTGTCTTTTGCAGAATCTAAAGTGGAGGGTACAAGTATTGTCAAAATTGACCTGAGAAAAGTGATCAGAGAGTCAGTGAATTTGTTTGAAGCAAATGCTCGTAAAAAGGGGCTCAGTATTTCCACAATTGATTACCAGGATCCTCAGTTTGCTTTTGCCAATGAAGAGTTGATTTCAAAAATTCTTAATAATCTGATTAATAATGCCATAAAATTCACCCAGGAGGGTGGCGTTGAAGTGAAATTATCAAGGGCTCTTCTGGAGGAAACTCCAATGATTTGTATTGATGTCCATGATACAGGGATTGGCATTAAGGAAGAAAACATGCAGATCATTTTTGATGAATTCCGGCAAGCCAGTGAAGGTAATACAAGAATTTATGATGGGGCTGGTTTGGGGCTTCACATATCCCGGCGTTTCGCCTCATTAATGGAAGGAACCGTATCTGTAAAGAGCAAATGGAATGAAGGCTCAGTATTTACTGTATGGCTGCCGGAATACAAATAGTCATATTGACACTTCGTAACACACAAAGATGACATGAGCAAATTCCTGAGCACAAGAATTCATGGTTTTATTATTATTGCAATAGTCAGTTCCGTTTTCCTCCAGGCTCAAGAGCCAGGCTTACCTGATGAGCTGTTTAGCAGACCTGAACGGACAAAGTATCAGGAAACCTCAGTTCATGCTGATATCATGGCTTTTGTGCAGAGTTTGGAAGAGAATAGTGATAAAGTACATGTTGAGATCATGGGAACAAGTTTTGAGGGGCGTGATCTTCCTTTGGTTATTATTTCTAATCCTAAAGTGACCAGCCCGGAGCAAGCTTTTACATCTGGCAAGCCTGTTTTTTATATACAAGGAAATATTCATGGGGGAGAAGTTGAAGGCAAGGAGGCCATTTTAAAACTGCTCCGTGAAATCGCTTTTGAGCAAAAGGGGTATTTACTTGACAATCAAATTCTTTTGTTCTGCCCTTTATTTAATCCCGACGGGAACGATGATTTAGGTCCTAACAATCGACCTAATCAGGATGGAAGTCCTTTTTTGGCTGGAAAGAGAACCAATGGCCAGGATTTTGATCTTAATCGTGATGGCCTGAAACTTGAGACTTTCGAAGGAAAAGCATTAGTTGAAAATGTGATGAATCGTTGGGATCCGTTGATGTTTGTTGATTTACATACCACAAACGGAACATGGCATGGTTACTCTATTACATATGCCCCGGGGATTCATACAGCAGGACATCCGGCTGTATCTACATATTTGAATGAAGAGTTGTTTCCGCGAATTACAAACAGGATCAGACAAAGATCGGGGCATGAGACCCATCAGTATGGAGGCTTCTATGAGTATCCTCCCCAATCATATTATGGAATGTATCCTGAGCCCAGGTTTCTGACCAATAGCTTTGCCCTTAAAAATAAACTGGCGATTCTTGTTGAGACCTTCTCTCATGATCATTTTGAGAAAAGGATTGATAGCAATATTGCCTTTCTAACTGCTTTACTTGAATACACAAATGATTATGGTTTTGAAATTCAGGAATTGGTTGATAATGCAAATCAGGAAGTTATTGATCAAATCATTGATAATGGTGGATCTTTTTCTCGGGGTGTGGAGTTTTCATATGAGGAACCTGGTTTAAGTACGGATTTGTATGTATATGAGGTGAAGAGTGGTAAAAGGACAGGTAAGAAAATTTGGTATTCAGGTGTAAATCAGTACTTTGATATGTCTGCAGACAGGGAAGCTATAGTTCCCAGGGCCTATGTTTTTCCAGAGGAGCTATGGAAGGTGGCAGAGAAGCTTCGTGAGCATGGAGTATTAGTTACTCAGCTAAGTGATGCAAGCAGTTTTCAGGGTGAGAAATACACAGTAATGCAGCTAAATAAGCAAAACAGGTCGTATCAGGGTCATTATCCTGCCAGTCTTGAGGGGTATTTTGAGAATGCAAGTTTGGATATGCCTGCCGGATCTTATTTTGTTGATATGGCCCAGGCCTATGCCTTTCTCATTTTTTATATGCTTGAACCTGAGGCTGATGATGGCCTGGTTCATTGGAATTATTTCGATGATTATCTCGAGGACAGGGGAGTAGGTGCTAACAGGGTTGATTTTCCGGTTTTTAAAATCGGTGAGCTTGGATCCGGGATGAACGAGGAAATTATTTCAAGCATGGGAGTGAGCTATAATCCTGATCAAAAGGCTATTCTGATAAGGGACTTACCTGAAAGTGTCAATCAGGGAGTAATTGAGTTGGTTTCCTCTTCAGGTCAGATCATGATACGCAGAAAACTCGCCAAGGGTGAAACTCATCTTGAACTGAATGTTTCTTCTATAGCTCTGGGTCTTTATCTCATTCGCTTATCAGGAGATAATCTTATGCAGACTCAAAAAGTTCTGATCAGAAATCTAGAGTAAATTCCGTTCACTTTTTTGTCAAATCAGAGTTACGGTTTTTCTACTCCATTCAGCGTAGAGAAACGCACCTGCTATTTTGTTGTGTGGTACCGGTCTGGTCTTTATCTCATTCTTGCTTCAGGATAAGCTCCCAAAATTCAGGCAGATGATCAGTGTAAATACTTCTTGGGGAGCTATTATATTTCAGGCATAGTGATGCTGCTATTCCAACTGCTGCGCCCATTTGTCCGGTAGTACGCATGACTCTTGGACCACCCAGGCCAATGTGAGAGCAACTGAAACAGCGGCCCGCCATAAATAGGTTATTGATATCTTTTGAATATAAACTTCTGTATGGAATGTAGTATCTGCCGGCATGATAAAACATTGCATCTGTTAGGAAATCAGGTTTGTTATCATTTAAGAGGTTTTGAGGATAATGTACGTCTACCTCTCTGATTTCAACAACTACTGAATCGGAAAATTCCCGGTTCTCTCGTGCATCATTAAATGTATAAATATGGTCGCCCACGAGTCTTCGTGATTCCCGTTTTCCCAGTAGGTAGGACATCCATTCAAGTTTAAGGTTTTCATTTCCCTGTCTTTGTTTTTGGTTGTAAAAAGATCCATAAATAGCTTTGAACATATGATCCCGAATGGCTTCTCCATCGTCAACCTGATGTAAGTCGTATGAGATAAGTTCCCAATTCCAGGTACCTTTCTTTGCGGAATATCCATCAGCTACATCCATAGCCCAGGGTACCTCCGGGAAGTGTGATACTTGCTCCGATAATGCAGTTCTCCATAGTACTGATGCCCCCATGACTCCATTGTCTGCAAGATCAGGGCTCCATATTTCTCCAAACTCATCCCATGCTTCATTGTAGGTGTCAGCACTTTCCCGACCATAGAAATATTCAGCTCCGGCCCAATATCCTATCCAGGCATCACCTGTACAGTCAACGAAATATGGGGCTGTGAATCTTAGTTCTTCACCAGTGGCAGTATGTCTGGCATCTACTGAATTGATTGTGTTTCTGTTTGTATTTGCCGCATAGGCCCGCCAATTAAGGAATAGATGAATGTTTTCATAGGCTTCAATGCTGGAATGCCGTTTAATTTCATCAATGCCTGCCAGTGGATCTCCATTTGGATAGTGCTTGGTATCAAGCATTTTTAGTATTCTTTCGAATTTCCCATATATGCCTAATGTATGAACTCTTATTTCACTACTGGCATTCCCTCCGAGAACGGGGCGGTCGTGAATTAGTGCCACATTCAAACCGTGTTCAGCCCCTGCAATGGCTGCAGCACATCCAGCTATTCCACCCCCAATGATTACAAGGTCAAACTGTTCTGTTTTGTTTGGAGCTGATGGTCTATTCAGTTGTTTTGTTCTCCAATCTGCAAGATTATTTGGTTCAGATGGTGGTGATGTTTCCTTCTGACTTACCCATATTGCATCACATCGTCCGTTGAAGCCACTCAGGTCAACCAGTTCCAGAATAAACTCTCCAGAAGATAAGGTAAGCTCACCAGCATACTCCCAATTCCAGCCAGCCTGATTTCCCAGTCTGTTTGGCAGAAGGCTGGAACCAATTTTTATTCTGAATTGTCCGGGTGCCTCCCATGGCCCTGGTGCCCAATTGATTGTTCTGGCCCATATATGATAAGAGCCTTTTTTGGAAACAGTAAAGGAAGTTTGGGCATTTTTGACAGGTTTTCCCATTCCATGTGCCATGAGATAAGGGGAACCCATTTGCTCAACAAATTGGGGATCAATTAGCCATCCTCCTTGATAGTCAAAGCTCTCTGCTTCTATCAGGATAGATTCTGAACATCCCGAAGAAAGTAAAACAGATATCCAGACAAGGCTCATTATCAGCAATTTATTTTTCATAGTTGTGAATATTTCGATGATGCAGATTTGAGATACTAACAAATGTAATAGTTTACTTGAAAAAGAGAGGTTTCAATGACGTTGATTTTTTGTAATTTGGACAATCCTTTAAGCCATGAAAAAAACTATTCTTCTACTCTTTCTTAGTCTTTCTACCATTTTACAGGCCCAGTCTCCACTTGAGATCAAGAAAATGAAAGGTAATTTGTTATTTGACGGTATGCCTGATGATAAAGAATGGCAAAACCATGATCCTTTGGATTTTGTAATGTATCAACCAATAAATGGGAACGAACCTTCAGAGAGGCTGGATGTAAGATTGTGTTTTGATGAAGAATTTCTCTATGTCGGAGCTCATCTTTATTATGAGGATGTCTCAATTATTCAGGCTATTGGAAAGAAAAGGGATTATGATCAGGTGACATGTGATTATTTTGGGATTCATCTGGACACCTATTTCGACAAGCAAAACTCTATGATTTTTTACACCAATCCTAATGGATTACGGTTTGATGCGGCAGTAAAACGAGATCTTAAGTATTTTGACAGTGATGTTAATTTTAACTGGAACACTTATTGGGAAGTAAAAACCCTGATTGATGACAAGGGTTGGCATACTGAATTCAAAATTCCCCTGTCTAGTTTAAGATACCAGCTTAATGATGGTATTGTTACTATGGGCTTAACTTCCTGTTGGTTTATCCCTGCAAAGAACGAACTTGTTTGTTCCCCGTCTATATTGCCGGATTATGCACTTGGAAACTGGAAACCATCAATGGCTCAGGAGGTTTTTTTTGAAGAGCTGAATTCAAAAAAGCCTTTGTATATCAGTCCTTATTTGTTAGGTGGAATTGCTTATCAGCATGAGTTGAATGAAACAGAAACAAGCTATATAAAAACTACCACTCCAAAGTTTGATGCCGGATTAGATCTTAAACTTGGAATAACAAATAATCTCACCTTAGACCTCACTTTAAATACTGATTTTGCTCAGGTTGAGGCTGATGATCAGCAAATTAATTTGACAAGATACTCATTGTTTCTGCCAGAGAAAAGAGTCTTTTTCCAAGAGAAGGCAGATGCCTTCGATTTTTCAATGGGTGGACCCAATTCCTTATTTTACAGTAGAAGGATTGGGCTGGATGATGGTGAGCCGGTTAGGATTCTTGGCGGACTCAGGCTGTCGGGCAGGGCAGGAGCCTGGGATGTGGGTATTCTTGATATGCAAACAGCATCAATAACTAATTTAGCAAGTGAGAATTTTGGAGTTGTACGCCTGAAAAGGACTGTTTTTAATCAAAGTTCTTATGTAGGAGGGATGTTTACTTCTAGGGTTGGTCTGGATGGGAATTACAATATTTCATCAGGTTTTGATGCTAACATTCGACTATTCGGAGATGAGTACATATCTGTTCATGTGGCAAATACCATACAAAATGGTATCAGGCCTGATAAACCTATGGATCCGTTACGTGTGCAGTTAGCACTTGAACGCCGTGGTGAAAAGGGTTTGGGCTATAATTTTATATTTACCTGGTCAGGATCGGATTTTGATCCGGGAATCGGGTTTCTACGTAAACAGAACTATTTCGGTTCTTTTGTAAATGTTTTGTACGGCTGGATACCCAATGAGTCATCTCCCATACTCAGACACCGGTTTTACTCCCGATTACTGAACTATAATCATATCCCTGATCGATCCGTTGAGACTGTTAATATAGAAACGGGATGGCATTTTGAGATGCGATCCGGTTTATCAGGTAATCTGGCGCACAACTATTCAATTGAGATCTTGCGTGATAGTCTTGATCTTACCGAGGACGTAAGTTTTTCGCCTGATCGATATGAATTCCATTCTTTTAAAACCGAATGGATGCTGCCCCCGTCATCTCCGATTGTTGGCATGTTTATGACAGAGATAGGTTCTTTTTATGATGGATGGAAGGTGTCGGCAACATTAATGCCTACCTGGAGTGCCTCACCAAGTTTGGATTTGAGCAGTACTTACCGATTAGACCGGGTTGACATTCCGACAAGGGGTATAGGTTTTTTCAATCATATTATTGGTTTGAAAGCCTTATTGACTTTCAGTGTTAAGACCTCCTTGTCAGCTTTTATTCAATACAATACAGCAATAGATGGGGTTATCGCCAATCTTAGATTTAGATATAATCCCCGTGAAGGAGTTGACTTCTATCTTGTATATAATGAAGGTCTTAATACTTATCCCTATTCACATGAACCTGTACTTCCGCTATCTGAACAACGCACTATAATGGCCAAGTTTACATATACTTTTGGATCCTAGGAAGCACTTATACTATTCAGGATAAACCAAAAATTAGTCCTATTCCGTTAAAATTTTCATCATGGCTATGGCCGCAACTCTGGCTTTCTCAGAAATAAAATCTCTGGGTGTATTATCACCTACTTCGTAAATGATCCCCTCAGTTTGAAATTCGGCATAGAACCAGTTTTTAGAGGTTGCAACCGGCAGGTATTCAGAGGCTTCCACGCGAGGTGTATATTCAGGGAAGACTTTATCAATTTGGTCAATCCAATCAGATGTGAAGGTACCTACTGACAAAGCGCCAGGATCTACATCATTAGTATAATAGATGTCGTAATGAGTAGAGTGGAAGTCAATTCCCAATATCACCTCAGATCGATTAACTTTCGATTGTTTTACTATATGATCGGCAACCTGCCGGATTTCAGGCTGATTGTAATTACCCCAGTCGCGGTTCAGGTCGATTCCGCCGGTATTGTGCCTCCAGTGTCCTAAATCAACTCCATCAGGATTTAAAATGGGGTATACCAATAGCCGGTATTTTTCATGAAAATGCTGGGTAAGCGGGGTCTTTTCAAGCAGAGTTTCGACAAAGGATTGCATTGCTAAATGGCCACTAACTTCAGGTGGATGTTGTCTTGCAAGTATTACTACGATTGGCTTTTTACGTTTCTTACCTGAATATATATCCATAAATATTAAAGGCCGGCCTTCTTTGCTTGTACCGAAAGAATGAAATTCAACATTGTTGCTGTGAGATAGGTTCTGACACCAGTTCATAACTTTGCCGGAGCTAAATAATTCCTGTCCGGCAATCCAGGTTGTTCCTGCCTGTAAATTGAATTTTATTGTTGCCACAGAATCGCCATTGGAGAGATGAATCTGGTCATCTTCCAGGGGGATCCACAGATTTCCATCATAACTGGCTTTTGGTTTATACCGGTGTTTAGCTGCAGTATATTCAAGATTGATATATAGAGTCTGATCGGTTCTGCTGTTTATTCTGAAAGCATACCAGGGAGAAGCATTAATTGGAGTATTTTCAGGAAGTATACTGATGGTGTATGTTGAATCATTTAATTTACGGCAATCGTTCATCCTGGCCATATCGAACAGATTATCAAAACTTATTGTACCCTGATTAAAGGTGTATTTTTTCTTTATCTGATTAGTAATGGTCTTACTGTGTGTATCAACCCTGGGATTGGGTTCAATGTATTTTGCCTGATAACGCAGCAGTGAGCAAGAGCTTACAATAAGAGCAAATAAAAGTGTTGAAACAGCAAAGATTCGGGTTTTCATCCGTTTATAATTAATTCTATTTGTCGGATGTAGCTCGCATAACAAAAACAATCATCCGTGTGTGTGTGTTAAAATTCTAGATTAAGGTATTCCAATAGTAATGAATTATCGGGGTGCTTATAGAATTTGTCAAATTCAAGGAAATAACCTTCCGGATCATAGCCTACGAAGGCTTTGTATTTTGATTCCGGACCAATTTCCATATCTCCTGATCTGAGGGGGAAGATATGATTGCTTTTAGCGTACTCGTACCAGGACTCAATATCATCAATAATAAAGGACACTGTTACTGCCTTTTCCTTTGTATAGCTATGCATTCCACGCATTTCATCGACCAATCCCAGAAAACCAGATGGGGTGACCTGATAAATTTTTGCCCATCCCTGATCTGCTACTATTTCAAGTCCTAATACATCCTGAAGAAAGTGTTGCATTGACAACAGATCTTTATAGTAAAGCCATGTAATTGTAGAATGAAAACCCAGGCCTTCAGGAGTCAGCCGCTTTTCATGTTTTGATCCAGTGATTGTCGGATTTTGATTCAGTACAGGAAGGAAAAACTCATTTTCGGGATGTTGTTTGAAGGTCTCAAATTCAAGAAGATATCCTTCCGGATCAACAATAACAAATCCATCGTGAGCTCCGCCTTCTTTTGGATGATAGCCGTATTTTATCTGAACATTCTGAGTTTTTAAGTAAGCATTCCATTCGGCCAACTGATTGGTAAGAAGAGCAATAGCCACTGTTTTTGCCTCGCTTGAGTTATGCATTCCATATTTTTCATCCACAAGAATGAGGTATGATGATTTTGCCAATCTCAGAATTGTGGCCATTCCATAATCAGCAACTATTTCCATACCAAGAATATTTGAGTAGAAATTGCTGGCTTGGGACAAATCTTTATAATAAAGGAAAAGGTTTGATGCTCGAATTCCGAAATTTGAAAGGGTTCTGAAATCAGTATTCAAGGACAGTAATTGATTGATTTTTTTTGGTGAATAGCCTAATAATCGACCAAAGCGTTTTGAAATTTCTCGCCGTGCTGATTCTGAATACTCTCCTCTTTCTTCAAGTTTTGTTTTATCGGCTTTGATTTTCTTATAAACCTCCAGTGTGTTGCCCTGGTATATCAGGAGAATTTCTTTCCCATCCAGTCGCGCTCCCGGGAAGAGATCATTTTCGAGAAGTTCAGTTTCCCGATAAAGATTACAGTCGTGTTTATTAGCAATATCCTTTGCCCTTTCAAGGATTGTTTCTATATCAGATGGAGTCATAGGCTCGCTGAGAGCCAGGGGTTTGACTCCGGCATTTACCACCTCACAAAAGGCATATATTACACCAAGATGGTGTTCATGTTGATTTGTTTTGCAGGCATTCATCATGAATATAATTAGGCTTAAGGTAATAGTAAATCTCATGCAAATATTGTTTAGTCTTAGAACAAAGCATACTTTTATATGTATTGAATAATACAATATGCAAAGCTCATGGAAAATACAAAAACCTTAGAGATTTTAAAACAAGCAATTTTACTTGAGAAAAGGGGAAAAGCTTTTTATTCGAATGCTGCTGCCAGTGCAAAAGATCCAGATGTAAAAAAAGTTTTTCAGATTATGGCAGACGAGGAGGAAGATCACATTAAGTTTTTGTCTCAACAATATATGAACTACCAATCAGTTGGACAATTCGACTCGGCTACTATAGAAAGGCACATAAAAGATTCTGTTGCTGATGATGTATTACCCAATGATCTCGCTGATAAAATAGCTGCGGCAAGCTTTGAAGCAGCTGCGATATCCTCAGCGATAGATATGGAGAATCGAGCCATTGCTGTTTATTCTGAAAGGGCCAAAAATGCCAATGATGAAGAGGAGAGAAAGTTTTATCAATGGCTTTGTGATTGGGAAAAAGGTCATCACAAATTATTGTTTACACTGGATCAGGAATTAAAGGAAAAAATCTGGTTTGACAACAATTTCTGGCCAATGTAGGATTCCTCTAATCCCGCTTTTTTGTTTCATTTGGTATTCAAATGCCTGACAAAATGAGCTTTCTAAACTCTACTTCTGATCCTTCTGCCTGAATAGCTATCTGACCTTTATTTACTGTACACTTAGATCCATGATTTACCAATTCATCATTAACCCAGACTTTTATTTCTCTGTCAGTGCATTCTATAAGCATATGGTTCCATTCTCCAAGTGAGTTTTCTGAATCATCAGTAAGGTTTTCTATTCTTCTGTTTTTCCCTTCTACGATTCCCCATTTCTTTTTGGGTCCGCGTCGTTTTACCATATCCGGAACAGTGATATCTTCGACGATACACCAGAAATCGCCAGCGTGCTTATGCTGCATCTGAACTTCGAGTGATTTTGGGAACATTTCATATAATGATCTGGGTGTGGAGGCATGAACCAGTACTCCGCAATTTCCGGGCTCAGCGGCAAAACGATATTCAATTTCCAGTTTGTAATTTTGATAAACTGCATCAGTAATCAGATGGCCGCCCGGCGTACCCAGACTCACCAGCATCCCATCTCTGACAATAAAAGGGCTTTTTACTTCTGAGTTTTTATCCATTTCCGGGACATCAACATGCCAACCGGTTAGGTCGACACCATTAAACAAGTTGACAGAGCTTTGAGCCCTTAAAGATGAGTAAGTGCCATTATGGAGAAAAACCATAATGAAAGAAAATAGTATGATTTTAGTAATCTTAAAATTCTTCATTGTATGATAGATTAAAGGATATTATTGGCCTACATTCCCTTTCTGAGAAAGGAGGATGGCGATGGGTTTTGTGTCCTTGAATTCTGATAAGATAATGATGAGAATCACCGTAATTGGTACGCTTAGGAGCATTCCTGTAATTCCCCAGATCAGTCCCCAGAGGGCCAAGGTGAGGAAAACCACCAGTGGGCTGATGTTGAGGCTTGTACCCATAAGTTTTGGTTCGATCAGATTCCCAACCAATAGCTGGATGGCTCCTACAATTGATAATACAAGTATGGCCGGGGATAGTTCACCAAATTGTAGCATTGAAAAGACTGCCGGAAATATTGTAGCAATTAGTGAACCAATGGTTGGGATAAAGTTCAGTATAAAAATCAGAAATGCCCAAAATAAAGGTGCATCCACACCTATGAAGAGGAGGGCGAAATAGCTCAGGAATCCGGTTAGTATACTTACCAGTGATTTTAGTGTGATGTAACTTCTGATTGACATGTCAATTTTTGAAACCAGACCCTCAATCTGCTTATAGCGATCATCCGAAGGGTACATTCTTCGGAGCTTTCTTCTGAAGGTTGGTTCTTCGAGTAAAAGAAAAACAAGGTACAATAGTATCATAAAGGCATTGCCGAATAGGCCTGTAAGAGCAGAGAACAAATCCGATAGGATATTACCGAAATTTATCTCTTCAGTGTAATCTTTAATTGTCTCAGCCAGATCAATATTGAAAGTATCATTGAGCTGTTCAGTCAGGATATTGATATTTTCTTCGTATTCTGGCATGGCTTCAGAGAGTTGTTGGATATTTTTCGAAATCATTCCCACCATAAGAACCAGAATACTCAATAGGAGCAAAGTTGAAAAAATTGTGATAAGCCAGATCGGTATCTTTTTCATGAATTTCAGCTTGAGAATTCCTTTTTTTATTGCCCGGATAATGAACCAGAAAAGGATTGCCAGTATGAATGGTATAATTATTTTTTTGGCATAGATCAGGATCAATACTGAAATAACTGCCATCAACAGGACCAGAATCTTTTTAGAGCTATTCATTTTACAAATTAATTATGAGGAGCATATTCACCCGAAATTTAATCATAATTCATGTCCGTATCAGGATTAATTAGTAATACGGGAAAAATGATCCATTATCTGAGTCATGAAAACAATGATTCTATAGAAGAGGAAAGCTACAAGCTTTGAACCTTTAGCTTGAAACCTACTTAAGCCCTATACCGTATGCCTTAAGCCCAATTGTCCCTACGCCCTGTTGTCTCTAAGCTTGTGGATCGCGTGATGTGATGCTTGCTTTGCCATCTTTTTCCCAGAATTCACTTGCCTGGACTTCTACTCCATAGCCACTTGCTGCGTCCATCTTAACCATGATTTTATCAAGAGCTTTGCTTTTCAGATTGATATTATCTCTGATCAGCTTATGTATCCATGAATTGTTTGGTTTGTTAAAGGGGCAATTGCGTTTGCAATTTGAGCAGCTGAAGCCATTGTAATCATTACATGGCTCAGGTTGGATATACCACTTTTTAGCACCATTGCTATTGGATACTGATTTTCCTTCCCAGGTTTGTTCGTCTACTGAAATAGATCCGCTTGGACAGTCTTTTGCACAGATCATGCACGAATCACAGAATTCTTTAACACCAAATCGAATAGGAGGATCAGGTACCAGGGGCATGTCAGTGAATACTTTGGCGATTCGAACTCTGGGTCCGTATTTTGGTGTTACGAGCAGACCATTTCTACCCAGTTCACCTAATCCTGCATCAATTGCAATCGGAATACTGAGGGCTGTTCCATTTCCAGCAGGAATGGCCTGATAGCCGAGGGCGCGAATAAATTCTGCGACCTTATGAGCTGTAACTGCCATACGTGAATATCCATCGCCGGTGGCAGCCGAAGCCAGACGTCCGGGAGAATTGCAAATACCATCATAGTCTTCTTCAAAAGCCAGGGCAATTACATTCGATATATTTTCAGGTATGAGTTTTCTGTTTGATCCTTCCTGAGCATGAATGTATTCATCATAAACCCATAATGGATTATATTTTGCAATACCTGCAAGAGAGGCTCCATAGAAAAGGGATGCATGTTTAAGAGCTACAGATGCTTCCTCCCAGCTGAGGTCATTATCTGATGGATCCCATTTCCCGAATTCTGCCAGTTGTTTGATTGAATAGGATTGTGTTTCCCAATTGTAAAAAGGATCCATATGTGCGGTAGCCCAGGAAGCTTGCATTAAGGCATAATCAAGTCGTGTTTGATTAGGAGACTTTCCTTTTTTATCAATCATATTGATTTGGAACATACTTCGACCACCCTGTGCTTCGCGTACTTTTTTTCTCTCCTCCCTGCGAACTGGATCCCAACCATCTCTTGAAAAAACAGTCATTCGGTTAGGCATATTCTTAAGAATATCAGGTTTGATCTGATAGGGGAATTCTTTTCCAGATAATAATTCTACAGGAGTCATCCCATACTGCTCTTTGTTCTCCACCAGAAAGCCATTATCGGTCTCTGCCAGTACTTTAGGAATGCCTAAGCCGGCACCTAGGGCTATTGAGCCAATGCCCATTCTTTTAAGAAATTCTCTTCTTTGGATCTCGTTTTTACTCATGACTCAGTGATTTGAAGAAAACAAAACGGAATAATAATACGGCTGCAACAATTGAAAGGAATCCGAATATACCTCCCATGACCAAAGCGGCCCTCAGGGCTCCTTCAATAATGAATCCTTCAATCAATTTCAACACAAAGCCGGTATATAGGAGCCAGATTATGGTGACTGCCCATTGCCACCATGAGATTTTCAGGTTTTTGGATTTGGCCCGGTTATATAAACCTACAAACCCAATTGCCAGGCAAATACCAATGATAATGCTAAACATAATTACCTAGTTCTAAGTTTTACCTTGATAAAGGTAACTAATAGACATGCATGTTATAGATTTCACAATATGTCCTTCAGCAGATAAAATACTTTGTGGTGTAGGGACCTGCCGGATTCAGGGATAGCTTATTTCTTCTCAATATAGATGGCTTGTCCGCCACCGGGAGCCAGAAAGATTTCAATTTTGGAGTCTGAGTTTATGTCTTGTTCATGAATCTGGTAAGCTTCTCTGTTATCAAGGAAATGTGTGTTCTTCTTATCAGAATAGAACGTAGCTTTAAATTCTGTTTGGGCAGGCAGGAAGCCGAAATCTATTGTCAGGGTTCGGGACTCTCTATTACTCAGAGATCCTACAAACCAATCCTCCTCTGATCTACGGGCAACAGAGATAAGCTCGCCTATTTGGCCGTCTAAGACTTTAAAACTGTCAAATTGTGCTGGCATTTTGCGGATGCAGTCAAACAAATCATCCTTTTTAAGATACTCTTCAGGGCTGTCAGGAAGAATTTTCCATCCACTGTAATTCACAATTAGCTTGGCCACTTCAGCGGCTACTGTGCCAGGTATTTCTTCAAAGACTTTAACTCTTGACAGAGAGGTATTGAAATCGAACCAACCTTCGCACATATCGAGCGGCCCGGCAATCATATTTACAAAGGGCGAGGTGACAGCTGTCTCTGGATAATAAGATCTTTTCGCATCGGCTTGTGAGTGCCCAAATTCTTTTGTCATCAGATTGGGCCAGGTGCGACGATCTCCGCTGGGTGCTACCGGGTTATCATGAAAATTTACCATCAGCTTGTATTTTGCACAAAGCTCCACCACTTCCCGTGTATGTTTTACTTTTTCGTGTGCTGTACCACGCATAAAGCCATATTTTACGCCCACAGCTCCCCATTCTGAGAATTGTTTTAATACTCTTTCAAGTCCGAATTTTTTAGCCCCCACATCGTTTAAGTAGAGGATAACTCCAACATTTCTGTCCCTGGCAAATCTCATGCACTCTATAATATCAACCTCCTTACGGGCAGATGTAGGATCTGAAGATTCACTGAATTCTGACCCGTACCAGTCAGCATCAATGAGCAGGTATTGAATGTTATTTTCCGATGCGAAATCGATGAACCTTTTGTGTGATTCTGTATTTAATCCATATTCAAAACCGTCTGCTGCCTGATAACCCCAAACTCTCCAATCCCACATAGCTTTTCCCGGCTTGATCCACGATGTATCTTCAATTTTGCAAGGTTTGTTCAGATTCACTATAAGGTTTGATTCTAAAAGATCACCAGGTTTGTCACCAATAATAAGGCTCCGCCAGGAGGACAGGAAAACTTTTGCAGACTCCAATTCAGGAAGTGCAAAACATATATCCTTATTGTTTTCTGCCCTGATCAAATTGTAGCCTGCATGGTTTATTATTTCAGCTTCGTGAATAGCCATATATTGACTGTCATTGAGCTTCAGAACCATAGGAGTTCGGATAATTTTTCCTGCCGTTTCAGATGCTTTTAAAGGACCAATATTATGATTTTCACCATTGTATGACCACCAGGTATAATCTGTTCTGAATTTGAGCTTTGTAAGTTCTTTACTAATTGAGACAGGATCATGACTTGTATTATCTATTTCGTAGCGGTAGGCTACGCCGTCATTATAACACCTGATACTTATTTGATAAGTGAGAGTTGAGAGTTTTTTATTTTCAACAGAGAAAACAAACTCTGAATATTGATTCCTTACTTTTGGATTCTTGCCGTTGATCGTATTCCAGGTCTCATCAAATTTTGTAACAGACATATTGGTCATCCGAATTTCTTCTGAAAAGTTGATGCCATTAAGTTCTAATCCAATTGGAGATTTACCTATGATTGTATCATCTTTATAAATCAGGAAGAATTCTAACAGATTGTTCTTATCACTAACTCCAAGCTGAATGTTGCCATCAGGAGATTCTATAATCCTAGTATGATTAAAGCTACAAGAATAGAAAAAAAGCAAGAATAAGGCTATCAGGGTATTTTTCATGGTTTTGTTTTTGGTTATGCCTGGTTCACATAAGCCAAAATTGATCATCGTTGAGCAGAGAAGCAAACTGTTTAGGAAATAATTATCAGAAAGATTACCACAGGCTCCTGATTTCAATGCAGAGTGAAACCCAAAGAGATCCCGAGACTAGCGCTCGGGATCAGTTCGGCTAAATGATTTAGTGAATGGCGAGCTTTGTTTGGCCGTAATACAAATGGGCCTCAACATTTGTTGAGGCCCATGATCATATCAAGTCAAATAATACTCTTTCGAGTAGGTATTATCGTACAATTATTTTGCGGGTTTTCACCTCTGTTGCTGATTCCAAAGTCAGGAAGTAGATACCTTTTGGCAGATCCTGATTAATGGTTTCATGGTGACTATTAGCTGCTTTCAGAGTTTTAGAATAAACCAACTGACCCTGAAGGTTAATTAGTTTAATTTGGAGGTCAGAGAATCTTGCATTAACGATATTCACAGTGAATTGTCCTTGTGTTGGATTAGGGTAAACATCAAAGATTTCCTCATCCCGGAGATCTTCCACACCAGTTGTTGTTCCACCATTATATACATCATCCACATCATTCCAATACCTGATTGTATAGCTGCGATTAGGGCCACCCAATGGGAATTCTGAAGTATCCCAGTTTCCATTGATACGGTATTTGTATTCGACCTTTTCTCCAACAGGCAGGTTTTCGATTGTTATGCTATAGATTCCATCAGCGTCAGGATCAGTCATTGGAGCTGAGCCAGTCCAGTCATTAAAACTTCCGGCGATATCAACAAAATGTGAATTAGGATAAAATTCGCCATTTTGGATATGAGCATTCATGTCGACATTAAAAGTTCCCGGAGCATCTGAGGGGCCTTCATGGTTATCAATCACCATTCCGATCATATTCATTTTCCCGGTTCCAGCCCAATCGTCATCAACAGCCTGATACATATAAGTATAGCCATTGTTGCCTTTATCGTCTTTGTCCCATCCAATTCTCATTCCGCATATTCCATCATCATCACCTTCTTCTTCGCCCCACATTTTTACACATGCGACATATAAACCAGGCTCAAGGAATTCTGATTCACCATCTTTATCTAATTCTAATGTCAGCCAAGTACGAGCCATGTCTTCTTCCATGTCTCTTATCTCACTGGTTAGCCATTCAACATAAGTGTCTTCTTCAGGCAGGTATTTTACCAATACATACTGGAATTGAGCATTTGCATCTTCATACCATGTTGACAGGTATGCTGTGATGGATTTTATCTCCACTGTTTCATACAAATCATATCCTACTCCTACCATGTCACCTGCATTATTACCACCAACCCATCCACTGGTGCTGGCTGTTGACTCTGCAGAGAAGTCAGGACGATGGAAAAGGGAGTCGTTTATTGTAAAGCGTTTTGAATACACATTATTCTCTGGTATTTCTTCAGCATTATCAGAAACGGCGGTATAGTTGAATTGATAATCACCAAAATCATCGGCCAGGAAGGTTGAATTAACTGTAAGAGTATCTCTGTCAAGTGTCCAGATGTCGACAGGATCAGATACATCACTATAAACTTCAACACCATTTTTTAACACATCTACTTGTACATGTGCATTTTCCTGATCAGACATTCCCTGGTTCATCAGAGCTCCTACGAAAGAATATTCTCCAACTGTTCCGGCAACTTCTGAAGCGCTGCCAAACTGAGATTTTGGCCAATAATTTATATGACCAATATGTTCATCAAAACCGCCATTAAAATTAGCCCAGGTATCTTCGAGAATTAAATCATTCTCATAAGCTTCTGCAAGTTTGAGGTCATCAATCATCCAGTAGTATAGACGTGGACCATGAATGTGGAATCTGATCTGAACTGCGCCCATACCGGCAGCCACATCTGAAATATTGATCTCAGGTGATCGGTAACGAACAGGAGTTACTGTATTACCTGAAACACCAAATTTAGCATCATAACTTGCCCAGTGAACTCCGCCATCATTTGTGACAAGCATCTCAAGATTGTATCCCGAGCAGCAATATCGCCAGATCTGGTTGAATTTTACTACAACTGATGGTGCATTACTGCAGTCGATAGGGGGAGTGGTAATGTACGAATCGGACTCATTAAAGGTGCGGTCAACGTCTCTGTAATTGTATTCATCAATCGGCATACATAGAAAGCCGTCCTCTGGTGTGTCAAATCCACCAGGAATGAATGCACTTGTAAAATAACCACTTGTTGAGTCTTTGCGCCAGATCCATGGAATTCCAAAATCTGTATTGTCAATAATTTCCCAGCCCTCAGGAAGAGACCAACCCAATTCAGTTGAGGGATCTTCCCAATCAAAGGAAGTTTGCCAGATTATGTCACCACCAGCTTTAGTTTTTTCAGGGGTTTTCGAAAAATCGATAATATCCTGTTTAACAGGAGCATCTTGTGTCTGACTTAGATTTTGGGAGAATCCCATAAGCGCGAAAGACAAGGCTCCAAGTAATAGTGTAAATTTTTTCATAAACAATTAATTGGTTAGTTTCTAATTAAGCAATAGTATATCACAAATAAGACGATGTTTTTTGAAGATAATAACATGATCACAGTTAGGTTTTCATGCCTGTGTCATATCCTTTTATAGGTGGGTTAATAAGGAGATTATTTATTTCTGCGGAGAAAAATAAAAAGTCCTGAAAGCAGGATTAGCACTGAAATAATTAGGATAAACAAAAATGGATTTGGAGACTTCCTGCCGGCTGCTTCCTCATTTTCATGTTGATTATCTGAGGAGGAAAAGAGACTGTCAAGATCGAATTCTTCAGGAGCAAATGTTATGGCCGAATTGAAATCCGATATTTGATCTTTTGATAATATATGGCTCATTTCTGCCAGGATAATGGGATTATCAACATCAAATCCTAATTCATCAGCCAGTTGCTGACTATTTGCTGATGTCCAGTGCAAAGGGATTTGATCCCCGAGCATCCATTTACGGTCGAGTCCACATTCGCAATCTGCTCCTATCATAGCAAGGCATCTGAAAACCTGGTCATTAATGATGTCAGGGTAGTCTGTTATGCTTCCAATTATTCTGCCCCGACCATAAATAACAACAGCCTGGGGGCTTGGTGGAATATGCTCAATGCCCAGCGTCCACAACAGAATTCGTTCCTTTTGAAAATCGTTTCGACTGATTCTCAACACTTCAGGTCCGTTTGCCACGAGCCTGGGCATATTCGGCATTCGGTTAGTGATTTTAAAACAATTGGCTTTCAGGATATTATCCGCGAGAGTATTATGCTCAGAATTTGTGCCTTCGATAAATAAGACAAAAGCGAAGCGGGTATAAAAATTTTGACTTAAGTATTTTCTCAAGGGGGAGTGAAGTACAGAATCAGCTAGCTCTTCCAGATTGGAATCTCCCAGCAACAAGGTTCTTCCATCCGGAGAGTAAAGAAATCTGGATGGGAATGAGAAATTGGCTTTTCTGGCGGCCAGGAATGCCGGGTGAGTTTGATCAAGTACCGGATGAAGAACAAGCAATCTGATATTGCTTTTTTTAAACAGCTCCCTGATTCTGATATAGACCTGATCATTCTGGCTAAGTGAAGAATCAATAATTACCAGGGAGAAGAAATCTTGTGAAAGTGTAGAAAATCCAATTTCTCTCACCGTGAACCTGCAAGCATAAATCTGCAAACTGATACTTACAACTAAAGCTAAGATGATCACACGTTTGTTCATCCGTTTGTATTTATTTCAATTGCCGGATGGAGCTTCCATAACAAAAAACATTCATCGTTCTGTGTGTCAATATGTTTTTGGTTTTTGTCATGCTCGGTTCATCTATTATTCGGACTTCACTTTGGTGAATATTTTACTTCTGTAATATTTTTGTTCGCCCTTTGGGGATTTAATATATACCACTGTTTTGATCTCTGTACTTTGTTTTATGTTAAGTGGTTCGGAATAAAGTTCTGCTGATTTTGAGGGTTCACTTCCATCAATTGTATAGTAAATATCTGCAATTGTATTGGGTCGTAAACTAATGGTCACGTCCATATTTTCATTGAACTCATTAGGCAGATATTGCTGAGTATAATTTCCGTATGTTTCATCTTTGTAGTCAATAAGGTGATCTGTTCCAGCTCTTTCAATAGTAATTGGGGCTCTTGAAAGAGGGGCAATTACCATTGATGTTTCCAACCAGTTTCCGCAACTACATCCTCCTCCGGCTTCGGGAGAAAGAATCATTCCCTGAGCTGGGATGGTACTGATCCAGCAATCGGGTCTGAGTCTTTCCCATCTTGAGAATTCCCGTGTGTCGAAATTGAACTGGGTTACACTTCCTCCCCTGTAAAAAATGGATTGCTCAGTAAGGGCATAACTGGCACAACCGTGTCCGGATTTAGGCACATTGTAGTCGATTTGAATCCCTGATTCAAGATCATAAATTGAGGGTTTAATTATAAGTTTATTACCAACAATTGCGGGACGGGAAAGGTGTCCCCCATGATTACTATGAAACCAGGGGATATCATCAGACCAAAGCAATTCTCCATCAGTGGCTGAATGAGTATAGATGTGGTAATTACTTTCGGCCGAAGACAGAATGACTATTTTTCCATTTCCAGCTGCCATACAATAGGCCGTTTTTCCAGGATAATGTTCAAGGGCTTTCTCATATAGTTTTTTTCCTGTATTGAGATCCAGAGAAACAAGATATATTTTGTTAAAAAGATCATCCTTCCCTCTGTTATTGTCAGATAGTTTTAGTTTGCCCGTCCTTGATTCAACAAAACAGATCTGGTTTTGATAATGGGTAATTGTTGAATTAATAATCACCCCTTTGCCAGCATATCTCCACTGGTCTGATCCGTCTTTTTTTGACTTCTTAAAAAGGGAGTGGCTAATTACTTTTTCAGCCATCGGACCCTCTGCCCAGTCATACCATCCTGCACCTCCGTGATAATCGGTAAAATGTGATCCGGCAGGAGAAGTAGAACCTACTATGAAATCATCATGAATACTGATATAGCCTGATTCCATTTGCCCGGAATCATCAACTAACATAATCTGGTCCACATCTCCGGTTTCCTGATTGACTTTAAGTATTTTGTCATTAACAGCCAGATATAAATGAGAATTGTCGGCTGCCCAGTTTGAACAATCTCTGTGAATATTCATTCGAATGAAGCCAGGAATATGCCTGACCCAATAAACTGATCCATTGTATACATCGATGGCCATTAACCTTTCTTTACCTTGTACAAATAGTTTTCCTGATACAGCCAGAGGGCTTGCTTTTCTACCGCTCCGGTCGGTTTGAAACCTGGGACCTGGTCGCCCCATCCATTGTACGTCAAATTCATTTGTTGAAGTGGAGCCCCAAAGGCTTTCACCACCGAAGGCAGAATTATCAGGGCGGGCATACTGATGGGTCCATTCTCCCTGATTTTCAATTTGTTTTTTCGTTAGAACCAGAGCATCATTTACTTCCTCAGTTTCCACTTGCCAGCTAAGGCCGGATTGTGACCACCACTCAGAGTTTTGATTCATTCCTTTTATAACAGCTTTGCCCAGAGGTGCGATCAGCTCAATGATTTGGTCGGGATTGAAGCTATTAGCAGATTCCACCCAGACTGAACTGGCCAGATTAGATCTTATCTGAGTTAAGGGTATGTCACCAAGGCAAAATACAGACCAGTTTTGGCCATAGATGTCTTTGTCAATGAGGGTATTACGAAGTTTGTTAATCTTTTTCGCTGATTGGTCTATTTGGATAATGTAATGATCAGATTGATTTAGAACTGAGAGAGGGATACTCGTATCAGATGTACCCAAAACGAGGCATAATCCGACCCCTAGCTTTTTGCTGCTTAACAGATTTGATACGAGTTCATTTTCTGCTTGAGATGAGTCCACCCATCCGGCAGGTAGAGCTTCTTCCTTTTCAAAATTGAAAAAGTTATCATATTGAAAACTGAGAGTTTGATTGTCAGCATTGGAGATTATTGCTGAATACCTGAAATCTTTCCTTACCGGTAGAATGAACTCATGTAACTTTTTATTTTCACTGATCAGATTTTGAAGTAACTGGCCATCGTTTTTCCATGTCAAAGAGCAATCCATAGCTTCCAAGGTTTCAAAATGGACACTTACTGACTGAGGTGAAATTGCCTCAATAAAGGGGCCTGCATATACTGTTAAGGTTTGTGTATGGTTTGGTGTTATTTTCAGATCAGAGACAAGATCAATCGAGGGGCTCTGTGTTACATTTTGAGCAAGGAAACTGGTGGATGTCTCACCTTCACCAAAGCAATAGATAAAACCTTCACCGGTAGATGCATAGATTGATTCACCGGCTGCAGCAAGTGCATAAACAGTTCCTTGTACCTGAGCTTTCCAGAGGGGAAGACCGTTTTTTGTTGAAATACCAAACAGGGTATCGGTGGCACCGGCGAAGATATAATCACCAGCCAGAATTATTCTGTGAGCTTTAAAATTTCGTCTCAGCCAAATCAGTTTTTGTGAGGAACGTTCATATGCAGCTATGGTGTGATCTGTAAGTACATAACTTGTATCGCCCTTAACAACTATCTCTTTTCCGCCATCGAAGGACATGAAATCGGGCTGATCTCCGTTTGACAATTCATGCAGGCTTTTTTTTCGGGATGTCTGGGGATGGATGATATGTTCGTCTTCGGTTACGAGTACAAAGCAACCACCAGAGCCCGGCAAGCTGCCCTGATCTTCACCTGTTTTTTTATCAAAGAATGCTGGTGCAATTCTTCCCTGTGGCTGAATAATTTTTTCACCAGTTGATGCCATGGATCCTTCCAGACTTCTGTTCTCCAGTTCATTTACATAGCAGTCATCGCCAATAACTTTTCCGGTTTTTTCATCAATCGCACAGAAATAGGATTTTTTCCAAGGAAGCATGGAAGCACCAAAATATACCTTGCCGTCTTCTACTAAAACACCTGTTCTGATGGGCCAGAATGAAATGAGTCGACCATTATTCAATACTTTAGTTTGATTTTGATCTGATGGTGAGAATTTCCAGTTAAGCTTTCCCTTCTTTGCACCAATACTATATACATATCCATCATCTGATCCAAAATACAGATTGCCTGCATGATAAGCGGGGGCTATATGAATGGGACCATTTGTAGTATATCTCCATAATTCCTCACCAGTATAGTTATCAAGGCAATGTATTGCATCGTCTGAAGTGGAGGCATAAAACAGCTTATCGCCCACAATTATCGGATAGTAAGCCAGATCGTAATCTCTCATCGAGGGCAGGGGGCCTGAATTTGCAAAGGCGTCCTCATACGCAGGTCCGTACCATGCGGGTACAGGAATATGAGGTGCTGAATAAATCCATTTCTGGCTGAGAGTTGTCAGATCTATTTTTGTTTGACTAACTCCTGATCTGTAATTATCCTTTTTATACTGAATCCAGTCATTGTCGCTGCTTATGTTGTTTTTTACACATGCACTAAGTATCAGCGTAATGGCGAGCAAAAGAGCCGGAAATATTTTAGTTTTCATAGGAGCGGGAGATTAAGTCGGTCAAATATACTAATTAGAAAGGATCATTCCCTCTCTGAGGTGTATTACCCTGCTTGCAATAGCATCAGCATCAGAACTATGTGAAACCATGATGCATGTACCTCCTTCTTGTCTGAAATTATCTAAAAATGATAACACAATCTCAGCGTTCTCGGGATCCAAATTACCAATTGGCTCATCGGCAAGGATTATTTTTGGTTGAGAAGCTAATGAGCGGATCATTGCAACCCTTTGCTTTTCTCCTACTGACAGCTGAGATGGCTTATGATTAAGACGGTGATCGAGGCGGAGCTTTTTGATTAATTCATTCATGTAAGTGCGATCGATATTCAGGAAGGGGAGCCTCTTTTGAAGAAGTATGTTTTCAGTAACTGTAAGATAGGGAAGGAGGTGATAACTCTGAAAAACAAAGCCCATCGCAATTGCAGCCTTTCGCCTTCGGCTGGCTTCTGTAAGTTGATACAGGTTTTCTCCATTCAGAAAAACATCGCCAGAGGTTGGCCTCAACATTCCACCGATGGAAAAGAGGAGGCTTGATTTTCCTGATCCGCTGGGTCCCTTTATCACTGTAAAAGTATTTTCGGAAATATGTAATGAGACTTTTTGCAAAGCGACTACTTTCTCCTGACCCTTATGAAATACTTTGCTTAATTCTTTTATCTCTATCATGGCCTAGTCTTGTTTTAAGATGGTAGCAGTGTCACGGCTGATAGCCCACATGATTGGAATAAATGAAGCTATGCAAGAAAATATTGGAGCGATGAATACCGACCAGCCCAAAAGGGCAGGAACAGCCTTTACCGAATCAGGAGCAACTTTGAATATTTCGGGCCCTAAAATTCCAGCCAGCCAGGTGCCTAGGAAATATCCTGTAAATGCAGCAACAATTCCGGCCAGGGCTGCTCGTAAGAAAAACAAAACGGCAATCCGTCCGGTTCCAAATCCGAGAGCGCGCAGTACTCCGATTTCTCTGAATCTATGATTAACATTGTTCAGGCTGCTTAGCGCAATCCACACTAAACATACAATCAGCAGGAGAGGGATGACCACATTAAAATATTTGTCTCCCATTTTTCGCTGTCGCTCTCTTGCAACAGCGATTGAACTATTCATGACAACTTTGGCTTCGGGAATAATTCTCGCAAGCTCTTCTCTGAGTACCTCAAGAGGATTGTCTCCCTTAGTTGAACACATACAATTCAAAGCCATGATTTCATTAATCACACCTGGTTTATTGATCAGATTTTGCAGATCGGCCAGATCGAAAAATATCCTGATATCATCAATGCTGCCTGCTTCTGCAAGAATCCTTTCCACCGTATAGCCATTATCCATGATTGTAAGCAGATCTCCCTCCCGGATGTTATTATTGGCCGCGACTTCATATCCAATTATTAGCTTGCCTTTTGGGATGGCAAAGATCATTTTCGACTTTCTTGACCCGCTTGGCTCTACTTCATTTGGTGACAAACCGCTCAGAATTACGGCCTGATTATTCCAAATGATTTGTTTATGCAGGCTGGCAGTGAGGTGAGCATAATTAAGCGACCTTTGTTCAATCAGGCGCTGTATCAAATCTTCTGACATCTCCTGACCAGAAAAGCCATTCATCCAGAAATCATTCATGTTTGTTTCAGAGGGAATAATACGCAGGTTGAAACCCATGTCTCTTGTAAGCAATCGTGTTTCATTTTTACTCGCCTTTGTGATAGAATAGAATGAAACCAAAATAGCCACAGCGAGAGTGACACCCAGGATAGTGAAGATGAAGTTTATCTTTCGATGCAGAATTTCCTTAATAAATAGCATATTCGAATAATTTCCAAGCGATGAACCGAGCACGACAAAAGGAAAAATATTTTAACACACACACGGATGATTGTTTTTGTTGTGCGAGCTCCATCCGACAAATAAAAATAAATATAAACGGATGAAATTAGGAAAAGTTTTTCAGCTTATCCGACAGGAATTTAGTTGCTATAATAATTCTGGCCTCAGGATAAATGAATAAGTGAATGATTCAGGAGAGATTGTATATTCATCATGTACTAATCTTCCCCAGGATGTGTCACCCCCAAGACCCATTTGAAGATGATCAATATTCCACTGAACCAGATTTCCTTTCCTTATCTGTGCTCCATGTTTAGATCCGAGTGGAACCAATCCGGATGCCGACTGCTCTCCATTCTTGCCTGAAACATAATCAAGCTCCGACGTGAGGAAGGGCCATATACTGGCACTCAGAAGGTGATGGTCGGCAGGATAAGCAGTTATTTTTAGTTTGCCAGAGATGATTTCAATCCAGCGGAGGTCAGTTTTATTACCTGTTTCCTGCGGACGTGAGTAAGGGTGATATTGATCCTCAATAAGTCCTGACCATATTCCAGTTTTGCCCGAAGATTTTCGGTCCCAATAGGTCTCATGAGGTCCGGGGCCATACCAGGCTAAATTGGTATAATCATCTGGTAAAATCAGTGATATGCCCAGTCGGGGTATATTTGGCAGATTATCGGACAAAGGATTAAAACTATATTCAATCTTCAATTCTCCTGATCCTGATATGGTGTAGAGGTAGCTGAGTTCAGCGATTTCATCCGGCAGCTTATAAATGACTTGAAAAGAAACGCCCAGATCATTTATCTCAGGGGGCTGTACTAATTGCGGGCTTGCGTTTTGACCAGCACTTTTCCAGATGGCAGCCCACTTATGCATTCCATTACCCAGATCATTATCGGTAGGTGGTCGCCAGAAATTTGGTAAAACAGCCTGATTTGTAATAAGCTCATTCTCATATCTCCACTCAGTAATTTCACCTGATTTCTCATGGATTTTGAGTGAGAATAAATGATTTGAGATAGTAAAAATATTGTCGTTGTTTGCAATTACAATCGACCCGGGTATACCATGAAGAATTTGTTCCTGCCGGATGTTTTGGATGACAAACTCATCAAATCCAATTTCATGATTGCCTTTTAGCCATACCTGATTATTTTTGCTCACTAGTGCGAAGCGCAGAATTCCTTCTCCCTCGTTTGGTAATGGATTAATATCTATAGTATAGTTTTCGTAGTCTTGTGGATTTATATGTATGTCTTTTATCGAGCCATTTTGCTGTTCATGGCCATCAAGAAAAAGACTCCAGCAAATATTCACATCCGACAGGGATTCAAAGAAATTTTTATTGTAGACCTGGAGACTGTGATTGATATTATTCCATTCAAAAGAGACCGGCTGATATACTTTTTTTACTTCAAAGAGATGTGGATGGGGTTTTCGATACGGATCAACAAGGCCGTTATTTAAAAAATTTCCATCTGTAGGTAGATCCGGATGATAATCATGACCATAAGCCAGGTATGGTTCTCCATTTTCATCTTTATATTCCAGAGATTGATCGACCCAATCCCAGATAAAACCACCCTGTAGAACGGGATGAGTCTCAATAATATCCCAATAATCCTGGAGATTTCCGACTGAATTGCCCATGGCATGGCAGTATTCAATCATAATGGCTGGTTTCTGAGGATTTCCGCTGGCGTAGTCAATCAGAGATTGCGGACGTGGGTACATCGGACAAAAGATGTCGGTGTAATCAGCTTTTCCTGCTGGCTCGTATTGGATTGGCCGGGTGGAGTCGGTATTTTTCAACCAGGCATAACAATTTTCAAAGATTCCCCCATGTCCGGCTTCATTTCCCAGTGACCAAATGATGATTGAGGGATGATGCCGATCACGATAATACATGCGTCTGATGCGATCAAGGTGGGCGGGTAGCCATGACATTTCGTTTCCAATCTGCGTGTCCTCATCTATGGCCAGCGGATGACTTTCAATATTGGCTTCATCGATGACATACAAACCATATTCATCACACAGATCATACCAATAGGGGTGGTTAGGGTAATGAGAACTACGAACAGCATTGATATTGTTTTCCTTCATCAGGCGAATATCATTCTCCATAGATTCTTTTGAAACCACATGTCCGGTAAAGGGATCAGTTTCATGACGGTTGACTCCGCGGATGTAAATTGCCTGTCCGTTTACCAGTAGTTGGTTGTTTTCAATCCTGACATTCCTGAATCCTATTTTCTTTGAAATGAAAGAATTATTCTCCGGATTATTAATATCGATGAGTTCAATATCCAAAGTATACAAATAGGGAATCTCAGCTGACCATGCATGAATATTATAAAATATTTCAGAGAATGATATCTCCTCAGAGCTTTCTCCTGATATCATGATGTCTCGCTCATCTTTGTACAAAACAGTTTTCTTATCTGTGAGAGAAACTTTTACCAATCTCCTGGAATCCCGATTTGACTCGTTTTTTATGAGAATATCTGTTATGAATTTGCCATCTAAGAAGTTATCGTCAAGGTCTGCAAGGATATTGATATCACCGATATATGTTTTTGTACGAGTATAAAGATAAACCTCACGCTCTATTCCACTCATTCTCAGCATATCCTGACTTTCAAGATAGGAGGCATCACTCCATCGGTACATCTGGATTGCAAGAAGGTTTTCCCCTTCATTAATAAGGTTTGTAATATCAAATTCGGCCGGAGTTTTTGAGCCTTGAGAATACCCCGCAAATTCACCATTTATATACAAGTACATAGCAGATTTAGCACCCGCAAAATGAAGTATCACAGATTGATCCATCCAGTTTTCAGCTACCTGAAATTTGTGTCGATATGTACCTGCCGGATTATAATCTTCTGGAACCTCGGGCCATTCTGCCTTAAATGGGTATCGCTCATCAAGGTAGATTGGATAGCCATAGCCTTCAATCTCCCAATTAGCGGGGACAGGGATGGTTTTCCATTTTGAGTCATCCAGAGAGGGCTCAAAAAAATCTTTCGGCCTGTCTTTAGGTGATTTCACCCAGGAGAATTTCCACTTGCCGTTTAATGAGATAAAATTACTGGAATCATAGGCAAAGAAATCAGCTCTTGGTTCAAGTTTATTGATACCAAAAACTGTATGATCTGAGTGATAGTTCTGAGCTCCTCCTAAGGCGAAGGTGGTGAAAAGAGTCAGAAAAAGAGCGATAAAATGTTTCATCAATGTAGGGGCTTATTTTCGCCACAGAGATTCTAGTTGCTCAAGTGTTTTTCCCTTTGTTTCAGGTACAAATTTAGATACAAATATTGCAGCCAGCACTCCAATTACTCCATAAATCCAATAGGCGAATCCATGATTAAATTTATCAATTAGATAGGAACTGTTATTCATTATCGGGAATGTCCATGAGATTATCCAGTTTGAAACCCAGAGGGTAGCTGTGGCAAGGGCCATTGCCTGGCCTCTGATTTTGTTCGGGAATAATTCGGATAGGAGAACCCAGGCGACCGGTCCCCATGAAATTGCGAATCCTGCAATAAAAATCAGGATAAAGACGAAGGCTGCAATGGCTGAACCCTGATTGGCAAATTGATTAACTTGTTCACCATCTATGTTTGCCTGAGATAATCCGAAATAGAAAATAAAACCTACAGTCAGCATGGCTACAGCCATTATTATAGCGCCTCCTTTTAGTAGTGGTTTTCTTCCCAATTTATCAACCATCATTATTGCCAGTATTGTGAATACAAGATTTACGACTCCCACATAGATTGTTGACAACAAAGAGGCATTGGTTTCTGCACCCATGTCTTTGAAAATTACAGGGGCGTAATACATTATTACATTAATGCCTATCATCTGTTGGAAAATGGCAATTGCCAATCCTACCATAATGACTAAAACGCCGTACGAGAATAGTTTGCCTGATTGATTTACTTTGTTGAGACTCTCTCTTATGTCAGATAGAATTTCATTTGCTTTGTCCTCGCCATTGATTCGTCTGAGTACTCCCATTGCCTTTTCTTCTCTGCCTTTCAGTGCAAGAAAGCGTGGTGTTTCCGGGATGAAAAAAACCAGGATCAGAAACAACAATGCTGGTATTGCTTCTGAGGCAAACATCCATCTCCATCCGGTTTCATGAAGCCATGTGTCTGTTCCGTGACGTGCGATCCAGTAGTTGACAAAATACACAATCAACATACCCGTAATGATAGCAAGTTGGTTGAATGACACTAATTTGCCCCGCTTTTTTGCCGGAGCAATTTCGGCAATATACATTGGTGACATCATTGATGCCATTCCCACTCCGATGCCTCCAATCAATCGGTATACAACAAAATTCCAGATAAAAGTATGATCTCCTTCTCCTATGGGACGAACAAAAATCTCTGGCATAGCAGATCCTATTGCTGAAACAAGAAATAGAATAGCCGCGATCATCAGTCCTTTTTTCCTGCCCAAAATCCGACTTAGCCACCCTCCGGATAATCCACCGATAATACATCCAAGTAATGCAGCAGAAACAATCAATCCCAGTCGGGAATTAGCAGCTGTTTCAGATAAATTGTAAGGATCGATGAAGAAGGATTTCAATGATTCAACGGTGCCTGAAATTACGGCTGTGTCATAACCAAAGAGAAGACCACCAAGTGTGGCAGTCAGTGTTATAAGCAGTAAGTATGGACGCATAAGATTTATGTTGTGCGAATAAAGGTAAGAGAATCTTACGGGAAAATGGTAAATTCGTTCCCGGATCAGGTTCGGGACAGGAACCGGATCCTACTACTTTAATCTAATGTAACTATGAAAAACTATATTCTCGCATTGATTTTTTTGCTTTGCAGTTTTACTACCTTCTCTCAGTCCCCATCTTTCGGTGTGTTTGACAAATCAGAATACACAGCCAGACGCACAAAGCTGATGGAAAAAATACCTGACGGTATTGCCATCATCCAGGGAGCGGCTATGCGTACAGAATACTATCGTTTTTTTCAGGGTAATGATTTTATGTATTTGTGTGGATTGGAGATTCCCGGGGCTGTTTTGGTGATTGATGGGGTTAATAAGGAGAGTACGGTTTTCTTTTCGATCAATGATCGTGGTGCACGGAATGAGGGGATTCCTTTGGAGCATATTAATAATACTGTAGAGGTGACTGGTATTGAGTACCATCTGGGTATTAATGAGTTGGAGAAGTGGCTCAGGAAGAAGAGTAAGGATATTAATGTTTTCTATACTGAATTTGAGGCTGAGGAGCTTATGCGGGAATGTTCGATGGAGAAAGGTCGATATCTGATTCAGGGTATGACGAGGAATATATGGGATGGAAGACCAACAAAAGAGGATCAGTTTGTTTTTAATCTTAAAAATCTTTTTCCGGATGTTCTTGTGACCGATTGTACCCAAAAGATATGGGATCTGAGAGTGATCAAATCGCCCGCAGAAATAGCACTTTTACGAAAAGCAGGAAAGATTGGTGTTGAAGCCCACAAGGCAATCATGAAGGCAACATATGTTGGTATGCCAGAATATGAATTGGCAGCTCTTTTTGAGTATGAAAATAAAAAAAGAGGAGCCCAGGAACTGGCATATTATACCATTGTGTGTCAGAAAGAAAACCATCCATACGTGCATTATCATACCTATGACGGAACACTAGAAGATGGTGAATTTCTGGTAATTGATGGTGGTCCGGATTTACATTACTACGATATCGATATCACGATCTCATACCCGGTAAACGGCAAATTCACTCCCAGACAAAAAGAAATTTACGAAGCCTGCAATGCCATGCATGAGGCATGCATGGCAGTCTATCGTCCGGGATTAGATTACAGCAAACTTAAACCAGAAGTAATGGCCAAATTGAAGGAAATGGGATACGACACCAGACTCCCAATCTTCAAAAAGTTCGGAGCAAGTTTCGGACATTATGTTGGAATGGCGGTGCATGATGTTGGAGGTGGACCGAGAACGCTCGAGGAGGGTATGGTGTTTGCAAATGAGCCATTGGCGATTTTTGCTAAGGAGAATATGGGTGTGCGGGTTGAGGATACGATTGTTATTACTGAGGATGGGTGTGAGAATTTGACTGCGGGTATTCCTCGCACGGTTGCCGAAATTGAAGCGTTCATGCGCAGCAATTAACCAATATGCCAATATACTGAATCATCTTTCGTCATTCATCATTCGGGAAAGTTTTCAGTTTTCGGTTTTCAGTTATCAGGAAGTTATAAGTAATAAGTTTTAAGAGTATTATATGAGAACCAGATATTTGATATTTAACCTTCGACTTTCGACCTTTTCGGTCTTCCTCACTATTCTCACCTTAATGACCGCTTGCAACAAAGAGCGGGATTTACAATCCATGATCGACCAGGCAATCGCCTCCGGCTCGCCTTCGCTTGTACTTCCTAATGGGCATTACGTGCTTGATGAAGCTGTGGTTCTCGATGGCGTTGAAAACTTCACTATTCGTGCTGAAAATTATGGGTTGGCCATCGTTACTTCCGCCTTGCGGCTTAGCCTCTCGGATTTTGATTGTTTGGATGAGAAAAAACTAATTTATGAGATTAAGCTAAAGGAATTAATAACTGAAGACTGGCCCGATTCATTCAGAGGTTCGGCCGGTTGGCCAGAAGTGTATGTTAGTGGAGTGCCAATGCATATTGCAAGATGGCCGAATGAAGGATGGGTCAAAATAGATTCAGTACTTGAGCGGGGCTCTATTCCAAGGCAGGAGGATTCTACGGGAATCGGAGGACGATTTAGGTCTGAAAAGCTTGCCATGAACTTGATTCAGGGTCCAATGTCTAAGGTCCAAGGTCCCGATTCCCGAATCCCGAATCCCGAGTTCCCGCTCTTCCTCTCCGGTTACTGGTGCTACAAATGGTACGACGAAACTCTACGGGTTGAATCAATCAATTCCGAAACTGGGGAAATTGCAATGGCTGCTCCACATCGCTACGGTATTGGAGGTCCCAGTGGAGGGCTTTTTTATGGGATTAACCATCCTTCTTTCCTGGATGAGCAGATGGAGTATTATTATGATAATCGTACTGGTACTATTCGTTTGATATTACCGGCTTCGGCTTCCTCTGATATTTCTATTGAGATTGCTTATAAGAGCTTTCCTTTGTTTGATATTCGTAACTGCTCTAATATCACCGTAGAGGATATGGAGTTAAGTGCTCATAATGGTCTTGCTGTTTTGATTAACGATAGTGATTCTGTTGAGCTTAAGGCCTGCGCTTTTTATCGTCTTTCTAAAAATGCTGTAGAGATTTATGGTGGTACTAACTGTGGTGTTAATCGCTCTGATTTAAATTATCTGGGAGAGAGGGGAGTGCGCATTGAGGCCGGTGATCGCGAGACACTCACACCTGCTAATCATTATGTTACAAATTCTATTATCCGCAATTTTGCTCTTCATGTAAAAACATATGCGCCGGCGGTTAGTTTGCTAGGTGTTGGGCATATAGTATCATATAATGAAATTTCTGATGCTCCCCATAATGCGATCTTATTCAGTGGTAATGATCACCTGATCGAGCGGAACGATATCAGAAGGGTTTGCATGAATACCTCTGATGCCGGGGCTATTTATTGTGGTCGCGACTGGACAATGGGAGGAACTGTAATTCAGCACAACAACTTCAAGGATTTAGGACAGGCAAGTCATCATCATAACTGGGCAATTTATCTTGATGATCTGGCATCAGGAATTGATGTTTTGAATAATGTGATTGAGGATTGTCCATCAGGCATATTGATTGGTGGAGGCCGGTATAATCGGATAATCGGTAATAAAATGAGTAATTGTCCGAAAGCATCTATTATGTACGACGGAAGAGGATTGAATTGGTATACGCAATATATTGATGATCCGGATAATGAACTGTGGCAACGATTAAGGGCAATGCCTATTGATCAGGAACCTTGGAAGGATAGATTTCCGTGGTTACAAGATATTCCTGATGATGCTCCCGGGACACCCAAATATGCTACAATATTAAATAATGAAATTGTTAATTCTGCCAATCCGGTCGTTCATCCGGCAGTAAAAAAATATGGTCATGTGGAGTATTAATAGACTGTCTTTGTTGATTTTGCTTGGTCTTTTTACGGTAACAGCTTATACTCAAACCACGATTGATTTGGTGGATAATACAGAAATCTCCTCAGGTGCAAATATCAAAATTAATCCAGGGGATTATCAGATTCAGGATTTGCATAATAATGGACTTCTGCGGATTGTCAATAAGGAAAATGTGATCATTGATGGAAGTGATGTGAATGTGAGCGGGATGGATACTACGGGCTATCTGATTTATATTGAGAATTCAACTAACGTCACTATCAAGAATTTCAAATCGGCCTCTGCGTTTTTTTATGCTATTCGTGCTAAGAACAGTTCAGGAATTACGATAGAGGATAATAATCTCTCTTATAACCAGAAGGATACTCTTGGATGGATTTTTATCTGGACAGAAGTTGGGGAGGCTCTGGGAGGAGGTGTTCTGTTAGATCAATGTACTGATTCAGACGTTTTTGGCAATACTATGGTACAGCAGAATGATGGTGTGGCCATGTACCATTGTGATGATATCCGAATTCATGATAATACTCTGAACTGGAACTGTGGATTTGGAATCAGGATGAATTTCACTGATAATTGCAATATTCACCACAATGATTGTTCACATGTTAATCGAATCACCGATCCATCCGATTGTGCAGCCATCCTCCTGATCGTTTCGAATAATAATACAGTTGAGTACAATGATCTGACTTATTCAGGAGATGGTATTTTTCTCGGACAGTATGAGCACAGCCATATTCCTAATAACAATTATTTTGCCCATAACGATTGCTCCTATTCTCCGCATAATGCCATCGAATCTACTTTCGCTGATGGCAATGTGTTCATTGATAATAATTGCAATTTTAGTCATTACGGCCTGTGGCTTGGATATAGTTTCAATAATCTGGTTGAGGATAATGAGATTATCGGGAACTTAACTGCGGGAATCGCGGTTGATCGGGGTTTTGAAAACACATTCCGGGGGAATGAAATACGTCAGAATCCTTATGGCTTTCAGCTCTGGGAGGGAGGAGTGATTGGGCCTTATGGTGATCAATATTCTCACAGCTATTATATATATGATAATCTGATCCAGGGAAATATGTGGGGGATCCATGCCATCAATACCGAGCATCTGGTTGCGAAGGGAAACGAATTTATTCACAACCAGAAAGCAGATATTTACCTGGAGGGTGATTCAAAAAACGACACAATAAGCCGTAATTATTTCAATTCTCCCACTTCATATTTCATTCAGGCAATGACGGAGGATGCCATTGAGGCTCCGGATAATCAGTTCAATCCGGCAGATCGTGATTTGATCGTCCGAAAAATGCGAGGAACAATCAACTGGTATCCCTTTGTTGAAGGTCCGGCTCCCAGATTCATGGATCAGCCCCCTTGTGATATGGCAGAGCCGAATGCTGTATGGAATATTTATGCCGATCCCGGATTCGGACACCGAAGGGATGAAGTTTTAGAGTTTGACTCTGTGGATTTTAAAGTAGGACAAGCTTCTGTAAAATTAAATACCCCAAGGGGATGGGATGTTGGGATAAATTATCGTCCGGGAGGTGATTCCATTGCCCTATGGGATCTATCTGAAAACGATACTCTCAAGTTCTGGATTAAAACCATAAAAAATCCCAATTACGGCTTTCAGGGATTTTTTATTCGGATCGGTAATTTTGACCATAGCTATTATCAATATACTATCCCGGCATCGGATTTAAACAATGCTCACAACAGATGGAGGCATTATAATATACCCCTAAAAGGAACTTCAAAGTTTGTAAGAACACAGGTAGGAGATATGGATTTCGATGCCGTAAATTATGTCGAATTTCATGCTGATACATGGGACTTTGGATACACCCTTTGGGTAGATGGTGTACAGTTCAAAGATTGTATACCAACAGGGATTTCTGATGAGGAATCTGGGAAGCCCTTTCAATCAGTATTTTATCCCAATCCGGTCTCAGGATCGGGGACTATCAATTTTCACTTAGATCAACCCTTTGAGGTTGAAATTAAGTTTTATAATTTGGAAGGCCGGGTGGTAAAATCTATCGAATTGGATGTGCAAGGAGCAGGAAAGAATATACAAAATGTAGACTTGGATGATTTGGGGAACGGGGTTTACATATATAGGATTTTTGCAGGTAAGATGATTGAACAGGAAATGATTGTGGTTCAATGAACTTGTAATGTGAGAAGAATCATTGGGACGGACGTTTCTTTAGACTCATATGCTCACTCCCATAACACCTTACTTAATTTACCTTGTCAAAAACGTTTTTGCATTACCATGCGCAATCATCATAAATAATTCCTCACCTAAATAGCTCCTAAGATTTTGATATAACACTTTGTCAACGCTTTTCTGGGAAACCACATAGTAGTCTGTACCAAATAGGATTTTGTGTTTTACTTTGTCATCGTGCAAGAGGTATTTTAATAGGGGAAACGACTCTTGTTTGTAAAGAATAAAACTTACATCGGCGTGTACGTTATCATACCGAACCATTAGATCGTAGATGACCGATAACCAGCTGGCGTGCCACCAGATTCTTTTTGTGTTTTTGTGAGTTAGGGTGTTTATCTTCTTATTATACTCCGTGAGACTTACAGGAGCAATGTTGTTGTTGTAATCGTTGAAAGCGTCTTTTCTGTAATCATCCCATTCTTTATTTCCTCCGAAGTGAGCCAGACAAATCTTTAATTTGCTTAGGTCTTTGTCCTCTCCCAGATATCCGGATAAAAGATTCTTATCTAATAAGCAATGATAATTCATTGGATGGGTAAAGTTGGAAGTGAAGTTCGCGTTACTCTTCTGAAGTAAAGGAATAGGCTTCATATCACCTCCTTTGTGATTGTATTCTAGAATGGGGTGCTTTTTCCATTCATCCTTTTTTCGTCCTCTGTAAAATACTGGCCCTCTATTGCAATGAGTGATAATTGGAATATTATGTTTCAGGGCAAATTCATAGCTTGGTATGAGCTCTTTATCGAAAGGATAATATCCGTTGGCAGGATAGATTTTGATGCCGCTAAAGGACTTCTCTCTCAAATTCGTTTCAAAATATTCTGAATAGTCTTGAACCCTTTTATTTTTCCTCGTCTTAACAATTCTTCTGGGATCAAGGGATATGAAAGGATGGAGTTCAGGATGTCGGCTGCTTATCCTTTTAAGTTCCTCAATCTGATCCATATAGGAAGTTGCTGGTTTCCCTGCTTCCATAAATTCCATATCCATGCTTAAGGCAATAAACTTACTTTCAGTAGGATAGTTCTTCTTTAAAAAGGTATAAATGGATGCTTGATCTTTGTAGTGTATGGAGTATCGGGCAAGAGTAATATATCGCCTGATAAGTCCTTTGAACTCATCGCTAAAAATTGAATCCCATCTCAGGAAATCCAGTGCAATTCTTAATAGCCATCTAAGTACTTTGTAAATTAGAACAAAGGGCAACCAGAGAATAACAGTAGGCTTCAGGATATCTTTTATGGTATAGAAAAACTTATTCCACTTGCGAATAAATGATTTATACCTGGTGCTTCCTATTGAGGTGAAGTTCGTGTAATACCATTTAATCGTTTTGATAGTAAGAATCTTGTATACCGGCCATGGCATTAAGGACTTACCAAACTCATTAGGCACATGATCAATGGTAAAAACATGTGTGTGGCAATTAATTATGGTTTTGTTGTCTTGATTATTCATATCAGTGCCTCCATTGACTATTTCTTGTTGGTCATTTTAGTTTTATTCAGATTGGTATGTCAAGCATCACTTGTATGCAATATAGCGTTCAGTTCTCAGAGCCCTTTCGTTACGAATTGGCGTCGATTTGGCGTCACCAATCCACCTTTACGTCCTTAAACATAAACATATTATCACTAAGTCTCAAGGCCTTGCCACTGGTAGTGCTTACATTCCTGAGAATGACTTTCCTGGTTATGACATAGGGAAACTTCTCCTGGTAGGTATCATCGAACATTTGTGGATTGAAATTTGTAAAAATAGCAGGCCCCTGGTAATCCTCCGGATGATTGGAGTCGTCGACATGAAGATTTTCAATGGTGATCCGTTCCGGCATATAACATGTGTAGCCGAAATCATGCTGACCGGAATAAAATCCGCTTATCAATGCAGCGCTTGTTGATCTGCCACCTGCGGGCACGAAAACACAGTTACGGATAAAGATCTCTCCCTGCCATGTACTGCCATAGTCTGAGCGCAGGTTGATGAGGCTTCTACCTTGGATGGTGGTGTTCTCAACGCTTAAGGTTCCACTGCCAATGGCATTGATTCCCATGTGTCCCAGGGTTGAGTTGCGGATGGTGGCATTGGCAACTCCCTTGTGGGCATCGAACCGGGATAAGGTGCAATTGTCATAAAGAAGATTTTTGCAGTAGTTAGAACCCAGGATTCCCCAATACCTGCGGTCATTGATGTCATTTGTCTGGCTGCAGGAAATAAATGATACATTAAGTGCACGGCTGACTGAAATGTCGTAAGAGCCCATGGAAACGGGCTTCCCAGCTGAGCCAATGGTACGGTATGTAAGGTGTCCGGTCAGTATGGTGTTCTTAACAGTTACATTGGCGCAGCCACTGATATTGATGAATCCTCCATAGGGAGCACCATGGTCTCCTTCGCCCATGATGTGGTGTTCCAGCCCATTAACAATAACGTTGGAACGCTTGATCGATATGTTTCGGCTATAATAGGTGTACTTCGATTCTGCTTTATTGGCAATTGTGGTAAAATGTCCTCCGGTGATGTTCAGTGTCTTCTTGTCAATGGGAAGAGCGGTGATTTCAGTGATCTGGTCGAAGTCCCAGATGATCGGAGTTTCCATATTCACATTACCGTTTTTGTCAACGAGAAAGATATCAGTCTGTGGAGACCCATTGTTTTGGTTCGGCCCAAAGCGGATGTAGTGCTTTACGTGGGAATTGGTGACAGTGATCAGACAGGTTCCGGGCAGGGAGACGTCGATTTTCTCCTGATTCCTCTCAAGTGAAGAAATGGATTCAAGTTTAAACGCTTGCA
>Ga0233437_1000860_pt1 | contig 62780 bp, 95 predicted proteins | sample SI_122_August201_FD_182714 | JGI IMG/M metagenome (GOLD analysis project Ga0233437, IMG submission 182714) | Seawater microbial communities from Saanich Inlet, British Columbia, Canada - SI_122_August2016_200_MG | ecosystem: Environmental > Aquatic > Marine > Inlet | place: Canada: British...
ATATCAAAGAATTATAGGAGCAGTTTGTAAAACATTAGTTTTGAGTCATGAAAGCGGAGGATTACTTAATGCTAGTGCTGAATTTGTTGGTAATGATTTTGAGTCTGATTATAACCTCTTAGGAGATATAATAGGATTTTCAGAAAAAGAACCATTAAAGTTTGGATATACTTTTTTGCTGAATAATATTTGGATGCATATCTTATCATGGAATATCGAGATTACTAATAATGCTTCACTAAAATATGCTGAAGATCAAGTTCCTACAAGAGTAGTATTAGGTGATCTCGGAGTAACAGGTACATTTATTATTCCTTGGGGTACTGGGCATCATGAAGAAGATGGACATAAGCAAATAGAAGATTTTATTGCAGGAACTGACAAACAATTTGATATTTGGTGGGGATCACAGAATGCTACCAGTATAGGTGATTTAGCATTAAGATTGAATATAAGAATCCAGAATGTTGAAGTTATAGGCACAGGAGATGAAATTTCCTTATCTATAGATTTTATTGCGGTTAAAAGTTCTGATAATGAACCACTAGAAGTATATTTAAACGATGGAATCGAAAGAGGTATAACTGATAGATATGATCCTACTTTCGAGAAATCTATAAAATCTACTGCTAAACTACATAAGGTTTATAGTAAATCTATTACATCGAAAGCTGCTTTACATAAATGGAAAATAATAACATCTAGAACTAGATTATATGCTTATATTCCAAACGAAAGAAATGGATACACTGAAGTATTTGATTCTAGCACTAAAAATATTTCCTCTACAGTAAAATTTTGGGGAGTAATGGAAAGTGAGGTTGGAGGATACACGGAAATTTCCTCTTGACTTTAATGAAAAATAGTATTAACTTATATAGTTATATATAGCAATTCGGAGGTCAACAATGTCTTTTAAATACAGTGATGAAATAAAAGAAAGATTAAAATCTTTAGGTATCTTGAGCTATGAAATAAAATCATATATTCAAGATAGTAATGGAGTATATGTAGATTTCTCTGATAGAGCTGAGGTTAATGGAGCTAACAGATTAGTATCAGTTGGTAGTATTACTCAGTCTTCGGAAGGGAAAACAGGTACAGGATCATTCTATACTACTATAAGCAATATAGTGATGGATAACCACGACAATTTTTGGGATGCCCCTATAACAGGATTAAAAACTGTTACTGGTGCAACTGCGTCCTTCGATGTAACTAAAGGTGGTCATATGTCTGTATTTCAGAGGAATAAAATAAAGATTTCCATGAGACTACAGATGAACAATGGCAATTTTGTGGAGACTCCTCTTGGAGTATTTTTAATAGAAGAGATAGTTTTTAGTGGGAATACTGTCAGCGTAAAAACTGTAGGACTAGCAAAACCTTTGATGGAACAAAGTGCAGAAGCAGTAAAAGATGGTATAAGTTGGTATACTAATAAACCTATTAAATTTTTAGTAGAAGAACTGCTAAAATTAGAATATGGTCAACTTAAAGGTGCTGCTGCAAGTAATAAATATCAATCACCAACAAGTTTTATTATCCCTAACGAAATAGATATAACAACAGTTAATAGTGAAAGAACTTCTAGTATATTTGGTAGACCTCCTGAGTGGGATGGGGATGTATGGCATAATGATGGATTAACAACAAGAGCTTTATTGTGGAGTTATACAACTATAGGATCAGATCAGAGCGGTAATGACAAAGATATGCTTTATATGGGGTGTGATGATGAATTATGGAAATATAATCCTGATAATGATACATATACATCTATAGGATCAGTATCAGATGCTTCTATAACTGGTTCTGTTATAAGGAAATTATGGTATAATACTAATGATTACTGTATTTGGGGAGCAAGTACAGAACTAGCTCAAGATGATTCTAGACATGTGAAAATGATCATTTTTAAGTATAATGGTAGTACTATTACTATAGAAAAAAATTCCCATGCAAGTAATTTTACTGATCAAGTCTTCCTAGGAGATTTTTGTATGATGGATGGCGGTGGTTATGATTCTGATTATAGAACTATAGGTAAATATGTTGACTCTGGTGCTGCTGGAGCTATTGAACCTATTGGTTGGCAAATTTCTTCTCCATTTGTTCAATATATGACTAAAGTTGAAGTAGGTTCAGCAGGTAGTGGTGGAGTAGATTTAAAGGGGAAAGATGTTATAACAACTGGTATAGGAGAAACTTATGATGGAAATGATTATAATATATCTTATACTGCTGGAAGTGGAACACCAATCAAAAAAAATTATTATGCAGCACAAGCTTCTACTTCTGGGGAAGCTACTGTTAAAATGGCACTAAGATATTCTTATGGACAGGAGGGATGTTTACTTTATAATGATAATTCTGATACTAGTGGTGGGATGTTTTGGTTTTATTATGATTCAGTGAATGATGAATACGAAGCTTATTATTATGACATAAATGCCGACACAGTAACTAAGGAGTGGTCTTTAGAGTTAGATGGAAGAAAATATAAACCTACAGCAGGGTGTGTAGATTCTGCTACTGATAGGTTTTATTTTGCTACTATAGGATATCAGGAAGACCAAACAGAATCCGATGAATTCCCATTAACAAGAATAGATTATTATGATGCTAGTGCTGACAGTGTAACCAATATAACAACTGATTATAATAGTTCTTCGGCAATATTAGAAATGATTCATGTACCTACTAATACAGCATATTTATATGTTTCTTTTTACAATATATCTGCACTAGGAAATTCTGATAGTAATTATGGATTAGATAAAATTACTATAGCTGATGGAACCGAAGCAACAGTATCAGAAAGACCTTGGCAATCTAAGGGTTTTGTGTATGGAACAACAACAGATTCTGGGGATGCTTATAATGATATATACTTTATAAATTGTGGCCCAGGATCATTATCAAAAATAAATGTTGGCAGTAATACTATTGAATCGTTGGATTTTGGATGGCCTGTTGTGGATGGAGAGACTAATATATCCTCTAATTTAGTAATAGATTCGGATACAAGATCAGGAGAAAATTCTAATATTATTTATGGATCATCTGCTCCTTACTATCCAGCAGAAACTCAAGATGATGCTGATCTTCCTGTAGGAAAGTATTACCTCTGGAAGTTTGATAGTGTGTATTCCAGTAGGATAGAACTTGCAGATTTCGAAGGGATGAGTATCTGGGATGCTTTATCGGATTTTGCTCAATTAGCTGGATATGTTATTGGTTTTACTAATGAAGGAGATTTTTTCTTTGTCCCGAGAGCCACAGAGACAAACACAGCAGATTATACTTTATCTACTGATCCATCAAATAATACTATTATGAGTATTCAAAAAGATTTAGGATACAAAGAAATTTATAATCATTGCTCTATTACTCCATCAAAAGCTGTTGTACAGGAACCTAAATCAGAGTTTGTTATAAGAAAAAGAGATGATTCCGCTAATTTTGATTCAAAGTATGCTGTTAATCAAAGAGATACTTTAAAGAAAAATATTAGACTAGTGTGCAGCGAAAATGGGGATATAGAAGACAGTGACTCATTATTTAGATTATTGACGTATACTTATCCAGTTGAGACTATAATAACTCAAGCATATGTTACTAGCGATACTACTATATATTTAGCATCAGTATTTGGTGGAGATTCCGAGATTAATGGTATCCATGCCGATGATTATATTGTAGTTATTAATCCAGACAATAATCAAGAAGTTATTTCTAGAATAACTGCTGTAACAACATCTAATAATTCAATAACTATAGGATCAAAAGATTCAGATAGTATGCCAAATTTAGTTGCTGAAACAACATGTACAATATTAAAAAAGAATAAAATTAGTAGTGGTGCTACCACCACAGCAACTAGATATACAGAGTGGAGTGATGAGGGTATAACTTATGTTACAAAAGGTTATGATAATAGTTATCAGCAATTAGCATCAGTTGATGATCTGGGTTTACAAAGTGTTGTTAGGTTTGGAACAAGTGGTCAATATGCTAGAATAGCATCTATAAATACCACTAGTAATATTATTCACTTAAAATCTGTAGATCAATATACCAATACCCCAAATCTTAGTATAGATGTTAGCACTACAGATATAGTTTATAGTTGGTATTCACCTCTTGCAAGTTCTGGAAGTAACACAGATTATCAAGAAATTGGAGGAACAAATGTTTATGTTAAATGGGAAACTAAATCTAGTGGTAATGATTCAATAAAACAAGGAGACTCTTTTTTTATTGAGTGTCCTGGAAAAAAATTAGAAAAAGAAGAAGAAAGTAAACAAATATTTGTAAATTCTAATTCATTATCCAAATACGGTAGAAAGGAATTTCCTAGTGTAGATAATAAATTTGTAGATAGAAAAATTGCTAGGGGATTATCTAAGAAACTTGTGAATGATTGGGCAGAACCTAAATTCTTAGTAACAGTTGGTACTATCTTATTACCATATATTAATTTTGTAAATGGGGATAGTAATCAAATGAGAGTTGATGTTCAAGATAATAAGTTATTTAGTATAAGAAAGAACTTTACTGAACAGTGTTTGGTTAGGAAGATTACTCATAATCCTATGACCTTTACTTCTACTTTTGAGTTAAAGGGGAGGCTTAATTATTAGTAGAGTCTCTGCACGGATTTGAACCGAGATTACCAGATTGGAAATCTGGAGTCCTACCATTGAACGACAGAGACATTTGCTACGACCGTGAGAATCGAACTCACCCAGTCGGTTTTGGAGACCGACTCGCCTGCCTTGGAACATTGGCCGCAATGTTAGTGGAACTAAAAATTTCAAATATGTTTCCATTTATCCCTACATTTTATATGAGAAATAGTTCTTCTACCTACAGGATAATCTTTTGCTATTTCTATTTGTGTCTCTCCTAAATCTAATCTATTTCTTATTTCGTAAATGTCTTTATTTGTTAATTTTGCACTAGGGTGTTTTTCTCCACAAGTAGTAGGAAATTTTAATCTATTTTTATTTGCACAATCTATCATATTATCAGATTGTGTTCCTGCAAATAAATGTTTAGGATTACAACAAGGAGGGTTATCACATTTATGACAAATAAATAATCCTTCTTCTATTTTACCATAAGATAACTCATAAGCTACTCTATTAGCTCCTTGTAATTTTCCATCAACTCTAAATCTCCCATACCCTTTATTATTTTTTGCTCCAATCCATTCCCAACAATCATCTTCTTCTGCTTTATTAATCTCTTATTAAAAAATCTTTCTTTAGTGATTTCATCCATATTATTCTCCCGATTGAGCTGCAGCCCCAAATGTTGAGCTAGGTGGATTTGAACCACCGCATCCTGGTGTATCAGACCAGTGCCTTACCAAACTTGGCTATAGCTCAATTTTTCCATTAGCTAGGATATTACATATCATAGTATAGTAAGGTTCTGGGAACTCGTGTTTGTGTTTTTCTAATTCCAGAACTCTTAATTTATAAAAATCCAGAGAACGAAATTTACTTATAATCATTCTTTTTGTATGAAAATCTACTCTATTAAGACAAGAACATGTGCTATTAGTTCCTAAACTTTTAGTAGTATTGTCTAATATACAATCATGACTGGTACAACCTGCCATTATAATTTACTCCAATGTTTTATATGCTTAAATGGTTTAAATTTCTCATCTTCAAAATGAAACATACCACAACATAAATATATAGTAGGGCCTACCTCATCACAAACAAATGCTTCTACAGTAAAGGTAGACATTGCTGAACCTCCAATACCTTGTGTTGGCCCAGACGTGCTGCCAAACGTTTGAGGCCAAGCATAATAATTTATACCATAAAATTCAATTTTATTCTTTTTGAATATTTCCAAAATTTTAATAGGTGTTTTATGTTGATAATCCATATTATCTTTTTCTCTTTTCATTATCTTTTACTACAGCTAATGGACTTAGTTCAACTTTTATTTTTACAAGATCAGCTTGATTTTCCATTACCGTAGCTATATCTTTATAAGCTCCAGTAGCTTCATCAAGATTATCATTACTTTTTATCCCATGAATGATTCCTTGATCATTAAGAATTTTTATTTCATCTTTTAAATTAAGTTCTGCTTTTGCTTTAGTTCTACTCATAATTCTTCCTGCTCCATGACTACAGGATCGAAAGGATTCGGGATTACCTAATCCTTCCACAATATAAGACTTACTTCCCTGTGATCCAGGAATAATTCCAATATCATCAGTAAAAGCTCTTGTAGCTCCTTTTCTGTGAATCATAACAAGTTTACTAAAATGACCTTCTATAGCTGCGTAATTATGAGAGACATCAATTTCTTTATCGAAATATGCTTTCTCTTTATTAAAAGTAATTATGATAGATTTGATTTTATCAATCATTAAACTTCTATTAGCTAAAGCAAAATCTGCACAATATCTCATTTCAGATAAATAGCTTGATCCTTCAGGACTTTCTATAGGTAAAAAAGCTAAATCCCACTCTTCAGGAATTTTTGTGTGCCATTTCTTATTTAAACTAATAGCTAATTTATTATAATGATTAGCTACTCTAAAGCCAAGATTCCTACTTCCTGAATGAACCATTAACCAAATAAACCCATCATTACCTTTTTGTATTTCTATAAAATGATTTCCTCCCCCTAAAGTCCCTAATTGGTATAAAGCAGAGTCATAGAGTTGACTGACTATAGGCAAATCAAGATTATATTTTTCGTCTGTTGTTTTAGGCATCAAGCTATCAGGTTGTTTTTCTTTTTGTTTATGAAATCCTACAGGTATATATTCCCTGATATTATCTATTATTTTAATAAGGGTGTCCTTATCTACATCTGTTAAAGAAGTTTTAACTGCTTGCATTCCACAACTTATATCTACCCCAACAGCATTAGGTATTACTACATCTTTGGTAGCTAAAACTCCACCTATAGGCATACCGTATCCTTGGTGAGCATCTGACATTATTGCTATATGTTTAAAAGCAAAGGGAAGATTAGCTAAATTTTTTGCTTGATCCAAAGCTCCTTGTTCGATACCATCTAACCATAATTTGATGGGTATATTGTTTTCTGGTATTACTTTTTTCATATTTCGCCTTTATTACTTAATCGTTTTCTTATTTGCGACAAAGTTTGTTGCTTTTCTTCATAACCATTGCGGAAAACTGTTTCTAACAGTCCTTTCCGAGATTCTTGCCAAGAAACATTTTCAGATAAAGTATAATCTTCATTAACTCTAAGTAAACCTACAGCAGATTTTTTCAATCCATCATCTGTTAAAGGGTCTTTAAAAATTACTTGTGGCTCGTTATTAATTTCACCATACGTAGATTTCATAGCAAACCCAAAGGTATCTCTTGTATTGTATTGATAAGTATTATGTGATAAAAATCCATTTGTAATAAAAGTACCTTTTGAGGTAGTTATGCTCGCAATTTTCTGAATACCTAGTTTTTTAATAGATGTTACTTTCATTAATTTATAGGTATATCCTCTTTTAAATACTGGTAAATCCGCTATATCCGAATAACCTTTTAGAAGTAATCTTTCAGGTTTTACCACTCCTAAAAAACGAGCATGTTCATAAAAACCTCCTGTTAATGTATTTCTTATGCAACCACTAGAAGTAGAATTTTCATAAAAATTAAATTTTCTTTTCTTTAAAAATTTTCGTATTTTATCTAATACAACACCTTTATTTTGTGAAACACTTACTTTCCATACAGCAACACTTCTACCTGCAACTCCTGTACATAATGTTCCTTCGCCATCATATATACCAGCTAACCATCCTGCCTCCCTAGATTCTTCCATTTTCCAAGGTTTTCCAAAATAAGCAATCTGATCTTCTTTTTTTAAATCGCACGCTTTTTTCCAAATAAGCCCTTTTCCTCTAGGCATATTAGTTTTTTTAACTTCCTCTTTAGATGGTTTATTAGAATAAAAATCATCTCTATTCTGTGTTGAACCCCATACTAAAAAAGGATGGTCAATACTACATTTTATGGATTCTTTACCACATTTAATTTCCATACTTTCTTTTTCAGCCTTAAAATTACGTGTAATCTCTCCCCTAGTATATTTTCTGCTAGAAGTTCTTCTATTTCCATAAGTCGGATTTTCATTAAAACAAACAATACCTTGACCTACTTTTAAAGAGCCTGCTTCCCTCCATTGAAAATCATCACAAAGGATAGGTGTTTCAGGATTTACACAATAACTACCAATACCAAACACTACATTTGTTGATGCAAATCCTTTTTTCTCTAGACGATCACAAATATCATCACATCTCTCTAAAGTAATGCTATCTCCATAAATAATACCAATATGTGGATCAAGTTGTTTATATCCCTTACTATTAATAGTACCACCAAATATATCCCACAAAGTTTCTACTGCACCTTTTCCTTCTGGAGAAGAATCATATTGACTAGCAGCATATTTAATAGAAACTGGACGGCTATTTATACCACAAATAATATCTGCTGGATCACCACTATCAGGACGAATAACTAATTTACCATCACGCTTTATGATAATATCTTTAATTTTAGGTAAATACTCAGTAAGAACTTTCCAAAAATCCCAAGTATCAGATACTACGCTTAATATACCAGTAGGGTAAACTTTAGTAAGTAATCTAGTAAATGTTTCTATTTCAGTTTCTTTGCTCCCTAAACACATAACGCTATGTTCAGTAGCAGGAACACTACAACCAACGAGTTCTTTGTCTGAATCAGCATGATAATATTCTTCCAAAAAATCTATCACAGGGATGGTGTCAGTACCTTTAAATGAGAGTAGATGAGCCGAACCACTCATAGTTGAAGCTTCAATTCCAAACATACCCCTCATACTGAAATCATGAGCTTGGAAATCTACGAATTCAGGGATATCCGATGTTTTTTCTGCGTATTTATCTAACATCTTACGGTAAGTATAAGCTATTGTGGCTGAATTGATCATACCCCAAAGAGTTGTTGATAAAATTGTTTCTAAGAAATTAGTAACCCAATAAAATCTATCTTGAGTATTATAGATAGTCAATAATGGAACACGCATAGGACATAAGCTACCTTCAGATAAAGCTTTTATAATTACAGGTAAGTACCCTAAATCATGCAATTCTCCGATATGCTCGATAGGTACAGAATCTTTACCTAACGCATTATCTAAACGCCTCTTATACTTTTCGATTGCAACACTTCTGTGGACATGGAAAAATCCATTATTAAAATCCTCAATGAGAATTTTCTTAATAAAATACTGAATACCATAAACCACTACCTTATCTACTCCTTCGATTCTACTACCTCTTGGTGTAAAATTAGAATAAACTAAAGTAGTTCCTTCTGGATATTGTCTCCTGTGATCTGTCTTGTAAAAATCTGTGTAAACTAATGGTTGAATCATTTTACTCTCCCGTTTTTTGTATATATCTCATCAATTAAATTATCAAATATTTCTATTCCTTTTGTGAAAAAACCGTGACTGACGCATAATATTATTTTACCTGCTTCTTTAGTTTTTAATACTTTAGCTATTTCTATAAATGTTCTTCCTCCATCACAAATATCATCTACAATAATACAAGTAGAGTTTTCAAAATCATTATAGTGTACAACTGTTCCAGTAATCTTCCCTGTTTGAGTGTCTCTTTTTTTGGAGCACTCAATTACCTCTATAGTACTTTTATTGACACTTTTGTATATTTTCTTAAGTGCTCCACCATCAGGTGAAATTAGATAATGTTTGCCATAATTAGCTATCACTTTTTTAAATACCTTCTCTTGTGGTATCTCCACACAATTATTAATTAGTGCTGTAGTAACAGGAGAATGAGCATCAGTAATTTCCACGCTACCGAAACCCAATCTATTAATTATACCAGCAAATACTTTTAGCGAAAACGCCTCCCCTTTATTAGATATCCGATCCTGTCTACTATAAGGTACATATGGCATGATTAATTCTTTTAGTGTGTGCCCTGCTTCTTTCAGAGAATTACATAGCATCATAAGTTCAATAATTTCTGTATCATTTTGATACTGGAAAAAAATAGAGCTACGTTTAGGGGATTGTGTCTGTGTTATGTGACATTCCCCAACTGGAAAATTGATTTTATTATGTGATCCTGAAATAATCTGTATCATTATCTTTTCCTTATAAATATTGACTTAAAGTATCTAATCCATCTCTTAATTCTTCAACAGAGTCCTCAACAGAATTAGTTAAATCGTCTAATTTGTCTAAATAAGATCGTAGTTTATCCCTCTCTTTTACTTTAAACACTACTAGATCATCTTTTTTCATTACAATCTCCTATAAATTCATTTACAGGGAGAGGGGGTTCTAGCAATCTTCCATCTTTGCCCCCCTTCAATACGTTGCTTGTATCAGGTTTGTACCCTCCCCGTGTAGATGAACTCATATTAAGGATAAATAGTATCATCATCATCGTTATCTTTTTTTATTATACTTATTACTAAAGCACCAAGTACAATTGTGAAGAATACGAAATAGAAAATGTATCCTATTAATTCTAATATTGTAAATTTTTCCATCATCAGAAACTCATTGATATTCCAATTTTATTACTTTTTATATAAATATATTTTCTAACTCTAACTGGAGTAATTGCTTTAATAATAAAAAATGCTGATGTTGCAGCATATATAACTCCAGTTATTTTATCTTTTTTTCTACTAAATTTATCATAAGATAATATAGAAGTAAATAACGCTACAGGAACATATCCTATATATTCATAATAATCAATTGTTATATAAATATTACCTCTATCATCAAAATTAACGTAAGGTAATACTTCTTTTTTGAGGCACATATTAGAGTAAGTTTCGTCAGGATTCTGACCAAACAAATTCCCCACTAAAAACATTGTCACTAAAACTGCTAATAAACTTTTTCTCATCTTCTTTTTTCCTTCTTTTTGTTTTTACTATTATATAACGCAACTTCTGTGCCACAACAGTTTTCTCGTTTGCGTCCACAATCTTCTGCATATCATCAACCTTCGGTTATCTTGTAGATTTTCATACTTCATTGCCCCAAACATCCCATCCATCTGATTTTTCTCTGGCAAATAATTCAATCTTGCTTTGTTCTGGAAACATTTTTTCTATTCTATTTCTTACTTCTTTTGGTTTAGTTGAATGTTTTGTTCTCATCTCTGATAAAAATTGTCTAACATTTCTCGCACCTCTTGGCTGTGGTATTTTGCCCTTTTTACCAATCAAACATATCTCACACTCACTCATCGTATAACTTCCTGGATTTGTTTTTTGTTTATGCCAGATAAACCCTATTGTTGAATATTTGAATCCCCAAGATTTTAAAACATCAATACAGTCATCAAGCATTGGACTAACGACCCACAGAAACAATAAACAATTATCATTTAATATATCTTTAATGGGAAGTCTCTTTAAGTCTTTTAAATCTAAAGTATTATAATGAATATTTAATTTTCCATTTAAAATAGATTTTTTAGCTAAACATTCTTTACTTTTATATTGCCACGCTGGGTCAGCGTAAATAATTTGATATTTCTTATTCAGAAATGGTATTTGTTCCATCATTCAACTCCTTAACTAATTTTTTGTTTGCATCCACAATCTTCTGCATATCATCAACGGATATTTCTTTCTCCAAAGTCCTGAAGAAATAAACCTTCTCGTCCTCTGTTTGAAAATACTCTTTCGTTACTTTGATTACTTTCATATTTCATTCCTATAATATAATATATTTTTGGTTAAAAAGCAAGTGATTTTAACCGATTTCTTTTGATTTTGTTGGATTTTCATAAGCAGTTAGAACCTCCATAAGTTTTTTCACATCTTCAATATTTTTTTCTGTATTATTTTTTTCACAATTAGTTTCATAACTATAATCATGAGATGCTGACGATATACTTAAATCTCTAATCTCAGGATCACCACAAGCAGTAGGATAATAACTTATAGTATATTCACCACTAAAAGAAATCTCCTTTATTGGAGTAAATAATAAACTGGAACTATTATATTCAAAATTTACACCACAATAAGAAAAATTTGTTCCTTTTATCTTGGTTTCATTCAACATTTTTGAAGTATCTTTTTGTCAAGGTGTTGTCCTTTAAAAGTCTTTTTAGTGTTCCACGAAATATAGAAATTCTATGAAGTCTTAATGATCCCCATACTTGGCTTCCCTGCATAATATGATAAGCTTTGCCATCTTTTACTAATTTTAATCTGTAGTCTTTTTTAAACAAATCTTCTTGAAGAACTTTCTCTACAGAACTTATAGTTAACCTGAACTGCCTTTCATCCACAGTTTCTTCTTTTTTCTTTGGTTCTTCTATAGTATCTATTACTATAATATCACTATCAGAATCAAGTGGATCAGGTTTACTTTCATCGTCAGTGATGGGAGGATCAATTTGTTCGTCTTTATTATCTTCTACGACCTCTACACCGTCTTTTTTGACTTCTTCTGTAGCAGGATTTTCTTCAGTTATTTTCTTAGTTTTCGGCATATTCAACACATTCCTTTAATTAGATTTTAATTCATTTTCATAACAATAAACAGCAAGCATAACTGCATCTGCTGTAATCAGAGTTATTTTTTCCTTTGGAAATCTTTGTTGGGCCATTCTTTTAAGATGATTTTTTCTATCTTTTTTATCTTTTGGCATACTTCCAAAATATTTCATCCATTTTTGAGGAGTTACTTCATAATAAGGTATTTCTAAAGCAGAAAGAATCCCTAACCAAGTTCCAAAATTTTTACCAAACGAGAACACGGAAACAACCCCCTGTCCTGGAAATGCGTGGACTTTCTCTAGCATTCCAACACATAATTCTCTAGAGTATTTTTTTAATATGTTAGACATTTCTAGTTCAGTATCACCACATTTTTCAATACTAACAACATTTCCATTTTTATCTAAAATACAAACACCACCAGATTCTCCAGGGTCTATTCCAATATATAGCATATAATTTTATTCCTTTATTGCAACAAAAGGTTTAGGTTTTTTTACATCATACTTATCTATTTTAATACTGTTATCTAATTTTTTCGCTATCACAGTAACTTCATCAATAAATAGTTCCATTCTATCCCTATATTTAAACTTTTTATTTGGTTTATCTATTTGGGATAGTAAACAGTCTTTTATATGATCACTTAAAATTTCTTTATCTATAGAGTAACTTTTTAAAATCTCATCAGAACAATCATTTACAAAATCGTCTATATCAGGTATAGCATAATTTTTATCAAGATGTTTTTTCAAAATTTTTTCTACATCCTTTTTTATACTTGCCCTCTCTAATGCAGTTTCTTTCATGAATTTCTTATCTATTTTATACATTCTTTTAGAACTTACTCTATGAGATATTGATTGCAGAAGACCTCCAAGGTTTTCTTTTTTGTCTTTATCTACTGTAGTTTTATCAAATATCCTACAACCATAAAAATCTGTATAACCTCGACTTACTTCTTCGAATTCAAAATCTTTTTCTTCTCTTACAGTGGATTTTATTGATTTAGTTTTGCTTTTAGGTTTATCAATTATACTACCTAAATCTAAGCTTTTTGCCATGAAGATCACAACTACCTTTCGTATACATCAATTACTAATTCAGGGAAACCATCCCCATCTATTAAATCTTCTGTTTGTACTAATTTATAAAATATGGTAGTATCACCATAAGTTAAATCTAAATAATCTATATATAAGTGTCTATGCCAGTTTTTATTATCAATAGACAATCTAATTTCACCAAATCTAGGTTGTTTATAATCAAATAAAACTTCATTAAAAGAAGGGCCATCAACTTTTAATCTAACTACAGCCAAAGTTCCTTCAGAGACATTACTATCCAAATTAATATGTTCAGGTAGTAACCAATCTACACTAATATATCTTAAAGCTCCCTCTCCATCATCTGTAATTTGTATATGTTCTGGAAAAATTCCCATAAATTATCCTCCTTGTTTAATAATTTGCATAGTGTGCTGTTACGCCAAAGAGAGGGCTTCTTAGATGTCTTGGAATTTCACCAAGTTTATTCATCCCATTTACAAGCTCGTCTTGTCTTGCAATCTCACTCTTTAAATGATGGCTGCTTCTAAGCCCACATTCTATGCGTATTTTACTTAACCTTCTGTTGGCGTTTCGCTTCGTTTACGTAACTCTTGAAATTTACTAACTAGCAAAAACATACTAGTAACAACACCAAAAGCGTGTTCAATAAACTCTTCCATATCACCATCTTCAATATCGAATTCACTTTGAACGTAGTCCAAAAGTTCTTCATATTCTTCGTCATCAAGATCACTAATCTCTTGAGGAACATCTGCTATACCAGTAAAAGCAGCAGGAGCAGATTGAAGTGCAGGATAAAGATTTATGATATCTCCTAAACCGATACCATCGACAATTGATTTCTCAATACCTTCTCCTAAGTCAATAGCGAATTTTAACGCCTCTTTTAGTTCTTGGATTCCAGCCATAACTATAAAACCTCCTTCTTTGGTTAAAACAACTCATTTAATTTTTCTACAACATCCTGATAATGTCTACAGGAATAACTTCCTTCTACAGGCTTGTTATATCGTCTAAGTATACGTATTACTTTTTTACCTTCTTTCACACACTTAGGAATCATTATTGGACTGTCTTCTATTATTAAATCATAGTCTAATTTTTCCTTATCGTATGTAAAAAATATCTCATCATAGTGAATATTATTCAACTTAAGCCACATAGTAGTAAAGTACTCAGAGTCTTTATCTGGTTGAGCAGATACTATATGTACAATATAATCATTACTTTTCAAATAGTCAACAAGTAATTTCACACCCCTATAAGGTTTTGCATTTAAAAAAATCTCTTCAGAATTTTCTTTGTAGATAAAATCCCATATTTTATCTTTTATAGAGAAAAATTTGGACAAATCCCAATCAGTTACATCTACAGTTCTGGATTCATTTGGTAATTTTTTATCATAAACTTCTTGTAATTTCCTCACAAAATTTCTCAAAACCCCATCAACATCTAAAGCGATTGTGATTCCTTTTCCTTTTTTATTTTCACTGATAGTTTTTATCTTTTTTAGTGTAGAAATATAACTTGGAGAAACATCTAGAATATCTGCTAATTCATTAGAAGTAAATAATTCTGAGGCTATAGCTTTTTTTATTCTTTCTTTATTTCTTGGACTATTTATTGGTTCATCATAAAAATCTTCTAATGACATAAAAACCTCATAATCAATTTTCTATCCATGCTTTGTCTCCTTCTTTTATTGCAGTGATAACCAAATCAAAATCATCTGCTAGATCATCTTTATTACTTACTACTATTTTTTGGTGGTCAGATAAATTCAATATTTCAAAAAATTTCATTACTCCTGAATGGTCAAGATTATTATCCAAGATTTCGTCTACAAGTATAAATCCACAATTATTATTGTTTCTTAAAGAAGCTATTTTTCTTAATGCTGAGAAGTTACTTAACATTATTCTCTTATTTTCCCCTAGGGAAGCTGTCCTTAAACTTCTAGTTTTACCATAAACAGAATCAAATAAACTAAAAGAAAACTTCTCTTTAAACCCATCACCACCAGCTTTCTCTTCCATAGTGGATAATTTTACTAAGAAATCCGATCCAAATTTGTTTAGAAATTCATTACAATACTCTTCGAATTCAGGGAGGAAGGACTCTACCATTCTTCTGCGAAGTTCTTTAAACCCAGTTTTCCAGAATGTTAGTTTGTAGTTAATGTTCTCCTCTACATTGAGTTCTTTTTCTAGAGCCTCACTTTCTTCGGTTAATTTTTTTACTGTCTCGATATCAGATTCATGTTTTGCTATATTTTTATCTATCTCTGTTATTTTTTCTTTTAATTCTTTTCTCTTTGTCTTGTAACTATCAACTAACTCAGCATCATCTTTATTCTTACCATCCAATTTTTCTTCTAATTCTTTTACTTGGGTGTCTAATTCTTCTCTTATTGATTGAATATCTATACACTCTTTATCAAGTTTTTTATGATCATCGAATAATTTAATCAGATCATCTAATTCCTGTAATCTCTCTTCTATCTTTGCTTTGTTGTTTTTATTAGTTATTAAACTTTTCTCGTAAGATTCTAAATTTTTCTTTGCTTTTTCGCCATCATATTTTTGTATTTTCCCTGAAATATATAATAAATCAATTTCACATTCTGGACATTTTTCTGTAGTTGATTTTATTTGCTTCTCTAATCTAGCTATATCTCCTAATAGATTATTTATGTTTAATTTTTCTGTAGATAATTCTTCTGTTAAATCTCTGTGCTCCTCTTCTACCTTCTCCTTATCATAGCCCCTTATCTGTTTAGATACTTTATCCAACTCATCTAGCTTATCGTTGATTTCTATATTTTTATCTGCCCATTTTTCTTTCTTTAGTTCCAATCTAGCGAATAATTTAGGATCAACAGTTCCACTTAAGGTACTTATTTGATCCTCTATCTCGTTCAAGATACTTTCTTTTTTCTTTCGTTCAACCTCTAATAATCTTATTGATCCTTTGTAGAAATTAGTATCACCTTTATATTCAGATATAATTTTTTTATTGTGATCTAATTTTGAAGTTAGAGAGGATATTTCTTTATTCTTATTTTTAATATCATCCAGTATACCTTTGATGGTGCAATCTACTGGATTTAAATTTTGTATACGGCTAACAAGATCAATTTTCTTGGAGTTATCCATAGATTTACTAGAGAAGAGCTTGTCCATTCCAGCATCGGTAATGTATACCAAGTTTAAAAAATCAATAAATTCGTGAATCCCTAAGTAATTATTTATCTTTTCTTGGGATGGAGTAATTATAGAAGTCTTTCCTCTTTTCCTTTTTCTTATTAACTCAAAACCATCTGAAAAGGTTATTTTTACAAAACATTCTTCTTTATCCAACTTAATTATTTCATCCTGTAACAAGCTGTCAGTTGGGGTTTTTCCTTTTAAGGCCCAAGAAATAGAATTGATGATGCTAGAATTATGAGTTACTGTAAAACAACCAAGTAAAAATCTTTTATCATCTCCATCTATACTAAAACCATAATAATCTCCTATGCCCAAACTTTCTACTGCAAAACCACAATGTAATATATTTTTTATTTGTGTTCTTTTAGTATTTAATCTTTTTCTTTTTATTCTAGTTGGTATTTTTTCAATGTCTCCTGATATTCCAATTCTATAATATTTTCTTACTTCTCCTGTTGATAATCTTACTTTTTTTATCTTTCCTATATAAGCACCTAATCCTAAAGACCTACATAAATATATAACATCATTTGCTAATATTTTATATTTTGTTACGTATTCAAAATATCTTTTATTTTTATCTCCTAGATGTCCATCAGAATCTAGTAATCCAGCCAATACTTCTAATCTTATTTTTTCTGAATTTGCCTTATAATTATAAGGTATGTGTTTATTTTCCAGTAAATCATACTCAAATAATAAATCAAATAAATAATTACTGCAACACCCTTTTTTATTTGAAATTCTATAAGTTATTGCCTTACTAAATGGTTTTATATTACATGATACTCTCATTCCTAGTTTTTCGGCATAATTGTTTATAAAATCTACAACTTCAAAATCAACAGTAGTTATAGCTGCTTGACAGTTTGAACCATCTCCTAGCCATAGTCCTAAAAAATAAGGATCAATTTTTATATCTTTATTAGGAAAATCTACACCACTTCTATACAATAAACTTAGTCTTTTTAATTCTTTTGATCCTTTTAAATAATCTTCTACAGATATATTAATAATACCTTCTTCATCAGTTTTAAGCGTTTTTCTTTTTACTGCTGATTTACATATTTTTAAAGATAATATATGGGATTTATTTACTATAAAAGATTCTCCTTTTGTCGGTATTATTTTATATAATTCTTCTTTACCCCTAGACAATCCTGTAACTGTTTTTGGTAAAGAATTTACTCCCATAACAATATCACCAACTTTAATATTTTCAACTTCTCTTAAGCGACCATCATGTAATAGTATAGGAGTTCCTTTACCAAAACATTTGCCTGATCCATTACTAATATACCCTTCTTTAAGATGTTTACCTAATATGAGTATATTCTTATCTTCTTCTTCAAAATTTATATTAATATCATCAAAACAAAATACATTCTTCGCTGTTATATTTTTTATGTAATTCATATTATTCTTCTAATCTCCTTGTAGAAAACTGTCTTAATAGTTCACTATTAGCTATTTTATAATTTATAACTCTTGCTGTTATTCCAAGCCAATTTGCTGCTTTTCTTTGGGATTTAAATTTTGTAAGTGCTAAAAACAATACTAGTTCTTCTAGTTCTTCTAATCTACAGCCTCCAAAAGTAGATATTAATTCCCACAATGCTTCTGCGTGTTTATCTGTAATTTTTATTTCTGGCTCATCTTTAAGCTCATAACTATTACCCATGTTAACATTCTGAATAACAAATATGTTTGCTTTTTTCTTTATACCATCCGATACATCTACAGATTGGTTTACTGAAATATCATTAGGATCGGAGTATTCCATGTCTACCTGCTCAAGAGTTGTTTTTGCTATCATTTTTAAAAGTTTAATATTCACACTAATTCCCTTTAATTATAGTAAATCCAATAAAATTTCCTTTTCTTATTTTTCTTATAATAAACTCACTTGGAATATAGTTAATAAACCAATTATCTTCTATGCTCCAACGTATATCTCCTGGTTCTAAGTTTGTTCCTATAGCTCTATATCCAAATTCCCAAGTTCCTGTACCCATAGCTCCGAGATCAATAATATCTACGGTATCACTTATCGCTCCAACAGATACAGAATCAGTTGTCCCATAAGCTCTATAAAATATTTCATATGTGTTATCGGTATAAAGAATAGAGTCTATTGTCACATTACTAGATGTATCTATGACATCTACATACTCTACAGGTTCTATAATTACTTTTATAATTTGTTCATGCACAGTCTCTTGGCCTAATGCTGAGCAGCATAATACTGATACTATAAATAATGTAGTTAGTAGGACGTTAATTTTTTTCATAGTGGATACCTTTTCCCTTTCTTGCTTTATTAATTTTTATATTTACTGTTCCAAATATGACTCTAGCATTACTAATTTTAATGTTAGCGTCACTTTCACCTTCAATGTAACAATCATCCCTAAAATCAAACATTATTTGTGTATTTATATCAGATATAGCTATACTTGAAATTAGTTCATGGTATACTGCGTATTTTTCTAATTCGTTGTTAAAGGAAATGTCAATAAATCTTGATGTATCTACACATATTCCATAACCTGTCATAGTTATATCAAATAATAATGTGTAGTCTCCTTCGTAAGGGGGATTAAAATAAAATCCTGAGCGATCACCATCCATACCATATATGTAAAAGTTACCACTATCATACATGCAATTATTTAGTATCGTAGTGTTATTACTATCTATTAATAACGTATCAAAAGATATACTAACTTCTTCAGAGAAGCCACTTTCGTTAAGTGCTGTATCATAGGCTGTTACAGCAAAATACCAAACATTTCCAGAGGTTAGGGAGTCTATAACAACGCTTGTTTTTAATTCATTGTAATATATGTAGTCATAATTTCCAGACTCAATCCCAAAATACACCTTGTAACCCTGTAGATCATCCTCTATATTATTATTCCAGGACACTGTAACCACATGTTGAGAATAACTGCAAGAAACTATCAACATAACTAAAAGTAGTATCTTAACTATTTGCATATTTTTTCCATAATTCTAGTCCAAATTTTGACAGACTCGATTCTTCATTTTCCTTTGCGTATTCTGGGATTAATTCCTCTATATTTATTATAGAAGCTGTTTTTTCTTTTTTATCTTCTGAGTCTGTTATCTCAGTTTCTATAGGAAGTAGCTTATGGCAAGGTATTCCATCCCAAATTCTGGAGTATTTAACCGACTCAATAAAAGATTTACTTCCTTTTATCTTTACTTTTACTATATCATCTGTAGATGATACAACTTCAAGTTCCGTATTGTCTTTATCAATGACTACTTCCACAAGGTTTCTATCATAAACTGGATATGATACTACACTTAAATCTTTTGTATCAATGATTTCAAAACATGGATCATAACTTTTTTCACTGAAACTACGTTTAGCTAGTGCTCCTGTATAAAATTCACTCCTTTTATGAAAGTGACCCAACCTAATAAGTTTAAATTTATTTTTTAAAACTTTAGCATTTATACCTGTCTTAGACCTGTGACTATCATTCATAAATTCACCGACTATAGGAAAATGACCAAAACAAATATCTGCTTCTATATCTTTGATTACATCTTCAGTAACTCCAGATGGGAGAAAAACAACATCTCTATCATCTAAGGTAGTAGTAAATTTTCTATCCACAATAAAAAATAGGTTCTTAGGAATCTTTTCAAAGTCAAAGAATACATGTTTGCCACTTTTAGAAATTTCATGATTTCCCATGATAAAAATAACAGTTATTCCTTCTTGGAACAATGGATAAAGAGCAGCAAAAAACATACTCTTTAAATTCCTCGAAGGATTACTAGTATCAAACATATCTCCGTTACATACAAATACAGCACAATCATTTTTTATAGCTGTTTGAACAGAAAATTTTAAAAAATCAAGTTTATCTTTTAATCTACTATTTATAGACTCAGAACCCTGCTTTACCATCTTCCCAAAAGGATCATTGTAAATAAGGTGTAGATCAGCTACGTTACAAATTTTCATAAAACAATTCCTATCATAATATTTTGTCCAACTTATCCATTAAATTAGTTATATCCTTAATAATGAGTTTTTTCTATCATTTTAATAAATCTACAAAATCAGGATTATCTTCTAACCATTCAGCGAATTTAGTCAATCCTTGTAATTTTCCATCAGGAAATTTATCACACTTTAACCAACTACCAGATTTTTTAATAAAATCCTTAGTAATTGCTAAGTTTAATACAATACTTGCTTCGTCTTGTTCTAGTTTATTATCTTCCGAAAGGTAAAACTCACAAGAACGAAGAGGGGGAGCAAGTTTATTTTTAATACACTTAACTTTTATTTTTTGTTTGTGATGTTCTCCGTCTTTTTCATATTTAGCTTTACTCATAGATAATCTTATACTATAATCATGTAGGTGTGCCCAACCTCCTGGAGTTTTTTGTGTTGGGCCATACATTGCTCCAATTATATCTCTAATTTGATTTACTACAATTAATATTGTTTTTGTTTCTGATATCTTTGGAGTTAATTGTTTACCACTAGTATTATAAGTACCAGTAACTATATGACCAAAACCCATTTCGTTCATTCCTGCATTTGCAGCTACTTTTTTTCCATCATTCATAGTTCTAATTAAAATATCTTTTGATCTTAATCTTGCTAAGGAATCAAGTACTATAATATCTGCTACACCTAATAAACTTAATATTTGATCAAAAATATCTTCTCCCCATTTTATTGGAGGTAATATTAATTTTTCATTATCTATTCCAGCTAAAGCTCCCCACTTGGGATCATATGTTCCTTCCAAATTAAAATAGACAGCAAGACCTCCCATTTTTTGAATAGATGCTATTATATGTTCAGCTAATGTAGATTTACCGCAATTAGGTTCTCCCGATAATTCTAATATTCTACCTCTCGGAATTCCCTTAACCCCTAAAACATAGTTATCTAGATCAAAAATTCCTGTAGGGATAACTTCTATATCTGGGATACTTACTCCAGTTCTTGCTTCTCCAAATCTTTTTAAAATTTTCATTGCATTCTCAAAATCACCCATTAAATATGCCTCCATCTTTTATTAGTAACTATTTTATATATTTCATTATAATCTACATTAAACATATTAGATAAATATCTTATATTAGAACGCTTACTATTTATTCTTTTAAAATTATTTCTAATAAAAATAACATCTTTTTTTGTTAATTTAGAACAACCATTTTTTTCTCCGCACATTGGTTTTTGTAATCCTAATTTAATAGCATGTAATTGATTATCTCTAGCAGTAAGTAATTCTAAATTATCTATGTCATTATTAATTTTAATACCATCTTTATGATTAATCGTTAAACCTTCTTTATATAATCCATTATAAAATATCCATATAATATTATGAGAAAGTATAAAAAATCTTTTCCTATTAATAGTGATACTTATTTGATGATAACCATTTATAGAGAGCTTACCCTTTAGTTTTTTTCCTTTTTTATTTTGTCTAGTTGAAATTATATTAAAGTTCTTATCTGGATAAATATAATTTTTATCAATAAATTCTTTAATAAGAAGTTGTCTTTTCTCTGTCAAAAATCCCATTTTATCCACCTACACCTAAAACATTTTTATCAAAATCATGAATTCCTGTAGGAATAACTTCTACAGGAGCTATAGTACTAGCTGTTCTAGCTTTTCCTTTTCCATATTTTTCTAGAGCTTTTATTGCAGCATTTATTTGTTTTTCGTTCTCTTCCATAAAATACTTACCTCATTTCTTGTTCTTTTTTATTTCAATCTTAAATTCTTTAAGGACAGTTTTAAAATCTACAAGCTCATCCTTATTTGCCATATAGTCAAGAAGTGTACCAGACTCAATATCATCAAGTGACAATGCCCATTCAATACACTCTCCCATTTCTTCTGCTTTCTTGTACATATTAAAACCTTTTTTAAATATTTTTTTTAGTTCTTTATATTCTCTTCTACTTAATTTTTTAATAGCCATAAATTACTCCCTATTTATATTTCATTTGTATGAATAAGTCTATTATTTACACGATCTAAATAAACTAACAAGGGATATTCTCTCCCCTCTAAAGTTAAAGTTTCTGCCATATCTTGATTACCTTTATCGACATACCACTGATACCAATCATTTAATGATTCTTCATTAGGAAATTCTATTGTTATTTGATGTTTCATTTTCTCCTCTTTAAAGTAAAGTTACTAAAATATCATACTTATTTCTTAATTTACACTCTATTTCAAACAATTTTATTCTACCGAACTTATCAATATTTTTAAATTTATAGGAGTAAGCACCAAGATAAGATTCTTTCTTTAAAACATTCTTATGTAATCCATTATCCTGTAACATATCATCAATTTTCTGGAAGTTACTTTGGTATATAATTGTCAGATCATTTACAATTTCTTTCCAAGTATTTCCTGTTATTTTATAGTGTTTTCTTCCAGATTCATTTAATTCTTTCATTGCGTATACATCAATGTTTCCAGAAAAACATCCCATCAATTTGATGCTTAACTCCTTGAAGTCTTCATCAGATATAATGTAATACCAACCTTTTATATCTAAAAAATACAATTACTTATTCCTTTAATTTAATTTTAGTTTTAGCTTCCTTTTTAGCGGAAAAAGCTTTTTGAATTATACTCATAGCGTCATCACTTTCTTTTTTATCTTTCTCAGCGAAAGCAAGGATTCCTTCGTCTTCTTCTTCTTTTTTGTCCTCAACTACAGTGAATTGTGCTTCTTCTGGCTCTTCTTTTTTGATAGCACTCAAATCCAAACCAGTTTTCCCCTCAGAAGATTTTTCTGGTAATTCTTTAGATTTAGCTCCAGCAGTGATAGCTTTTAATCCATATTTATTAAGTATCTCTGCTACTGCTTTATGATCATTTAGGATAGGTTCTTTCCTAGATGTAACTGGATTCAATCTTGTAGCATTTACGTATACAGGTTTATCCATCAAAATTCTGTTAATTTCTTCATCGGAATTCGGTTTAGCGAAATCACCAAGATTAACAGTACTATCCTGGATAGCTGCCCATTCTTCTTCAGAAAACATTTGATCTATAACTTCTTGAGGAAGTTCCATCAAAGGATTTGGATGTTTTGTAGTATTCAAAAACTCTTTAGGAAATACTCCATCAAACTCATGACTGCCAACTTCTACAGTATAAGAATGTTTACTCATTGATGGGCCTTTTTTGGTTTCATCATACTTATGATTTATGATACAATCCCAAGCAAAAGATGGGCCATACCGTAACATTTTTTCTTCACCAATTTTTCTTTTGTTTTCCAATTCAACAATCTTAGCTGCTACAGTATAAGGATACTGTGCAACTTTAATTTCTGGAGTTGCATCAGACTTATCTATCACTAAAAATAACCACTTACGATCTGGTCTGAACTGAGAATCTGCTGAATGAAGAGCATCTAAAACTTTAGAACCATCCGTAGGTGATCTTTTTAAAACTTTCCACTTAACTTCTTCTTCTCCAGTATCTTCATTTTCAAAGCGATAAGGATAGTAGACTGTTTCAACAGCTACACCACCACCAAGAACTCTGTGAACATACTCGTTTGGTTTTTTAATATTGATTAAGTTAAAATCTCCTCTTGTTTCTGTTAATTTAATTCCTGTTTCAATCATAATTTTCTACCTCCGTTTGTTGTTATAATTTCTCAAATTCTTCGATAAGACTTTTAATTTCATCATATCCTAATAATTTTTTTAATAACTCCTCTTTTTGTGTTTTTGTTAATTTAGAACTATAAATCCGTTCTTTTACTTTCATCACCACTAATTTTCTCGCTTCTTTATAAGCTTCATCAAAAGAAGTTTTTTCTGGGTCATACGTTTTATCAATCCCCACATCAAATCTGTATGATTGGTAATTTCCAAGATTTATTATGAAGCCCTCGGAATACCTTACAACATCTGTTTCTTTACACGCCATAAATCACCTCCTTTTAGTTGATTGAGCTTCCTACACCAACACTACTTATTGTAGGACTACTATTATTATGGGTTGACCTATCTTCTTTTAATAGTAATCTAAGATCATCCCCACGCTTCCTAAATGTAGTAAGAAACTCTTTATATATCTCTATACTGTTGTTTAGTTTATTTAATTCTTCAATATGACCTCTGTGTTCTAGCTCATAATTAGTTAGAATCCAATTATCAGACTCAGTTTTACTAGCTCTTTTGACATTACCTTTAGTTATTTCTCCATTCTCTACTCTTTTCAAATCTCTATCAAGTAATGTTCTCTCAGCTTCTTCTGATTTTTCTGCATACCACACAGAGTAATCTAATTTTACTTCATTTCTTTTATCCACTAAAAATTTTATAGCAGAAATCCAGGTTGCTTGATAATAAGCAGAATTATTTAACTGATCTTCTGCTTCTTCTGTTGACATATCAGAAAAAGTAGTATCAGAACTAATTAAATCATCTACGTTTACTTTGAAAACATTTCCATTAATCACCTGATCAATCCTATACAAACTTTTACTAACCTCTAAACTCTTATCTGTTATCACAATTAATCCTCCTTCTTATTAGCCTCTATTATACTAATTGATACTTATGTTAGTTCCTTAAAAAATATAGGTACTACCTCATTATTGTTGTTTTCTTTTTTTAGCAATTTTACAAATTCGAATAAATCTTCTCCTTTTTTCAGATTTAATCTAACTTCTTTTATTTCCCATTTAAAACCAGATGTGTCACCTCTATTATTACCTTTGATATAAGATATAGAATATTTTCTTAGTTTTTTCATTTACTCCAATAATCTCCTATTTTGTGATCCAAAGTTAGGGGAACAATTTTTCTAACATCTTCTGCTCCTTCTATCATCCACATCTCTATAACTTTTATCAGCATTTTTAACTCACCCTCACTAGCATCAGGGACAACAAATGTAGCTTCATCATGAACAGGAAGAGTTATAGAAATATCAAGATCATGTTCTTCTATTCTATTTTTTGCATTTATTATACATTTATTTACTACATCTGAAGCTGTGGAATTATGAACAATAAAACCATCTGCCATAAATCTATTTGTTTCTGAATTAACTATATCATACATTTGAATTTCTTCTTCTGTAAATATAATTTCCTTTACCCTCTCAACTCTGCCATACACCTTCAAGGAAAAGTGTTCCTTAAAATTTTCACACAACGAAGATAATTTTTTAATTTTATTTAATCCAATAAACCCTATTTCATTCATAAATTTTGTGCAGTCTCTTTTTCTTATTTGGACGTTTGTTCTATCAGAATAAGTTCTTACTCTACTTTGTACTCCAAATATATACAAAGATTTTTGAAAAGATTCAGCCCAATTATATTTATAATCTCTATTTTTACCAAAACATAAAGACACAACTTCTCCTGTAATTCCACCATCACCGTCAAAATAACCACATAAATATGATCTTAATAGCTCCTTATTAGACATGATAATACTTGGAATATCTTTTTTAATTTCCATTCCTGCTGCTTCTTGTGCTAATAATGATGAGTATATTGTTATATTATATACAGGATTTTTATATCCTTCTTTGAATATTTTTCTCTCATGTAGTTTATAATATTTGGCTAAAATATTTTTTATTTTATTCTTTACATCTATTTCGTGATACCCAAAAATCCATGAAACATTATGTTTATTTCTAACATAACCATCTGATGCTAATCTACCTAAAACTAACCCTAATTCATTTATATTTTTTATATCATTAAAACTATAATTATGCGCTATTCTATAATTCCCACTTACTCTTGGCATTATTATTTTATTATTAAATCCTTTCGATTCTTCTGATAATTTTATATATGTATTTTTCCCAAAATTTTCTGGTGTTTTAAATATTTTAGTTCCTTTCGTATTAACTGTTAAAAATTTATGATCTTTACTACAAACAAATTCCTGCCCATTATAAAATTTAATAATAACTTTTTTCTTCTTTTCTGACTTTACACAATAACAATTTACAAATTCTTCTCCATCCCATACCTCAATATTTTTATTTTTTATGATACTTTTTATTTTTATATATCCATAATTTTTTTCCAAAATCATAGTGTTTCCACTAACGCATTGTATATAAGTGTTAACGACCTCTCTAAAAGCTTTCCCTTTTATTGCTGGATCAGTGGAATTAAGTTGGGGAAAATACCTTATTCTCCCATAATAATTTCTAATAAATCCGTCTTTTAGAGCCTGTCTTTTTATTCTTTTTTGCCAAGGTTGGACTTCTTTGTATTTATTATAAAAAGATATAATAAAATTATTGGCATCATCTTCGCTGACCATCTTATCTTTAAATTCTTTTCTTGTTATTTTACCTGCTCTGTATTCGTCATCAACACCAGCATTAATTTGTTCCATAAGTCCTTTAGGACTAATAAGGTACACCACACCAAAATTAACAGAATTATGAGATACTATACCATTTGCAATATAAGAATTATTATCATCAACATGTAAATCAAAAACATCTTCATTATCACATTTATCTATAGAGATTATTTTATTTCTATCATCTAGTAATCTCCCCCCAAAAGAAATTCGTTTATGATTTCCTATTCCATCAATATTATTATTTTTTCTATCTGATATAAACCCAATATCTTTAATAAAATTATTAGCATCATCTATAGATGATATATCCAACAAATAATAAGTTTTTTTAACCTGATTATTATACCTAGTTCTAACAACAGATTTTATTTCAAAACATTTTAATAAATTCATAACATCCACTAATAAATTTTCTGATTTAGATGATAAAGTTATATGTCCTTTTGTGTGACTTCCATCAGCTTCAAATAAACCAGATAAAAAACTTTTAACTACTGACCTTGGAGATTGTAATATAATATCTGGCACTTCAAAATATTTTTTATAAAAACCATCGTAACCGTAACAAAAATCTATTTGTTTTAAAAATCTCTGTAATCTCCTTGATCCCACATTCCATCTATATAATGTTTTTCTTTCTCCTACTCCTTTTTTATATGTAGCATCAGTTTTATTATAATTTAAACCAAGTCTTGGAATTAAATTATCTATAAAATTAACTAAGTCATTATCTTTATTACATGCAAGTAAATTAACATTATGCCCAGATACGCAACCATCTCCTAACAAAAGCCCAAGAAAATACCCCCAATCCTCTGTTATTTTTAATTTTGGTAAATTTTTATTGTTATTATCAATGTCTATACTATTGTTCCAAAGATTTACATTAATACCAAAATATTCATCAGAAAAATTATTATTTAAACCAAAATATTTTAGTTCATCACCAACATTCAAATCTTTTACTTTTTTCCAACTATCATTTGATAACATTAATTTATGTTCTTTAGTGCATTTTATAATATTTCCTTCTTTTGTTTTTACTTTTATAAGTTCTTTATTTATATTAAAATATCCTTGGTTAAAATAAGATACATCATCATTTTTATTAATAATATTGTCTTTTATATTTTCAAATTTATCTAAATTTCTATGAGTAACTAAACTTCTTATTTTTCTAAATCCTTTATCTGTCATTACTACAGTACTTCCAGATACACATTTAGCTCTAGTTCTCTCTATAGTATCTAGTTCAGTTTTCTTGAATACAAATTTGCCTGTTTCTTGGTGGATGTCTAGACCATCCTGATACACTTTAAGTAAATCGGGGTCTTTAGATGCAAAAGCCAATATCCTTAATTCTAATTGAGAAAAATCAAATGTAATAAATTTTTTACCTTTAGGAGGTAGGATACAATTTCTTAATTCATTCTTTGCTGGAATAGTATGTAGATAACTTCCCAACCTACCAGTAACTGTTCTATGTAATCCATAATTATCATAATATTTTCCATCACTAGCAATATTATTTAATATTTTTTTAATATAAGAATTAATCATCTTTGCTGTTTTTCTATAGCTATGTATCAACCCAGGAATCTTATGTCCTCTAATTACTAACTTTGACAAAACCTCACTATCAGTGGACTCTGCTCCAGTTTTAGTTGTTTTTATTACTGGATATATTTTTCTCTTTTTATTTTTCCCTTCGAATAAAACTTCTCTTAATTGTTTAGGGGAGTTGATATTAAATTCATGACCTACTTCTTTATACATTTTTTTTTCATTTTCTACTAACTCTTTTTTGTATGTTTCCTCCAAAGCTAGTAATTTATCTTTATCTATAATATTCCCATCATATTCTATATTTGTTACTAAATTTTGTAGAGGATGGACAAAATCAGTATAAAAATTCAACAAACTTAAAGACACTAATTTAGCAGAATATAACTGAGCCAATCTTAAAGTTCCATCACAATCAGCTATACATCTTCTAGCTAAAACATCCACAGGAATCAAAGAGAAATCCATTTCACTTTTTTTCTTCTTCGTCACATAAGAATTAGACTCATTTTTGAATCCTGCAAGATCAGGAAAAATAGCTGTCAAGGATTCTAAGTCATGTCTAGAACTAGAATCTATAAGGTGGTGAGCTAACATTGGATCAAATACAAAATTATTACACTCTATATCCCAATGTTTTCTCATAAAGTTTTTATCAAACTTAAAATTAAATCCAACAATTGACAATGTAATGTCTGTTAATATAGATTTTATAAGCTCTATAACATCCTCGGTTAATAAATTTTCTTGGATATAAAAACCTGTATTTTTTTTGTTGGAGAATCCTATTCCGATGATCCTATCATCAACAAAACTTAATCCAGAAGTTTCGATATCACATGATATTAATTTACCCTCAGCTTTAATATCATTTAAGTATACCAGACAATCGTAATAATCTTCACATATGAAATAATTTCTATCTTCATCCTTATGTGTTATTAGTGCTTTTGCTTTTTCTATATCGGCAACAACTTTTTCTTCTAGATGATTATTACCCCTAAGTAAATAAGAAGGGTGGAAAGTAGGAATAACCCAAGTTTCATTATATTTATATATATTTCCCCTAACTTTAGTTATTGCACTCTCTTTAGCTATAGCTTTTGTTGGTACTGCTCCCATAGTTATAATAACCGATGGTTTTATTGCTTCGATTTCCATAACCAAAAACTTGCTACAAGATTTAATATCTTTAGGAAGAAGCTTGTATGTATGTATGGGTCTATGTTTAACAATATTAGATATATAAACTTTATCCTTATCTAGACCACACTTATCTAATAAAATTTCTAAAAGTTTTGTTGACTCTCTACTCCAATAAGATTCTCCAACTATCATAATATCAGCATCTTTATCTGTATCCATGACAAAATCTGAATGATGAGAATGTAATTTACAATCTTCGCATTTTGCTACTTGGGATTTTATTTCATCTAAAGTCATATTATCTCTTTTTTTCTATCCATTTTTTAATAGTAATTCGCTCTTCAATTTGTTCAACTTCTGATGCTTCTTGAGCTTCGAAAGAGTCCTCTTGATTTTCAGTTAGTCCATGTTCCCAATAAACCTCATAACACTTACCACCATCTTTGACAATTGAAATGCTGGTTCTAGACCATCTTCTACTCTCACCCTTAATACATTCTACTTCGTTATTGTAAACTAATTCTTCTACTTCATTTGCTGAAAATCTTTTTTTCATTTTTTTTATTCCTTTAATTTTTTTCAAAATTTTCCCCTGCCCAAAAAAAACGTAATCAACAACTCCATTGTTCTGCCATTGCTTTTGCAATTCCTGTGAATGTTTTGCTTCTCAATTTCGCCCGATCTTCTGTTGGTGGCAATTTCCAAATTCTTTGTTCTCTACCAGAAACTATATTTGTAGGTTTTAATTTTTGTAAATTTTTAAGCCACAAACAAGTTGCCTTTGTTTCGCCATGTCCAAATTCCCACGGTTGAATAATTTGATCTGGTTTACGATATTTAGTTGACATTATTCCAATAGGATTTTCAACTGCTATTTTGTTAATGGGAGCATTTATTAATTTCATAAAAAAATCAATGGCATCCTGTTGCCTGCCATCTTTTTGTTTTTCCTTGAACCATCTTGCACCACTTACAGCAAGATGTGTGCAAGGTGGAAATGCTATCATCATATCCCATTTTTGTTTAAATAATTCAGTAATATCTTTTTGTAGATGCCATTCTGGGTGGCCACCAGAACATGGCAAAATATCACAAGAAAAAGCCTCGTGCCCAAGTTTTCTAAACTCAATCGTAACCGCTTGGCTTTCTTCACAAGCAACCAATACTTTCAAAAGAACCCTCCCAAAATTTTAAAAAAGCTCCCAACCCACACACACCGCCATTTTATAACAAATCACTGGAGCTGATGCAAACAGCGCACAGCTCACCTCAAGCGTTATAAAACTTTGCGTAATCGTCTTAATCCTATACAAAGTTCCATTTTAAGAAATTGTATGCAAATCCACGCACTATGATATTCATTACCCATCATAGACACAGTTACATTTTTTTGCCATTGTGAAAATTCGAGAGATGGTAATATAAACCAGTTCCATACTTCACCACTACGCCATTTCTCAAATCTAAATCTTAGTTTCCATCCATATTTTTCTTTTTTCATTGCACCACCGTTTTATAACCAATCACTGTAGCTGAATTTGCCACTCCTGGCCAAACCCAACCACAAATCAGCTAAGTTCAAATGTTATAATTTTTTTTCAAGTTCTAATTTTATTTTATTTATTCTAGCTAATTCTTCTTCTAGATATTCTTTATCTCCATTATTTATCTTCTCTTCTCTAATAAGTCTACTTACATAGAGGAGGATTCCTGCTTTTATCAGCTTACTCTTAGATGCACCTGTTTCTTTAATTATTTTATGCATATTACAAAGTAGTTCCCTATCCTTTGTAGGACTAAAATAAACAGGAATAATATTGAATCCTCTAGTAAGTTCTAGAACTGCTTTATCTTTTTCTTCCGTTGTCATAGTCATAACCTCCTAAAAATTTACAATAATATCAGTCTCATAATCGGCAGTTTCTAGTAATAAGTATAAAGACCTAACCTGAAACATAAACTTAATAGTAGACAAGGTATCAAATAATCTACTCGACAATTCGGTATATAATAAATCACAAGCAGATTCTATAGTTCCATAGTTAACTTTAGTGAGATCATATTTTTTTATAATCTCATCTACTACAAAATCAAGATCACTTAAATTTATTATTTTACCCCCAGACAAATTTTTCGCAGAAACTCTGAAAGTTAATGTAAAATAAGTTGCCTGTTGTTTACCATCTAAATATAAAGATAAATTAGCTTTCTTGCTTATCGACCTTTTTATAGTTGTTCTTGGCATCTTTTATCTCCGCAATCATACTAATAAACTGATCTTTCTTTATCCATCTCTGCCTTGGATATTCCATCTTTGTTCCATTAGCTATAGCTCTTCTACACCTACCTCTAGCAGCACGAAGAGAGTGCTTACTGTTATAAATATCTTTTGGAGATTTAACAGAAAATCCGTAGTAATTTTTTGAATTCTCTTTAAAAACACAAGTAACTAAAATTTCTTTCCTATTATCTTGTTCTCCAATAACATTACCGAGATTATCTTTAATCTCTTTTACTTTACCATACTTAAAAACTTTACGATAAACTCTTTCACCTTCCAACATATCCGTTGAAAATTTTTGTTTCGATTGTCTCTTTACTCTTTCTTCTGTACCTATCATGGTTAATTCTCCTTAAATAATTAGTTTAATTTCTCTACTAGTAATTTTTTTATTTTTTCTGTATTTCTTATCCAGAAATATGTATGTAAAATTCTATGGATTTTTAACAAATTTTCTCTATTCATTTCTACTTTGATATCATTTAATAAAAAAGCAATATTACTTAATAAAAAATTAGTAATAAAATATATTCTGTGGTAATAAAATGTAAATATAATACAAAATATTACTATAGATATTATCAATAATTCGTCCAATTTCTTCTCCTTGTTTCTTTTTTTATTTTATTTAATTTTCATTTTTTAAAATCCTCAAATTCTACTATCTTATATTGGTATCCCTCTTCTTCATCCGCATAACTTATTCTCATCCTGCTGTGTTTCTCTAGAACCGAATCGTCTTCGTCAAAGAAGTCATAGATTAATGATTCTTTTTTATCTTCTTTTACTCTCATGCTTCTACCGATTCTCTGGTAGAATTGCTTGTCCGATTTTCCTCCAGTGGCTAATATCGCTACATCAATATTATCGAAGTCTACTCCCTCGTTCATCACAGTTGATATTAAGATAGGTATATTGTCCTCCCTAAACTCTGCTCTAATATCTTTTCGTTCTCCTTTGTTTGTTGTACCATGAAGAAATATACTACCAGAAATGTTATCATGCAACACTTTTCCATGCTTTTCTACTTTATCAACAATAATTAAAACAGTCTCTCCTCTACTCTCATGATATAGTGATATATCTCTGATCATATCATTTCTTTGCTGGTTATTATGTATCCCAATTTTCTGAGCTTTTTGCCACTCATAAGGCAACCATTCACATTTTATTGGATTAATAATAAATCTTACTACAGGCTGAGTCAGGTATCCAGCTTCTATCAATGGTTTAGAAGATACATGATGTATAACATCTCCTATAGCTCCTTGTAGAAAGAATCTCTGTAGAGTTCCTTCCTTTCCTGGAGTTGCTGTGAATCCAAATTTAAAGTATGATTCACACATTGTAGCTATCTTATACCAAGTTGTAGTTCCATAAAAATAATTAGCTTCCTTAACGTGATGACTTTCGTCCGCTATAAGTAGATCAATTTTAGACATAAAATTAATCACTTCTGGAGTTTTTATCTTAGACCACAATGATTGAATAGTTGCTACAGTTATTATAGATGGTTTAAATACTCCTTCCCCGATAGTTCCTATGTATTTTTTACCAAAGAATTTAGAATATTTGCGATAAATATCCTCTAACAATTCTATACTAGGAACAATATATAAAGTATAAGAATCAAGTGATTCTATTATTTTAGCTGCTAGGATAGATTTTCCACTATTACCTGTAATAAATATTTTGTTATTTCTTCTTAATATTAACATACCACTAGGAACAGTAAAACAATATTTATATCCATCTTTTGTTTTATAATTATTAAATTTAACTTTTTTCTTATTACTGTGTATTATAGTTGGTAAAGTTCTTTTTGTTCTCCTTACAGAATAACACTCTCCATTTTTGTATTTATACTCTCTTTTATCTTTATACATAGATGCTCTATACCCACTAACAGTAAAAGCATATTGAATAAAATCTGCTGATTTTTTTGATGTAGATGTAAATTCATTTTTTTGATTACCATCCCACAATAAACACTCATCTGATATTATATTAAGTTGGTGACTATCGCTATTTTTCCACCAATATTCATCAAATTCTTTAGTTCTTCTTGGTGATTCAAATATAAATTGACTAAATCCTTTTCTTTCATCATACCAAGGAGTTCTTTCCTCGTAGGGTATACCACAGAAAACCAATAAATTCCTTATTCTTTCTTTTTTTCTTTCTTTTTTGAGTCTCATAATACAACGATTAGAACTATTAGGAAAATGACCATCAGCTATTACAGCAACCATAAGTTTCAATTTATTATCAGAAAAATCTACCCCTATTCTACTAGGGGAGCTAAAAGTAGTTACGAAATACCCATGAAATCCAATTTTATTATCTTTATGTTGCTTCATCATTTGTTTAAATGGTATTTTTTTTATATTTTTAGCATAAGATGTTTTGTAAACTATATCATGCTCTTCACTTAAACATTGGTCTAATCCATACTTAGTTTCAAAGTGGTATAAGTTATCACAAGGCAATTTAATATACTCTGAGGGACGAACAAATTCGCAATCTTCGTCTTCAGTATATTGAGCTACAAAATCTCCTTCGTTATATTCAGATATTTTTTTCCATCCAGTAGGAGTTAAGAATTCTGTATCACGATCTACACAACCTGTAGGATGATGAATAACTCCTCTGGTATAATTTAAAGATTCTGCTAAAGCTTCTTCTTGATACCATCTTAGATCAAGTTTAGTATCAGGTATGTCTACTGTGATATTGGATTTCCTTGCATCTATAATTTCTAGATCATCCCCATAAAACCTAATAGTAGGAAATACAAATCCAGAGGGGAAGAAACCTTCCTTTAAGTCAAATAAGACTATATCTCTTGTCTTCCACTCCCCATACCTCACACCTTTTTTTCTGATATAGAATTTTTGAGTTCTAGTAAAGATATCTTCGATATCATGGAAGGAGTATCTTCCCTCTAGTTTGGAAAATGAATTTCCTACTGTTAGTTTAATATTCTTCATAGTCTAATAAATAGCGTTACTCAATTTAAAAGGACTTACTGTAATTTCTGATTCTACATAAACTGGTCTAGCATCTCCTGTTTCTGGATCAACCATCATTAACCAAGTTGCGGATAAACCTTCAGGCATAAATAATCCATTAGGGTCAGGTTGAGGCATTGCTAAATCTCCTCCGTCTGGCTCATCTAGATGATAAGAAGGGCTTGTATATTGGATAGAATAAGGAAGTCCAAACCCTATACATTTTCCTATAAAATTTAACTTTCCAGAATAATCACTTTTTATATATGCATAACAAATTAAATCTTCTTGATCTCTTAATTCGAAGATCATCTTAGCTAATTTCCGTTCTTGGAAATTTTTTATTGCTGGCATACCAACCTGAGCTTCTGCTTCGTCCATTAGTTTCCTTGTTGCTGCTGTTTGTTTTTTATCTGCTGTAGGTGTTTCGCTGTCACAATTTGAATCTGAGAAGATAAAACTTCCGCAAATAAACATAATTATTAATATTGCTAATATTCTTTTCATCATTATGGTAGTTCTCCTAATTTAATTTTTGTTAAAAATTGTTTTAATTCTTGATCTAATTTTTCTACTGAATAATCTGCAAACATATGTCTTATCGTTGAAGCTATAGCTTTCTTTTCTATTTCTTCCTTGGCTCTAATATATTGTAACCTATATTTAACCAAATCTTGAACTTTAGCTTCATTAAAAGACTTTGTTTGTTCAAACACTTCTCTTCTAATTTCTTCTTTCTTTGGGGCAAAAAATTTAGTCCACTCAAGACCAACTAACTCTAAACCAAAAGCAAGAACTATTAGAAGAATTAACCCTGCGATTACTAATGCTACGAATTTCATCTTTCTCCTCTCTTTTTCTGTTTATTAATTTTTATCTCAACACTAATATCTTTGTAAATAATTTCTCCTCCTATTATTAAATAAACTACTAATAAAAAAAACATACCTATACCTGATATACTATCAATATTGTAACATATACCAGTAGATATTAACAACACTATCCCGATAAATGACATAAGTAAATATTTATAGAGAGTTTTTTTCTCTCGTTTTCTTTTTACATATCTTTTACTAGGCATTATTTTCAGTCTTCTCCTTAAATTCTTTAATTGCTTTTAAATAATTCTCCTCGAATTTTAATATCGTAGTTTTTAATACTTCTAATTTAGCTAATCTTCCTTTTATATTGTTTACAGGATCATCGAATTTATATATACTAAATTCTAAATTAATCTTACGATCACAATCCCGTATTTCTAAGTCTGCATTTATTTCCGAGAGTCTTTTTTCTTCAAAAAAATTCTCAATACTAAACGCTATAGAGGAAGTATAAATTTCGTCTGTATTCAGAAACTCTCTACATCTAATATTTACTGAAGATTCTTCTGCTTTTTCCATCTCTCTTTTACTATATTTTTTAGAAATTACAAATATTTGAGAGCCATAAGCTTTATAAAGATCGCTTTTAGGTCGAGCATAAGATATTGAATAACCACATTTCTCGGCTATACTCTTCACTTGGTCATAACTATAAGTCATAGAATAAGTAAATATATCCCCGACAGTAACTTTATCAAAGAAAGTTTTTTCATTAGTTGTTGTTAATTTTTTCAATTTATTTCTCCTCCTTTGATATTTTCTTTAGTAACTTAACATACCAAACATCTGATATTGTATCATCTGTTATATCTTTTAAATCTTCTTCGTTATCTATATGAGACCACCAACTTTCATATCCATAAACAATCTTATTTAACTCAGGAACAAATATAGCAGGGTTATGTCCAGACCAATTACAAACAATTTTGTCTTCTTTTATAGTAACAAAGGAACCAGAAGATATATCACCAACATAAAATCCTATAAAAGTTTTATCTTTATACTCTTTGGCACAAGGTCTTACTTTTACTAGACCACTTTCATTATTCTCTTTTACTGGAGAATTAGTAGGATGATCTACTTCTTTTATTTTTGATAATTTTATTAGAGTCTTGACACTGTACAAGGTATGTAATAGTTCAGCTAATTCTTCTTTTGCAGTATCTTCAGAAAATAAATGCATAAATTTATTAAAATCTTTTAGCGATTCTGTAGCTTTTCCAATTTCTTCTTCTAATTCTTCTAATTTTTTTCCCAAAATTTTTCTCCTTAATTAAATTAGAGTGAGAGATAACATTTGGATAACTCTCTCACTCTTTTCCATCGGCTACCCTTCCGATAGGGGCCTAAATACTAAACTTTTTAGTTTTAATCCATCCTTGAGTTTTTACCCAATTTTTATTTGCAGACAACGAAGCATAAATAACATCATCATTGTTCTCCGAAATAACTTGACCAAAAAATTGTTCGTTTTTATAAGTTTCTATAGAAAAACCATCACTCTCAGAATCAGAACTTTCTTTTTTCAGTTCTTCTGGTAATAAATCTCTGACAATATTTTTTACAACCTCATCCTGTTTTTTGTTGGCTTCTGCTAAGGATTTTTTTATCCCATTGATAGTTCTAGATGTAGCTTTCACTGGGATTCTAATGTTATGTTCACTGGTTTTAGCATACTTAACACCTTTAGAAAACTGAATAGCAGCAGAGCCATAACAATCTCTTACTAATGCTTTAAATATTGATGAAAAATATTGAGATGATGGAGCTTTTTCTACTCCGAATACAGTTCCATTTATTAGAATTATCGCACCAACCTGATTAGGAATAAGTTCGAATTCTGCGACAAACTCATCTAATTCTTTCTCATATGATTTTAAGAAATACTCCATATGACCAGCAGAGGATAATCCTAGTTCTCTATTAAAAGTTCTTATATTTCCCCAAATTTTTGAGTAATCTGTTTTACCTCTTTTGGAAAGAGTTTCTGATCTTAAAGACCAAGGAAGAATAAGAAAATCATAAACATCTTCTGGGATATAACCACCTTGAGATTCTTGGATACAAGCAGCATCGGTAAAAGTTTTCGAATCTTTCTTTGGTACTATACCAGACTGTGTCATAGCGTGGTCTTGAGCACTATGTTTCGTGACGTATCCTATATTCATAGGGACAATTAAAGTTTTTTCTGTCTCATTATTAAATGTCATACTCCCATAATTATGATTACGAAATTTTGCTTCTTTAGGAGAAATAAATCTATCATCATTTGCTTTAGATGTGATAGGAATCATAGTCATAGAACCTACAGTCTGGATTCTCCCAGATTCACAGCCTTGAAAAATGTCTTTAATTGTCATTAGTGGTTTTCTCCTATCTTAATTTATTTAATTTTTTCCAGATATCCTCACCATAAACTACTTGCATAGCAGATTCATAGACATATTGAGGATTGTCATTATCTAGGTTGTATGCTCCATTATATCTATCTTTTACTTCTTCTTCTAGCATATTTATAACAGGACTCCAATCCATCATTTTTAATTTTTCTGGAATTTCTCTTAATTTTTTTCTTCTCTCAAGCTCTTCTGCTAATTCATCACTAGTAAAATTATTAAGTAAAAAATTATTCGCCATAATATATTACCTTCCAACTATTTGTTTTAAAATTTATTTTTTCTCTTTTTTTAAGAACTACATTTCCTACTATATATCTACGCTCTGCCCATAAAAATCGTTCTATTTTTATATACTTATCTTCTACTGAATCAATTATTTTATTATCATATTCTTTCTTGTAAAACCATTTTTTTATTAATTTATCTCCATTGAATGTTAAAATTTCTTTTTCTATTGCAGGAACATCAACAGAAGCGTTTTCATAATGATCATCATCAATTATTGCAGTTTTCTCTCTACCATCAAAAAGTATAGTCTGCATTATTTCACCCAACATGTTTTTATGTTCAACATTCTACAAGCCATTTTAGCAAATTGAGAGTTAACACCATCATATTTTATACCAAGACCTAAGAGTAGTGCAACATCTTCTGTTTCTGCACATTGATTGCTTTCTTTCCCATCAACCACAGGAACATAATATTGATCACCAGAAAAACTTGGTATCTCGTTATTAAAATTATTTTTTGCTTTTACTGTGATCATGATTTCAACACCTTTCTTTTAGTTTCTTCATAAAGATGCTTTAATGCACCTTCAGGATCAGCTTCGAAGAAGGACTTCAGCATAGTTAGTCCTAATTTTCCTGGATCACGGACAGGTAATGTACTAATTTCTTCAGATAAATTTTTAGTACCAAAAGATTCCGCACCAGTTACTGGGGAGAACTGGAATACAGGAGTATTATTTCCAATCTTTCTTACCAACTTCATAACTTCATTGGTTCTATTCCCATTAACATTTTCATAACCATCAGATATTACGTACACAGCATCAACTTCTTTCTCCAACATATATAAGATAGCATCCGCTAGAGTAGTATCACCCTCTGGTTTTACTAATAAACTACCAGCTTTCTTCCCTCCAGTATACTTAATAAAATAATTAGAGCATGATTTTATTAACATATCTCTGGTAGATAATCCTACAGATATTGGTCTAAGTTTTTGTGTAGAATCCCCAAACATTGATCTACTACAATCAACAACTATACCAATATTTTCATAATTCATCATAAAATTACACGCTGCTGTTTCAGCTTTCTTTTTTAATGCTTTTTTAATGTCATCAGTCATACCATTTTCGAAAGCATAAATATACAATTCAACAGCACTAAACATAGCAGGATTAAAATCTATTTTCACTCCTTCTTTAGCTGCTTTTTTCTGGAAATTTTTCTTTTGCGTAGTGGTTAAATTATCTTTTACCGTTTTTAAAGTCTCTTCTTTTTTCCATGTATCTTTGTGGTAAGTTGACCTTATACCTTCCATAACCTCATAAGGAAGACCTGATCCTTTAGCAAAATCAACCTTAGCTTCGGCAAAAGATTTCAGTAAAGGAAGAGTGAGGTCGTTTTCATTACCCAAAATAAAGGATACACACTCCATCACTGTATTATTCCTCTCTCCAAAGAGTAATTTTTTTATAAATCTTTTATCTTTAATGTTACCAATAGACGGAGTTATCCCTTTGGAAAGAATAGATTTAGCTGCTAAAGTATTTTTTCTTCCCCAAGTGTGGGTAAGTGATTTTCGTAATTTTTTGCGGTATTTTACAGACCAATACTCAAGCTTAGATGAATCAACTATAGAGTTAATAATAAGTTTTCTAACTCTTTTATTATTGATTCTATTAGACTTAAGAAGTCCAAAGCTTTTAAACATCCTTTGTGGAGGCAGGGTATTAGATAAAAAATGTATGATATTATTTTCTTCTTTTTGGTTAACGAATGTTCCGTTAGTATAAGGAGTCTTTAATAAATTGAGCACTGCTAATTGCTTATTAATATCTGTGACTCCATCAATAGCACATAGTATAGAATATACACCACGATCAAAGTTCATTAATTCAAAATGAAGTTTATCTAGTAATTCTTTTTGTTCTTTTTCGGAATTGTAGTGGGAGGCTTTGCCAGTTGAGATAACGGCAACGTCAATAAATTTGGGGACAAGTGTTCGTACTAATTCTTTTTCTTCTTTTTTTAAAGTTATTTTCAAAATTAGTTTCTCCTATAATATTTTTGTTTGTATTTGGGAAAAAATTAAAAGGGTAATGAAAAGTTGTGTTTAGTTGTAATTTCTGGAGAATTATACTGAAACAACTTTTAGTTCCCTTATTTTTGTGTTACGATTGTAGCGAGTCCTTGAATCGAACAAGGGGGAATTGGGATATGAACCCAATCGGGCTACCAACAGCCTACTCGCTAAATTAAATTTAGAGGTAATGGATGATCATATGTGCTATTTTGTTTGCTACGATCCCATAATATTAAAATCCATGAATTTATTGCAAACCACAAGATCATAGGTACTTGTGTGGAAATTAGTGGGATCGCTTGGACTCGAACCAAGAGTAGACAGTTTTACGGACTGTTTGCTTTATCTATTTGCTGAAATGACTATCAGTTCCTCTAAAAACTATAAGGAAATAAAATTTTTGGGTAGTGGAAAGTTATGTTAGTTTAAAAATACAGGAATTGAACCTGCAACATACGGCTTATAAGGCTGTTGCTCTACCAATTGAGCTAATTTTCTGAAATAACTTTCAGTTCCCAAAAAAATTTTTAAATTTCAAAGAACAACTTAAACTTCAAACTGGTATAATATAATACTTTTTTACTTTAATGTCAAGAACTTTTTTCACAAAATTAAACTTTTTAGGAATTTTCGTGTACACAGCCTCGACAACTAATTAATCTAATCTCTTTTTCACCAAATTTCTTGTAATTTTTTTCTTCATTACAACTATATACTTGTATATCATTTCCTATATCTTTACTACTAAAAAATTTACATTCAAAATTAACAACATCTACTGTCATTATAAAATGACTTTCTTTTTTTTCTACTTCTTTTTCCATATTTAGTTTACCTCATAACCACAATTATCAGATTCATACATATTTTTTGAAAAAAATTCTTTTAATCTTGAAGATAAAATCTCTGCTACATCTTCCTTAGATGTAGCTTCTATAGCTATACGATGACAGCACACACCATCCTGGACACTTTCTAACTCATGCCATATCTCTTCAAAATCACTATCTAAATCAAATCCATAAAACTTACTCATTCAAAACCTCCATAATTTCCTCAATTAAAATTCTACAACTTCTTGAATAATATTTATAATAACTAGAAAAATCAAAACCAGCAGACCAATCAGATTTTTTATCAAACCCTTGAACTTTGTTATTATTATCTCTAACACAATAGTCATAATAGATATTACCAAAATCATCTTCTCTTATAGCATATTCATTATCTTTATCTAGTTCGTATACATCATAAAATTTTCCTGCAGTAAAGTTAAAATTACAAGAAATTTCTTCTTTAGTTTTTATACACTTTACTCTCATAAATCTAGTACCTTATGTAATTTTTTTAGTAATTTATAACATTGTTGTATGTATATTATATTCTTAGGGATATCAAAACACGAAGCTAGATTATCACCTTTTTCAAAGCTATACCAAACGCCATACCCACTATCATCTTTATCCCCAGTAATTGTAAAATCAAAATTACTAAATTCTTCCTCACGATCATGAACTCTGAGACTGTAAAATTTCCCTTCAATGAATCTCATGTTACCGCTTGATTCTATGCATTTTACTTTTGCTTTTATTCTATTGCCTCATAGTAGGTTTGGATATCTGGATCATAATCAAAATTATATTCTCTGGTTGCACCCTCTTGTTTATCTTTAGCTTTTGTTATTTCACAAGTATTAGTATCTAGTAGTTCTTCTCCAGAATCTTCTTTACTGTACAAAGATGGCCTGTGAACAAAGAATATTAAGTCAGCCCTCTCTTCGTATCCCCCACTGCCTTTTAAGGCATCTACAGTAGGGATATGCCCTTTCCTCTCATCAACTTTCCTGCTTAATTGATGGATTATACAAAAATGTGTATTAAATTCTGTTGCCATATCACTCAAAGAATCTAGACAATTAGTAACAACTTCAGCTTTATTAGTTGCAACTTTAACATCTTCTAGTCTGTCAAATAAATCAAGAAATATTACGTCAGGATTTTTACCTATAGAATCCCACTGATATAATGCGGAATAAACATCAGATAAGTAACATCTTCCCTTATCTCTAAATAATGCTTCCTGTCCTAGTAGTTTTGCATCATTTTTTATTAATTCAACATCTGTAGCATAAGCAGGATCACCACCCCATTCTCTTATTGTTAGTAATCTTTTGTATTCTATATGGGTTCTTATTGATTGTATTTTGTTCATTTCTTGCTGGAAATCTTGCTCAAGGCAAAATGTTGCAGGTAGGTATCCTTGTGTTATTAGATTAACTATAATATTGCATTTGAAACTGCTATTATGAGTAACAATGTAATCATCAGTTATATATAATCCTGATGGATTAGATGTTTTAATACATTGAGCATAATCATTTTTATAAAAATTAATATCACTAATAAATTTATACATGTTATTAAATTTATTTTTATTTATTTTTAATTTTTTTAAATGTTTTTTAGAACTAGCAGCAGCAATGTTATTATAAAAAGAAATATTACATCTATAATAAATTCCTGTTATAATTCTCTTTCCATCCTTTTTATATGCAGAAGTATTTACTCTATAAGTAAATCTACCACCAAGAGATAATACTAATTCTTTAATATCAGAAGTTAATAACTTAGATTTAGTTGAATACTCTATAGAAATACCATTATCATCTATTATATGACCATCACTATCAATTAATCCTCTAAGAAGCTTAATTCTATCTTCTACAGAAGAATATAAATAATCTTTTGGTATAAATTTATCTTTAGATTTTTTACCTAGAAATCCTAGTTCTCGCAAATAAAAAGATAAATCAGAAGTATTTCTACTACTTTTTATTTTTCTTTTGACTCTCCAATGCAAATTATCTTTAGATGTTATTGTATCGTCAATAGATAATAATTTTTTTACATTATTAATTATATCTTCTTCGGGATTAATTATCATAACACTACTACCAGAAAAATAACCATCACCTATATAAATACCTAGTAAATAAGGATCAATTGGAAGTTGTTTATTTTCTTTAAATTTTATTGGTTCAGTATATTTTACCCCATAATTTAATCTTTTTCCATTCTCAATAATAAAATTATTTTTTATTTCTTTTAATGTTCTTACTTTTCCTTTATTTCTTCTATATCTATCATTCTTGTTCCACGTAAGCCATAAATGATCTAAAGTAGTTATAGTTTCTGTTTTATCTTTAAATTTTATTTTATACAAATCTTTTTTTCCTTGAGGAAAAATCCCTTCGATATTATAAATATTACCATCCTCTCCGTATATTTCATCACCTAATTTAATATCCCCCATCTTTTTCCATCCAGAAGGAGTTAATAACTTAGATTCTAAACTTTGAGCTTTCCCATGCCTTGTGCGTCCTGCTATAACTGATAAATTCCCCTTATAGAATCCCAGACTAAGCTCTTTATCTATACACTCAAAACCTGTTTTTGGAACATCTCTACCATCATATCCTTTTATCTCTGAGTCAATATGATCTGATCTAATATCCCCAACATCATCTGGCATTATTATTTTAGATTTTTTTGCTGATTCTGCTAAATTTCTTTTCGTGTCTATCAACAAAATTAAAGAAGAGTTTACAGACTCTGCTATAGTTTCTTCTTTTTTTGTTGCTTTTTTTAGTTGTAATTTAGTGCTATCTATGTAGTCTCTTAAAATAGCTTTTTCTCTAAGAATTTTTGTATAAGTACTTAATTTTTCTATTGGGACATCGTAATTTTTTAAGTTTATTAAGTAATCTAATTCTACTTCTCCAGTAGGTTTTAGGGCATCTTCTAAAGTAAATTCATCTACATCTAATTTACTGTTTACTAGCAATAACATAGCTTCGATGGTGTAAGATTCTTTCTCTCCATACCAGTATTCTACTGGTAATTTTGATACTGTAGGAATAATACATTTAGGGTTATTTATTAAGATAGAAAGCAATAATTGTTCTATTTTAATGTTACTGTCTGTCATCTATTTAAACTCCGTTCTGTCTTCTTGCTCTAAATACTCTGGGTTAATTACTTTATCTACTTTAGAAACATTTACTTCAAATGTGCTCATAATTTATACCTTTATTTTTGTAAACAATTATCAAGTTTTTTTATTAGATTAATAACTTCTTCTGGGAATAACTCTTTTTCTATTATGACAGCATCACGCTTTTGGACATATTTTGCGTTTTTAATTCCGCTAATATTTTCTAACACTATATAATACCCATCTCCATCATATCCTGGGTCATTTATAGCTAAAAAAGTTTCCCCAATATTATTACTATACCAAGAATAAGGAGACTCATAACTAATTATTTTTATTTTAAAAGAAGAAAAAACTTCACAATATTTTTTATGTACAGGTTTTTCTTTCCCGTAAAAATTTATAAAATAAATTTTTCCCCTGCCTCCTTTTACTAAGGGAAAACATTTTTCCGCATGTTCAGAATGCCAATGACGTATACTATGTTTTATTCTTACTACTTTTTTCACTTATAATTGTTCCTTCTAAATCTTCTACTTCAGTTATTTTTTTATCTAATCTACTTTTTGTTTCTATTGTCCATTCATTTTGAGCTGTGTTAAAATTCCACTCCAATTTCAATAACCTATCTCTGTGTAGGGATGTTATCCCTTTTATAGAAAAACATGTCAACTAAATCACTCCTTTAAAGTATTTTCAATATCATTAATTAAACTACTAAAATAAAGATTTCAAGGCATTTTTTGTTCTTTATTTAGCTGCAATACTTATAACCCTCCCATCTGATTTATCAAAAAATTTATCTAAATTTACGGGAAAACACAAGGCATCTAACCTACTTCTTATTCTATTTTTTAAAACATCTTCACCAACTAATCTATTAATCAAATCTTCTGGACTATAATTACTTGTCATCATAAGTTGTTTTTCATTATCTAATCTCATATCTAAAATCTGATACAGCTTAGAACTTGTGGACTCTGTGGGGGGAAATTCTGCTCCAATGTCATCTAAGATTATTAAATCAGCTATCTTAAGTAGGTATATAAATTTAGTCCAACCAATATTACCTTCTCTAGCTTCATCAATAAATTGGGCATACTTTATCAATTTCATCCCAGTATTTATTATTCCTTTATTTATTAGCACCCTAGAGACAGCAGTAGCAACAACAGTTTTTCCTATACCAGGATTTTTAGAGTATAAATAAAGTCCTTTTCCCTCTGGTTTATATTCTGTTATATAGTTATATATAATATCATAAAATTCATTATTAGGTTTATCAAAATCTTTAAACTCCCACCTTAGTGCTCGTTTAGTAAACCCAGATTTCAGTAACTTAGCATCAGGGTAGTCTCTAATATCTTTTATTGCATCTAATTTTTTAAGAAACGCAGCTTTAGTCATCTAATTCCTTTATTTTATTCTATTATCATCTTTTTTTATTACACTTTTACAGTAAGAACATTTGTAATGAGTATTATCCAAGGAAAATAATACTCCAAGTTTGCAATCAGGACAATAAGGTTCCTCTTCTGAGTTAACTTCTAACCTTATTACCTTTAGGTCTACTTGCTTCAAGAGTTTTGCACCTCCTCTATCTTTATTATTAAGTCAGTAATAATTTTAATATCGCCTGACGTAATTTGTTGTGACACTTCTATAGAAATTTTGGCATTCCTGATTTTATTTTTAAACTCATCTACAGACCCAAATTCTCTTCTAATAATATCGTTATCAATGGCTATAAAATCATTGTAACTATCAGCTCTATGAATGCCTAAATTAGTACTACTACAAATTTCACCACCATCTTCTATATCATTAACTTTATCTACATTTCCTAATTTAATTGTTTTTTTACTTATAATGTTCCTCAATACTTAGTATCAAGTTAATAACTTCTTTTATATCTTTTTCTCCGACCCTTTCTCTAATCCCGAAGTCTACATATAAATCTTTTCCTTTATATTTTTCATCAAGGTCACTAATATCGTAATTATCTCCAAACTCATTTATAATCAAATCTTCATCGAAGTTAACAAAGTATACCTTTTCATCCTTATGATTTATGACATTAAAAGAGATCATATAGCCATCATGATCATCTATGTCAGTTATTGTTCCAATAAGTTTCTTCATAATTAATTAGTTCCTATCGAGTTATACATTCCTTCTGATTTCCACCATAATAATCTCTTCAGTCCTGATGGCTGTTCCACACAACTAGAATTATCCCATCCCTCGTTAAACATCTCTTCGCTTATTCTAACCAAGCTTCTTTGTAAGTTAAACTCAGTAACATACTCTTCTCTTAATCCTAAGTGATCATAATAACTATCATATTTTTTGTTTGGCAATTCATTTTTTAAATCATATATTCCCAGTCTAATTTTAGATTCCGTATAAAATTCGAATGGATGTTTATTTTTTTCTTTTATTGTTTTCTTGGATTTTTGATATCTTAGAGAACAATCCATTATTCCCTTAAGATCATTAGTCATTTTGTCGGATAACCATTTATCATTCATAGCAAATATAATAACCTTATTCCAATAATCAAGGTCATTTTTCATGTCAACCATCTTAATTGCGGTTCTCTTATTCTTATTTACCCAACCATTTCCAAAATTATATTCTTCTATTCCTAATTCTTGTTTGTTAAGTTTAATAAAATTATACATTAATAATTTTGCTTGTTCTTCTAAATGAGTATTATCTTTACTTTTTATTTTAGGTTTTTCATTAATTCCAAGTATAGTTTTTTTAGCTTCTTCACTAGGTTCTTCTATTTTTTCCTCTGATTTTTGAGAGATAAAATTTGATTTTGTTATATTTTCTTTGCTAGTTTTTTTAGGTTCAGATTCCTTGATAACTTCTTCTTTAATTTCTTCTACAAAATTTTCAATTATTTTAGTTTCTTGTTCTGTTCTTTGGTCTTTTTGGTTGTATAAAATTTTCTCTTCAATTAATTTAATAAATTTTTTGTTATAAAATTCTTGAATTTCTTTGTTGGATAATAAAATATTTTTTTTGAATTTAATTTTCATTAATCTAACACCATATTCCTGAGAGATAAAATTTATCATAACTTATCACACCCTTTTTCTCTTGTTAAAAAATATTTTGAGGCTAAATTAAAGAAAAAAAATCGCCAAGACTTATCTTCTTTTTTCTTTTCAAAAATAATTCTTTTATTAATTTTTTTAACACTTAGACAATATGTATTATATATACTACGTATATATATAATATATTGGTTAAGTGTAGGAAATAAAAGAATTAGCTTTTTTTGAGTTGAAAAGGAGATGATCTGAGACCCACCTGTGTAAATTTTCTCATTAATTATTAACTGATTATCAAAGAGTTCCCCTGTTTTTTTTCTGAGGATAAAGCTGTATCTGGTGGCGGTATTAGAATCAATATTACTGTCAAGTTCTGAGGAAGAACACAGGATAGTTCGTTGATTTATAATGAGATAGCCTGATGTAATAGATTCAGTTATCCCATAAAAATAAGAAACGATATGTAATATTGAGTTAGTCATAGAATTTAAAGATTAATTTTAGAATTTAAAGAAGTTTTGTTGTCTTGATCAGCGATATTATAGCTTAATTTTCTCAAATTATATAATTTTCTAAACTTTTTATCATTATATTTATGTATTTCATGAATTTCATTTACTAAATTATAGATGTCTAGTTGTAGTTTTTCAAAGTATGTTTTTCTCATATATTTTGCGTATTCTCCTATTACAATTACCTATTCTTTTCCACTTAATAATCCATAATTTTGTCGTATTTTTTTTCTATCTTCGTAAGAAAATAAATCTAATGAATACTCATTTATTGGTTTTGTTATTTCTAATACATTTATACAACATTCTTTTATTAATTTTTCGTAAGGGATTTCTGGATAGAATATAAAATAATAGTTTCCTAGTTCTTTATCTCCGCTACAAGCTTCACAAGTATGAGGATAAAAACCAGTTTTTTGGTAATCACATATTTTACATTTTGTAGGATTAAATTTAGTTTCCTGCATCTAGTTAACATCTCCAGAAATATTAGATTACTATTTTATAAAAACGCACAACTAATATAAGCATTTTTTATGACTTTGTCAATAGTGAATATGCGTTCACTACTTTTTATTTGATGCTTTACAGTCAATTTTAATCTCATTAATAAGTTGATTGTGTATATTAGTTAGTTGTTTTTGTGCTCTTCTTCTAACTGCCCTACTACGAAGTCCTCTACAAACAACATCATGTAAACGATCTAATTCTTTGTCCAAAACCTCATATTTATCCACTATAACTCCTTGTCCAGCTTATTAATGAGATTTTTTATTGTTTTGCTTAGGGTTTTATCTTTTCTTGATACTTTTTGCTTTTCTTTTTTATTTTGTTTTTCTTCTTTTTTATCATAATCTAATCCAAGTGATTCAAATAAATACTTTGCAACATCAGGACTATAGCTATTCATTGTTGATAAAAGGTCTTTAGGTATGCCTAATTCTTTCATGTTTTCTATAAAAGTTAGGATATCTTCCGTATTTTTGTCACGCATTAGTTCTTTTCCTTATTACTTTACTGAATATTTTTGTTATTTGTTCGGGAAGTTCCTCTACATTTTTTATAAAAATATGATTGTTGTAGTAATCTTTTACTCCTTCATGGATTATTCCTACACCAACTACCAGAATACCTAATTGTTTCTCTACTTTATTGACAGTAGTTTTTAGTGAATTATTATCATATTGGGGAGATTCCGAGTAAGGATAACAACTCGCAGGCCAACCATCAGTGAATACAATCATTATTTTTTCTGATTCTGGTCTTTGAACTAACAAATTAGCCATCTGCCATATTGCCCAGGAGTCAGAATTATAACTAGCATTCCCAAATCTTTGGTTATTAGTATTAAGTGTGGCTATACCACTAACAAGCATGTTTTTATTAAATTTTTTCTGTTCGAAGTTCTTGATAATATAAAGATGATCTGAAAAGCATCCATGAATAAATGGAATATTTATTCCCTCTAATACATAATTAAATAACATCTCGCTTTTGTTTGCCTCTAAGATTTTATCGTTTGCCATACTGCCAGAGTAATCCCCAAGAAGAGCAAAGGCATAATCTTTTTTACTTAGTAGTTCTTTTTGTTCAAATACTTTTGTGTTTAATGACTTAACTTTATGGAGTTTATTAAAAGATAAAACACCACGCCTTTTATTAGTCAATACTCTTGAATGTTTATTATCATTCAGAATATGTTTTAGGTTTTCTTTTGTGGAGTTAATCATAGGCTGGATTTCACCTAAAAATTGTCTATAATCTAAGTCATGATTGAATCTGACTTCTTTTGATATTGGTTTAAAATCAGAAGAATCTTCTGCATGGATGCACTCAAGTATTAATTCACCTTCTCCAGGAGCATATTCTGATGGGTCATGAGATTGAAATTCAGGTTTCTTTTGTGCAGGTAGTATCTTACCTTCTTTCATTTCATGCTTTTTAGGTTCTGCGTCCTTACTCTCTTCACCACTAACACCTTCACAATAGCCACCATCATTATCATCATCATCACTTGAGTAACCATATCTACTTTTGCCTGAGTGTTCTTTTTTTGCTTTTTTCATCTCTTCTTTCGAAGGAGCACCTCTACCAGCTTTGTCCATCAATTCTTGGATTATTCTTTTTAATTCCTCTTCAAATTTTTTCTGATCTTTCATTTCTTCTGATTTTTGTTTTAAAAGATCAATAATATGAGGTAAAACATCAGAATATATTCCTCTTGCCAAGGAATTTGTTGTAGGAAATTTTTTTGAGTCAAAGTCACTAAACTTATTATATATTTCTTCCTCTTTTTCAGTTAAATTATGATCAAGATCAAAGAAGTTATATTTTTCTTTTATTAGAATTTCATCTAATTTAGGATCAACTGTGGAGATAGTTTTTTCTACATCTTTACCTTCTTTTTTAAGGGTAGAGATAATATCATCTTCTCTTTTGTGGCTTTCTTCAAAATAATCTTTATGCCAAGAATAATAAGCAGGAATTCTTTTTGCTGTTAGTTCATCACAACGAACATCTTCAAATGGGTTAATGATAACAACATTTGTTAATTGATTGAGAAGATCATCATCATTAAGGTCTAATTCTTTTCTTAAAGATTCTTTTATTTTTTTGATAAAACGCCCATCACTTTTGCTGTTCCACATCCAGTGACCAATTTCGTGTAATCCTATAGACATAAATTGATAGATAGTAAATAATACATCATTCCTGTTATACATAATAAGAACATGTTTGTATTTATCAAAGTATTCTTTACCTACTATAGTTGCCCACCCATCACTGCCTTTTAGTATTATGTTTTTGTATGGGTAAAACATTGGGAGAACTTTTCTTAAAATTTCTCTATATCTATTCTCCTGTGAGAGGAAGAGTTTTTTAAACTCCACCTCTTCATTTTTTGTTAATTCTTTTTTATATGCTAATTTATTTAGTCTATCCACTTAGTATCTCCAGAAATATTAGATTGATTTTTTTATAACTTAAATTCTTTTTCTGTTTTTAGTTGTTTAATCTCTTCTTCTAATCTTTTTATTTGTTTAACATATTTATCCTTATTTGTGTTTGCTCTGTTTAAGATACTGGTTAATTTATCCTTCATATCAGAATTGAATAATTCTTCGTGTTCCGAAGCTTTCTCTTGTAATATTTCTACTTCAGATTCTAAATCTTTTATAACAGATTTGTCATTACTGCTGGTATTTCTGAGTTCTTCAATCTCGGTATCTTTTGAGCTTAATTCACTTTCAAGATTATCAATCTCATCTCTGAGAGCGTCTTCATTAGAGGCTAATTTTGTAGATGATTTTATTTTATTATCAGGAAATATTGTTTCGAAAGCGAATGCAGCAGATTCTTTTTCTGTTCCAGGATTGAATTTATGCAGGATAGTAATTTCGAATGATTTCTTGATGGAATCAAATGCTTTGAAGTTTCTAGCCCAGTTAATAACATCTCTTGTGCCACAGGGATAACTAGATTCCCCTTTTCTATAGATGTTTCTACAGTTTATTGCTACTTGATGTATTTTGTCTGCGACTCCAGAAGAAAATCCGAACATTTTTTGGATAATTCTTGAATCATTAGGATACTCAAGATCAATAGTTATAGGGAATCTGGACTTTAAAGCAATATTAAGATCATTATTTCCAATATAACCACCTGTGGGAGGGTTTCCTGCTGCAAAAAATTGAAATCCTTCTCCCCAGTTAATTTTTTTCATTGGGCTAGAATCTAGTAATGTTATCTGTCTTTCATCATCTAACAATTCATGAAAGATAAAATTAACTTCAGGGACAGCAGCAGGAAGTTCATCAACGAATAACCATTCTCCTTTTTCTAAACAATCAGGAAGGATATTTTGTTTGAAATCAGTTATTACTTGCCCATCTACAGCAGTTAAAGCAGTGTGACCAACTAATTCATCAGTAGTTATTCCACCATTTAAACTAACTCTGGTAATTTTATTGCCAGTAACATCAGCAATATGACGAAATAAAGCGGATTTCCCACAGTTTCCAGTTATGAATATTCTATCACCTCTTCTAGCAATCCAATAAGAAGTTGATGTTCTGAAGCAATATTTATATTCATTTTCTTTTGGTTCTGTTCTTGTAATTTTTGGTTTTGAATCTCCTCGCCCCATCATAGATGTTAATACTCTTTTTGTTCTAGTAACAATATAATTAGTATTTTCCCTATGATTATCTTCTAATATTGAAGCTCTATAACCGCAAGAAGAGAAAATAAATTGAATAAAATTAGCGTTTGATTTTATGTTACTATAATATGTGTTTTTAGTATTTCCATTCCACAGTAATATCTCACTACAAATTATTTTACGTTGTTCTTTATTTAATTTATACCAACTTTTTGGAAATTCCCTAAAGCCATCGTTCAATTTAAAATAGTATGAAAACTGTTCTGTTGTTGGAGAGTAAGTTCTTTTATATTTAATATCACAACTATCTAACAAATACTCTAATCGATTAATTTTTCTTTGTTTTTTTATATTTATTCTCCAAGAACTATGATTATAACTACCATCAGCACTTACAGCAACTAATAATCTAATATAATCATCATCGTAAGGAAGTTTAGTATCCCCAGAATAATTAAACGTTGTTATAAATTTTCCTTTAAAACCATTTATCGTATTAGTTTGATTATCGTAAACACTGTTCATGCTTTTTTCTTGTAGATTACCTTTAGATGTAATATAAACAACTCTGTGCTCTCCACTAAGTTTCTGGTTAAGTCCATATTTTGTTTTAAACTGATACCATGTTGTAGCTTTTTTTTCTATAAACATTTCTGGTTTTTCAAAGAACATATTACCTTCTTTTGTATAGGTAGCAATATCTTCATTATTGTAATCAGAAATCTTTTTCCATCCTTCTGTGGTTAAGTATTCTGTTTCTTTATCTACGCAGCCTGTATCTCCTATAACAAAGATGGGTAGTTGGTTAAGGATAGCGTAGGCTACTGTCTCTAGGACGTTGTTATTGTCCTCGTAATAGGACTCCCTAACTAAATTTGGATCGTTTATTGGTAATTCAAATTTACCAAATTTTACTGTCTCAGATTTTGGTTTTACTGATTTTTTTGTAGTTGCCATTATTTGTGTTTCTCCTCTGTATTAGGTACAGTGTAACTTTTTTTCAGTACGTTGTGAATCTGTTTTATTTGTCGTTTATTTCTTTTCATTTGTTTTTTTAGTTCTTTTTTTTGCCACAATTCTAATTCATAAATCTTTTTTTTCATCTGCTTTTTTTCCTTATTCATGCTATATAAAATAGAAGAATATTTATTAATGTCAATAGTTATTTTTATTTTTTTATTATGATTCCAATTCTTTTAGTGTTGCATTATTTTCTGAGGCCAAAATTCTAAAATTACAAGATTTACACTCAATAAAATATTTAAATGTTATATCCAAGTAATAATCTCTTGGCTGATGTTCTTTTGGTGTATAGTCCTGATCCTCTCCTTCAGTATCTTTCTTTTTGTTTAGTGCATAATATTTCCTGGAATGTGGTACTTGGATTTTTTCAAATCTATTTTTGCTACCACAATGACTGCAAGTGAATCTTGGTTTCTTATTTTTCATTTATTGCCCTTTAATTTAATACCTGTTTATTTCTACAAACATTATTTTTAATATAAACACTAGCTAAAATTTTGTATTCATCACCCATACTCCAAACTTTATCAGAGTCAATAAGGTATTGAAATAATTTATTTATTTCATCCGAGTTAATACTCCCCCCTTTCCCTAATGCAAACTTTCCCAAATAAGATGCGTAATTTTCCTCGTTTATAGCTGTCAAGATAATACCTCATCAGCTTTATCCATCAGATATAATAGTTCTTCTTTTTGAGGAGAAAAGCATTGCTCAATTTCTTTTAGTAAGTCTTTCATTTCATTAGCTTTTTCTTTCCTAAAGGAAGGATCATGTCTAAGATTGTATGGATCAACAGCATGGATTTTTGTTCTAATAGATTTTCTCATTTCCTCTAATTTTTGGTCTCCTGTTAGATTAAGATGGGGAAGAAGATCAACTAAATTAATTACATTGTTTACCAAGCTATCTTTAAAAGTGTTTTTAGGATCGGACAACCTTTCAACCATTGAATTAATTACTTTATGTAATCTCCTCCAGACATCTTTCATGGCTATAGAAATGTCTTCTTTTTGTTTGTCTTCAGCTTTTTTTGCTATTCTTTTAACATCTTCAGAATCTAATCCCATCCTGTAATTATCTGATTCTGGTATTGGATAATAATTGATAGAGATATTAAATTTATCTTTGATGGTGTAAGCATCTGGATAATCCATCTCATTAAACATATCTCCAAGATCATCTATAGCTTGTTCTCTGATTTTTTGATAGTTACCAACGAAAGAATCTATAGCCTTATTCCTCTCAATTATCATGGAGTTTATTTTCTCCTCATACTCTTTGAATAGTGATGTCATAAGTAATCTTTGACCATCTTCAGCCCAGGGGAGGGTATTTTCTTTACTGTATTGCCTGATAGCGGAAGAAATTTTTTGGATTTCTTTTAAAGATTCTTTGTCAACAAGCAATTTTATAACTTTAGCTGATCCTGATTTAGCATTTTTTGCTTCTGTGATATCTCTAGAAGCTCTCTTGTCTTCTTTTTTCCCTGTCCATTGTGATATTGACAACACAATAATCATAGCTTTTTTAGATAACATTTATTATCTCCAAATTTTTCCATGTTTAATTTCTACTGAGGATACTTCGCTTCTAATAATTAAATAAAATTGGTTGTTTGTTAATCTTACGCTGTATCTATGAGTATTCTTTTCCGAGAACCACCTATAAATATAGTATAAAAATCTATAATTGCCTTTGTATCCCCAGATTTCTCTTTTTGACCCATCTTTATACCTGATTTCCAGAGTGTATTTATCTACTTTTTGTTGAGGTGGTTCTTTTTTCTTTCTCTTAAAAAAATTCATTTTGTATCTCCAAAAATATTAGATTAAGTTATTTAAATTTATCCTTTTCTAGTTGATTTTTTATATCAAAATACCATCTTGTGTATCTTCTTTTGTGTCTGATCCACAATATTAAACTGAAATCCCAACCAACAAGGATGGATTTTCCTAGAATAAAATATATGTACCCATATCCTATATGCCAAAAAATATCCCATAAAGTATTTAAATCCATTATTTTATTTCCTTCAGGGAATTAAGTTTAATATTAAAAACAACTCTGCTATCGGAGGAGCTAAATTCTGAGGACAAACATTTGTCTTGAATGTCTTCTTTCTTCACTTCTTTATCATCAACTAAGAAAGTAACTTTGGATTTTACATTGGTTTTGATAGTGGAGAATCTAAGATATAAGTTATCCTTATGGGAGATTACATAAGGAAAAACTTTCCACTCTCCCCACTTTAGGCCCTGATTTTCTTTTGGGAGTTCTCCAGATTCCCTTTTTTCTTTTACTGCTTTAATATTATCATAATCTACTCCAGCCCTGCATTGATAAGTAGATACTTTTTCTACTTTCATGTGTTTGAATTTTGCTCTGACTTTCATGTCTCTTCTGGTGGTGACGGTCACGATTTGACCAGTTTTTGATAAGAATCTCGCTAACATTTTGTTTTGTTTCTCTGCCATAATTTTGTTCCTTTTCTTTTCTATTATATCTTACAACTATCATGCCACTATTTACTGAGGCTTAAAGATATATAAGTATACCAGTTATTCTGTATCCTCGTGATCTAATGTATCATCTTGAGTCAAAAATTCTAAAACTCTTTTTTCTAGTAAGTAATCTACTAAATAACTTTCAGTCTCAGGAACTTTACCAACAGAAAATTCCAGCATTATTTTAGAATTTCTCTTTATAACTTCTTCATGAATTCTTCTTATTTCTGGATCAGATTCTTTTATCCAGCACTCTTTGTGAAATTCATTAGATAAGGAGAGTTTTTCTGCTTCTTCCAAATTCTCTCCTATTGATTTTAATACTATCTCTTCAGCAGTTTTTTCGTGTTCAAGTCTCTTTTCCTCACTATAATTTTCTAGATATTTTTCAAACTCTTTGATTGCATCGTCTTCACTTTTACTCATAATATTATCCTTTTATCTCTTATAATTACCATAAATATTATCCTTTATAATTTAAGCAGCATTTTTTATGTTTCTTACCACTACCACAAGGGCATAATTGATTACGTTTTATTTCTACTCCCTCTATCTTAACAGAATTTTTTGTTATGATAGTCTGAGGTCTATTTTCCATATTAAAATACATTATAAGAAGACGTTCTAATTCAGGATCACCTTCTTCTATAGGTTTCCAATTATCCATTTTTGTTATACCACTCAATAAAATCCACAACACAATTAAATACAGTTTCAATACCATCTTCCAATAAAAAATGTAGTGGGCATATTTCTAGGAATTTATTAAAGTAGTTACATTCTATGCACTTAGGTATCACAGGTATCAACCAATCCCAAGATTTATGGAAATTCATTCCATTATCTATATGGCCTCCAGTGACATCTAAGTAATTATATCTTACTTTTGTAGGGCCATAAAGTATACCCATAAATTCTGCTATTATTATATTTTTTTCTGAATAGTTATCCATAATATTATCCTTGAAAAAATTGTGGAAAGAGTAGGTTTAACATAAATCCAAAAACTAAAGATAAAGTTGTCAACAATATATTGTTATGTTTTTTTTCTGTATCTGTTATAGAAATTAAAATCATAGTTATATAAAATATTATAAGTATTCTAAACAATTTAATTCTCCCTATCAGTTAAAGTATCAAGAACGAATGGTCTAAGTTCATTTATTTTTTTGTCTTGAGAGTTAGTGACTGCTAGTATAAATTCCCGAAGTTTGTTAATGTTTTCATTTTGTGTTTCTATGGTTTTGTTTTGTTCGATTACAGTTTCATTGTTTAATTTGCTTGTTTCTATTATAATATCAATTGTATCGCTTGCTTTGGACATAAAGTCCAAATGATTTTTGTAGATACTACTAATTCTTATAGTTGTAATTATTGCCAGAATAAGAGCTATAACTGCTGGAATAACTGTTATAATTAATGCTAAAGTTGTCATACAATCTCCGATCTTGTTATTCTTGTTACAGTTTTATTGGGAAGTTGTTTCTTGACTGCTTTTTTGATTTTTTCCATACTAATACCAAATGTTACATTGTATACTTTGTTTTTTATTATACTATTTTTTCCTATATAATACTCTACATATATTTTATCTACTTTGTCTGTTTTTGGTTCTTTTATTATTTTTTTTAGAAATTTCATATTAATATCCGTATAATTCTGATAAGCTATCTATACTTGAACTATAACATGGTATACACTCTACCTCACCTGCCGATAGCTTTATACCCTGCTGATCAAGTGGGAGGATATTATGACAACTACAGCACTCAAAAGTATCATCTTCGTATACTTCTTCTTGATTAATGTTATCATTTTCCTCTATCTGAGCTACTATTGATCCAATATTCATACATTTTCCTTATATTATTTTATCAATTTCATCTAGTATTATATTAATTTGTTGTTTGTATGTTTTTTTATCGCAAAATCTATTGTGTATAATAGGTTTTCCTCTTTTATCAACTACAATCCCATCGAAGAACTTTATTTTTTCTTCTAATCCTGTACTGTAATTATAGTGGTGTAAAAACCATTCATAGTTTTCTTGAGTTATACAAGCAGGTGAATACTTATTAATTAGATTTTTTGTTGTATTAGTATAGTAACCACCAGTGTTTAGAATATAAAGTCCGTTAGTATGTATCTTAATTATAGTGGTTTGGTGTAATACTATATAAAAATATATTTCACTGCCGACTCTATAATATTTTAATCTAGTATTATTACATAATGGTTTTCCTCTACCTATACTTCTTGCTGTTAACAGAAGGTCACTTGCTTCAAAGAAAGTCAACATTATCTCCTTTTAGTATTTATTTTTTTATTAATTTTTTTTATACTCTTAAGATATGATATTAGTTTATCTACTTCTTTGTAGTCAATTATTATTGAATAGTCTTCATTAGGCTCTCCTGGAATGTCAGGTCTTATTTCAAAAGAAACACCGTCACCAGGGTAGTCACTTATTCTAATTTGTTCTCCTGAGTGCGTTCCTTCTTCCGAACCAAAGCCATTATCAAATATTTGCAGTACGCTCATTTGTCCAACTCCTTAAATAAAAATGGTTTTTTATTATTAAATTGCTCTATGGTGCAGACATATTGAGGAAGTTTATCCACCAAGAATACCTCACCCTCATATTCTACGAAGAATATATCGGCAATTTTTTCCAGTTGGACATTATGGCCTCCAGAGTATACACCCAATTTTTTACCTTCCTTGAGCAATAAAGTTCTATTAACTTTTCGACCTCTCAACAAACAGCTTCTAAAAGTTTTGCTTATAGGTGCAAAAAAATTAAAGTCTATTTTTTTTACTTTTTTTCTGTGTTGTTCCATTTATTTGCACCTCTAAAAATATTAAATTAAAATATTCCTTGATCGTTTTCTCCTTCATTCCAGTATTGTTCCCACTTTTCTATTTTAGCTCTAAGTTGTGGGTTATTACTGTGAAGACATTTCCACATTTTTAGTGTAACTTTTTGACAAGCTCGGATAAAATCAATAGATAAATTATCAATCTTTGATGTTGCGATTGTTTGAACTTCTTCCTCTGTTAGCTTGTCTCCTACTGCCATAATGTACTGGGAGATATTATAGCTGGATTCTACTTCCTGGATTTCTTTTAATCTTTTTTCTGTTAAAATATTATTGTTATTTTCCAAGACTATTATTCTCCTTCTTTTTGTAGACAATCCCAACATACTTCCATTTTTCTTTTTACTATTTTAAATAGTGCGTCGTTGTGTTTATATTTTCCGTTTTGGAATAATTTCCAGAAGGGAACATCTTTTTTGCAATTGTCACAAAGCATAATAATTTTTCCTTTAAAAATTTTTTGTGGCTTCTGGGTAGTGTTTAAGATCATTTATAATTTGAGTATATCTTACCTCATCACAATAAACAGTGATTTCTTTGGCATCAGTACTGCAATCATGGTAAGTGTGGTAATCCTGAGATTCTAAGTCAATATAAGTTTTATTATCATCAAATAATATATACTCAACAACAACAAATTTAGGTTCTCTTTTTGGTGTAGGATTCCAGCCTCTTATTGCTACAACTTTTAACCCTACAATATCTAGTAATGAATACATTTTTTCTCCTTTATACCTTTAAAAATATTAGATTAACTTTTTAGTTTGAGTTTCGCTTCTATCTTTTCTAACAGCAGGAGCATATTTCTATATGTAATTAATTCAGTTTGGTTTAGTAATTTTTCTCTATGATGTTCCGCACTATTAAGAAAAGAATCATTACCGAGTATGGTGAGGATTTTTTTACGTTGAGTGTTGATTACTTTTTTTACTTTCTTTTTCTTCATGGAAAACTTCCTTATACTTTTAAAAATATTAGATTACTATTTTTTATACTTTACTTCTAATCCAGCATCAGTTACTAGAATATGGGAAATATTATTGATCTTTGCAAGTAAATTTTCTTCAGAGCCATATTTAGTGCTATAATCAAGCAAAGAAAGAGAAGTTTTTAATACCAAAGCAGGATTAGCACTAAGGTCTGGATTAAGAAGCCAGCCATTATTTCGTTCCAAATCATCTTTAGATGCAATAAGATAGTTTTCAGGCTGCTGTCTGATTGTTTCTGTTGAGTTCTGATAAATTAGATAGCTTTTTTCTATTTTTGGTTCTGGTTTAAAGGATTCATATCTTCTTATTGTACACTCACCATTTCTATTGATTTCTTTCACATCATGAGTATTGAAAGTTGATATTTCGTGTGCATTGTTACCAAACTTAGCTCTAATAAATGTTCCTATATCGTGATCTTCTTCGAGATATACAAATTGTCCTTGTTGATAGGAATAACTTGATATTTTGTCTTCAATTTTTAAGTCTTTAAGTTCTTGTCTTTCAACTTCTAACCACCCATGTCCAGGATCACTAAAAAAATTATACATAATAAATTTTCCTTATATCTTTAAAAATATTAGATTAAATAGCTTTTATTTTCTATTTTCTGAATCAAACAGCACTCTTGGTTATTGTTTTTATTAATATCTTTGCTCAAAGAGTTTAGATTTTTTTCTGTTTTTTTGTTGTCTTTTTTATTAGTTGTGATTACCTCAATAATCAAGCTTTTCTCCTTTTTCCTCTTATAATAACCGACTGATTTTACAAGAGAAAAATTCTCAAAATAATTAGCAGTCATTTTTCTGATTTTTCTTTTATTTTTATTTTCTGTGTAGAGTCTAAATAACACTTTGCACCTCCAGAAATATTAGATTGATTATTTAAAGTTATAGTAAAATCTGGGCATATGTTGAAAGTCCAAGCTTCCTTTTTTTCCGTCTTCTTTTCTTTCAACTGCTACATAACCACCACCAAATCCAATAACTTTAAATTTTTCCTGCATTTCTTTGGAGGTGTAAACTTCGCCATAAATTTTTTGCAATTCTTCTTTACCCATTTTTTTGATCCTCATTTTAGGTGCAACTCCGTCCCGTAAGTCACAGTGACCTACCAGGATTTTTTTTCAATTTTTAACAATACTTTTTATGTATACATATTCCATGCCAAAGTTAAACAGGATAAGTTGTTAATACAATTGACACTAACCTGAACCACTTTAAAAAACAATAGTTTACAACTATAATAATAAACAGGCTATCCCATTGAGTTTGAGGGTAGTAACCTGTTTCAGGATAAGTCCTTGAACTGCTATAAGATAGCCTGTTTTTGTGCCTACATGATACACTAGATTAATCTCCAAAGAAAAATTAAACTCAACATCTCTAAAAAAATTAAACCAGATACATGAGGAAAAATTAAACCTTACAGCCTCAAAAAAATTAAAACTGATATTGCTAAAAATATTAAATTGTATCTTGTTGAAACAATAGAATTTTTTGATACAGAACATTTGTTCACCTATAAGTGATCAGGTGTATACTAGTATACATTTGTTCACTATTAAATTTGATCTGGTTTTTTTCCTTCCTTTATATACAGGAAATTTTTTTTTGATTTATTTTAAAAAAAGTAAAATAAAACTTGATTTTAATATTTTAATGTCCGATAATAAATAGTAAATAAATGATAAATAAATATGTAATATATTTTACATATGATAAAAACCAAAAAAACGGAGGTTAAAAAGTGAAAAATCAAAAAATAACAAAACAAGTTTTATTTTGTCAATTTTCGAACGTTTTATTGAATCAAGACAAATCTAAAATTGATTCAAAATTTTACGAGAAGTTTTATAAACAAAATCAAAATTTAGGATTTTATAAGAACCAAGATTTTTTCGAGGTTCCCTTATGGATTTCAGAAATAAACGGAAGTTTAAAAAATTCTAATTTTGTTTCTTCCTTACATATTATAAAGGATATGGAAGAAACAATAAATTTTATAAAATCAAATAATTTTGATTTGGTTTTATTCTCCGCTTTAGACGTAAACAAGCAATACATTAAAAATATAGTCGAATCTAACTTAGATCAAAATTTTGTTTTAGGTGGTTATATTGATTTTTCCTATTTTAAAAATAATCAAAACATTAAAATTTTTAAAACTGTAAAATCATTTATAAAAAGTTTAAAAATTGATTATGTTTATGATCTTGATTATAGTTTATTTAAAAATTATAAAACAGTTCCAAGGTTAACCTTAAGTTTAGGCTGTTCCCATCATTGTAAATTTTGCACTATACCAAATAAAATAGAATCAATTTCCTTAAAAAATATAGTTAAACAATATCAAAGTTTTAAGAATCTAGATTTTAAACTTGTTTATTTAAATGATAAAACTTTTGGTCAAAATTCAAATTATAAGTTATTAAAATTAATTTATAACCACATAAAAAAATTCAATCCAGGTTTTCAAGGTTTTATAGTTCAAACTACAGCCAATTTATTAACTAAAAAACGTTTCGTAAAAAATCTTGAAAACTTAAAAGTAAAATACGTTGAATTCGGCTTTGAAACATATAACAATAAGATTCTGAAAAAATTCAGAAAACCACAAACCGAAAAAATTATCAACAAAGCAATGCACAACTTGAAAAAATCCAAATTAAGTATAATTCCAAATTTAATAATTGGCTTGATAGGTGAAGACAAAACAAGCTATAAAAAAACATTAACTTTTTTAAAACAAAATCAAAAAGATATATTTTCTTTGAATCTTTATAATCTAGCTTTATATAGAGAATCAA
>Ga0233437_1000863_pt1 | contig 62351 bp, 52 predicted proteins | sample SI_122_August201_FD_182714 | JGI IMG/M metagenome (GOLD analysis project Ga0233437, IMG submission 182714) | Seawater microbial communities from Saanich Inlet, British Columbia, Canada - SI_122_August2016_200_MG | ecosystem: Environmental > Aquatic > Marine > Inlet | place: Canada: British...
GGGCATTCATAAACTGGACAGTTGACGGAGTAGAAGTTGCAGTAACTGCAGAATACACCTTTACATTAACAGGTGATATTTCATTAGTAGCCAACTTTGAATATATCCCACCCGCGCCTGCACCAATACTTGTAAGTGCAACACCGGGTATAGAAGAGGTTACTTTGGTTTGGGAACCAATACCTGTAGCAACAAAAACAGACCACTTCAATTTCGAAGGCGGAAATGCAGCCGATCCCGTATGGACTATTTATGTAGGTGGAGCAACGGTTAGCAGTGTTGATCTTGTAGCAGGAGATGAAATCGCAATATTCGATGGCGAAACTATGGTAGGTTTATTTAACCTTACACAAGCTTGTACACCAGATAATCAATTCGAGAATGCTTTTCCTGTATTCCAGACACTTACTAGTCAACCTGGTTATACTCCCGGAAATGCATATTCATTCAAAGCATGGAGTGAAAGTGCTCAGGAAGAATATGATGAATTTAATATTACATTATCCGATCCTTATGGAGGGGCATGGACAGGCCTCGTATTCCCTGATGGAGATGGACAATATAGTCTGGCTGAATTAGACTTTGTAGGAGGACCTCCCGCAACATTATTCAATGTTTATTATGAAGATGGTACACTTGTGGCAGGAGATGTTGGAGCATTAACTTACACAGATGCTGACTTAATTGCCGGACAAGAATATTGTTATTATGTGACACAACTTGTTGAAGGTGTTGAATCTGCTGCTTCAAATATTCTTTGCGCTACACCATTAGCCCAAGATTTTTCAATACCAATGGAATCTGAATTTAATTTCATCATTGAAAATGAATATTCATTAACTAACTATCCTAATCCATTTAAGAATGTTACTACTATTCAGTATGTATTACCTGAGAATGGATATGTCACACTTAAAGTTTATAACCTCAATAGTGAATTAGTTAGAACTTTAGTTAATAGTCAGCAAGCTGCTAATAATTATGAAGTTGAATTGAATGCTGTGAATTTACCTGCCGGTGTTTACATGTATAGGATTGAAGTTAAAGAATCAATTCAAAACTTTGTATTAACAAAAAGGATGGTTATTAGCGAATAGCACATCTCACAAAAGGAGATATCAGAGAATCATTTTTTGATAAATCCTTAATAATTCTAAGAGGGGGAGAAGTATTTTAATACTTCCCCCTCTTTTTTTGTATAAGTATTTTTTATTTTATAATTGAGTGTGGAATAAATGAGATGAAAATTGTTTGCGACTACCTTTACAATATTAGATAAACAAACCATAATTATTGAGAATATAATAAAAACTGAAAAAGTACTTCTCAAAGAATTTATAAAATTTTAAAAAAAAAGTACATTTTTTTTTGTTTTTAAAAAATTTGTTTTAATTTTGTATTGTTATAAAAAGAGTAAAAATGTTAAGCTGCTGTTTTTGTTAATCATATAAATAACAAAAACAGGAGAATAGTTAATTATATAAGAAAGATATTGAAATATTAAATTTATTAAAAATTAAAAATTACCTATTATGAAAAAATTTACACATTTAATTATCACTTTTATGCTGATATTAAGTTTTGGCTTATCTCAAAGTTATGCAGTGACCAAAAGATGGGCTTATGCACCTGGACCACCACCTTTTTGGAGTATAGCAGGTCAATGGGATCCTCCTGGTGTTCCTACTGCTGCTGATGATGTAATTATTGATGCAGGAGCACCTTATCCAGCTATACCTGCTGGAGTTAGTGCAGTATGTAACAGTTTAACTATGAATCCTGGTGTTTCACTTACAATTAATCCGGGGGGGGCTACTTTAACGGTATCCAATAATATGGTACTGCAATCAGATAACACTGGAACAGCCTGGTTACTAAATAATGGAACATTAACAGTTAACGGAACAGCAACGGTTCAACAGTATATTTTAGGATCTGAATATCCTGATGGTAATGATCAATGGCACTTGATTTCTCAACCGGTTGCAAGTGTTGAATCATCAAGTGTATTTTGGAATTGTTACTTGAAAGAATTTTCTGCTTCTACCGGTGTATATTCCGATGTTGGAGCAGGTCAAACCCTAAATACTATTATGAAGGGATATTCTGTAATGTATTCTTATAATCCGGGTTTTCCTACCACCAAAACATTACAATTCACAGGAGAAATAAATAATGGAAGCTATACTTATAATTTAGATAATAGTGGTGATGCTTGGAACCTTGCCGGAAATCCATACCCTTGTTCAATAGGCTGGGACGAAGCCGAATGGACAAAAACAAACATAGACGGAGTTGTTTATGTTTGGGATCAAAGTGTCGGAAATTTTATTGCATGGAACGGTACAGCTGGTGAGTTAACTAATGGAATAATTCCACCAATGCAAGGATTTTTTGTAAAAGCTAATGCTGCTGATCCTGTGATTGGAGTTACACCTGGTGTTAGAATATTACAAACACATAATTTTTATAAAAACACAGTTGCTGATTTATTATCACTACATGTAACAGGCCCAAATACATATTCAGACAAGGTGTTTATTAATTTTAATTCAAATTCAACGGAAGGAGTTGATGGAGAATTTGATGCACATAAATTATTAGGCTATGAAACCGCCCCACAACTTTATGCAATTATTCCCGGGTATGATTTAGCAGTTAATGTATTACCGGAAATTGCAGAAAACACAGAGATTGATTTAGGATTTTCTTGTGGAATTGCTGGAGACTATACTATCACAACCGATGGTATTGAAAGTTTTGGATCATCAGTACAACTTTATCTGAAAGATGTGCTTAAAAATGAAATGATCAACTTAAGAGAAAGCGGAGTTTATAATTTCACTTACTCAGTTGGAGATGATGCTGAAAGATTCAAATTATTTGTTTCATCACCACAAGGAATATCTGATATTGTTGGAGCAGATGTTAATATTTATTCATTCGGAAATACAATCAAGGTTATTAGTAGTGAATTATTAAACGGTGAATTGATCGTTTATAATATCATGGGTGAAAAAGTATTTTCTCAAGAAGTAAACGCAAAAGAATCAACAATAATTCTTAATGCAGCAAGCGGCACATATTTAGTAAAATTTGTTACAGACAGGGGCATAAGCACTAAGAAGGTTTATGTAAACTAATAAGTATTATGTGATAATAAAAAGTAATTTGTTAAAAAAATAAAAAAATAAAATATATGAAAAAGGTATTTAAAATATTAGTAGTATCAGCCTTTCTATTAGCTGGCCCGATCTTTTTAAGTGCACAACCACAACCGAGTGATCCCAATTTTGGAGGAGGAACAACAGGTGGTGGACCAATAGGTGGAGCTGCCCCAATAGGTGGAGGATTGATAATTATGCTCACCCTCGGTGCTGCGTATGGAGCAAAGAAAGTATATAATATTAGAAAAAAATCTTTATTGGATTAAAAGATTTTAACTAATTCTAGAACATTTTGTTTTTCAAAATCATCATAATGATCATTTTGTTAGGGTGATTGTTTAATACTCATAATAATAGAGGTGAACTTTTCAATTTGAAAAGTTCACTTTTTTATGTAATAAAAACAAGATTAGTATTTTTTTTATTTCACTGTCCTCAGGAATTTCCAACACTCCAATACTCCAATACTCCAACACTACATTTAAATTCAAACCGTTCAAAAGCGAACATTTAATGTAACTTTATGAACACATTTTTCGTCTAAGAATTATCAAATGGTATATTAAATTATCTGAAACAAATAAACTGACACTGGAAGAGAATGCAAAAACAAAACACGTAACTCTCATTACATAAGAATTCTAACAAATAAATGTATATAAAAAGTTTACATAGCAAAGCAAGTCCATCTGGATGCGTTTCAGTAGAATTATAAATCTGGCATATTTTTGGTTATAAAAAACAAAAATCATACTTAAAAGAAATAAAATGACATTATTTATCAGGAAAAGTAAATATTTTCATCAGAAAGAAAAAATGATGGATAGTAGAACTATTTTAAGAAATTTTAAAATATCATCTTTAATATTTTTTGTTTTACTATTATCAATTATTGGTTATTCTCAAAAAGAATGGTCATTAACTGACTGTATTAATTACGCAATAGAGAATAATATTGAGATTAAACAAAGTGAAATTAATACGGCAACTTATGAAATTAACTTACAACAAAGTAAATTAGACTTAATTCCAAGCCTTAATGCAAGTACTTCACAAAGTTATGGATGGGGTCGTTCAATTAATTATGCAAATTATACTTATAGTAAAACTATCCGGCAAAATTATTTTCAACTTTCAAGTAATGTTACAGTTTTTCAAGGATTTCAAAAATCGAATACTATAAAGCAAAATAGTTATGATTACATGGCAAGCCAATTCGATTCAGATGAGATGAGAGATAATATCTCTGTTCGCCTGGCTTATGCTTATTTACAAATATTGTATTCACATGAAATTTTAGATGTTGCAGTTAATCAGGTAGAAGTTACGAATCAGCAAATAAACCGTACTCAGAAACTTGTTGATGCAGGGACTCTTGCAAAAGGAAGTTTACTTGAAATCCAATCACAAGGAGCACAGGAAGAAGTAAATGCAATAATGTCTCGAAACAATTTAAATCTAGCTTATCTTGATCTACTCCAATTATTGGATTTACCTGCTTCAGAGAGATTTGAGATTGTAAAGCCAAATTTGGAGGTCACGGAAGAACCACAATTATTAAAACCGGAAGAAGTTTATTCCTATGCTGTTATGAATAGGCCTCAAATTTTGAGTGCAGAGTATAGAGTTAAAAGTTCCGATAGGGGATTAGCTATTGCTAAAGGATTACGAAGCCCGAGTTTACAGTTAAGCGGAGGTTGGAACACCAGGTATTCTAACCGGGAAATGAAAACTACTATCCAGGGTATGGATACAATTACATCCGTAATTCCTTTTGGTGAGCAATTTAATGATTATCAGGATAAAAACATATCAATATCTTTAAATATCCCAATATTTAATGGATATCAAACTTCATCAAATATTAGCAGAGCAAAACTGAATACAAGATATGCTGAAAATAACTTGGAACTTGAAAAGAATACTTTGCGTAAAAGTATTGAACAGGCCTATAGTGATGCAATTGCTGCTTATAAAGCATATAATGCAACAATTAAATCTGTTAAGTCATTTCAGGAGGCTTTCAAATATACTGAACAAAAATTTAATGTCGGCATGGTAAATGCAGTTGAGTATAATCTTGCAAAATCCCGATTAGTTCAAGCTGAATCCGAATTACTTCAGGCAAAATATGATTTTGTTTTTAAGAAGAAAATTTTAGATTTCTATATGGGAATACCATTAGAATTTCTGAAGAAGTAATGTTTTAATAAATAAACTTGTTCTGAACCCCAAAATAATAACCTTAAAGTTTTTAAAACCCTCTTTTTTATGAGGGTTTTATTTTTTAATAAGAATTTTTATTTAATTTTACCTTTTGGAAAAAATTATAAACAGATGAAAAACATGTTCTAATGAAAAAAAAATCTAATAAGAAAAAATGGTTTATTGGAGGTGGAATATTTATTATAATAATTATTTTGCTTATAGTATTTAGTAAGAAAAATAGTTCTGAATCAATAAAAGTTACTACAGAATTTGTTAAGAAAAGAACTATTATTGAAACGGTCTCTGCCAATGGAAAAATCCAGCCGGAAACAGATATTAAAATAAGTCCATATATTTCAGGAGAGGTTATCCAATTGAATGTAAAAGAAGGTGATAAGGTTTTTAAAGGTCAATTGCTTACCAAAATTGACCCTGAAATATATAAAACGACTTATGAAAGAATGAAAGCACAGGTTAACTCTCAAAAAGCAAATCTTGCTAATTCAAGAGCAAGGCTGGCTCAGGTTAAGGCACAATTTAAAAAGAGCAAACTTGACTTTCAGAGAAATAAAAAACTCTGGAATGAGAAAGTAATATCAGATTCAGAATTTGAGACTGTTACCTCATCGTTTGAGGTTGCAAAAGCAGAAGTTACAGCCGCAAAAGAAAGCGTTATTGCTGCAGAATACCAGGTAAGTAGTTCGGAGGCCTCACTTAATGAAGCTTATGAAAATCTTACAAAAACCTCCGTAATTGCTCCAAACGACGGAACTATATCGAAACTTAATATTGAAGAAGGCGAAAGAGTTACGGGTGCTTCCCAATTTTCAAGTGGTACGGAAATTATGAGAATTGCTGATTTATCGAAAATGGAAGTTAATGTTGAAGTTAACGAAAATGATATTGTAAGGGTTAATCTGGGTGACACATCTATTATAGAAGTTGATGCCTATTTGAACAGAGATTTTAAGGGTATAGTAACCGAAATTGCCACTTCAGCGGATATCATTGGAACCAGTGTCGATCAGGTTACAAATTTCGATGTAAAAATTCGAATATTAAGTGATTCTTATGAAGATATGATTCCTGATGAGAAACCTGATTTTTCACCCTTCAGGCCTGGAATGTCGGCAACTGTTGAAATTCAAACAAAAACCGCTCACAATGTTTTAACAATACCTATTCAGGCTGTTACAACACGATCTGACACAACATCCAACAAAAAAAGTAAAGATAATGAGGTAGATAAAAATGAGGATAATGATGGTTCTGAAGATGAAAGCATTCAAAAGGACGAAGAAATTATTGAATATGTTTTTCTTTATGTTGATGGCATAGCAAAGATCAAAAAGGTTGAAATTGGGATTCAAAACAATACTTATATTGAAATTACAGAAGGATTAACAGAAGACGAAGAAATTATTACAGGCCCTTATAGAGCTGTTTCAAAAAGGTTAAAAAATGATGACGCAGTAAAAAAAGTTAAACGAAAATATTTGTTTACAAAGGAAGATTAAGAAAAATTAGCGAATATTTATTAAATTTTGGATAAAGGGATGTATTGTCATTTGCTTTGCTGTCATTCAATTGTCATTTATGCTTCGCATGTCATTTAGCACCGAGCAACATCAAATGACAATTGAATGACAACTTAATGACTATCAAATGACAATTGAATGACTACTGAATGACCCACCTGCGCTAAAGCTTCGGTGGGCAGGCCACTGAATGAATATCTAATGACATTAATTCTCAACATAGAAACTGCAACTCCGGTTTGTTCGGTCGCATTATGTTTGGATGGAAAAATTATTGCAAAAAAGGAAAGCCAACAACATAATTCCCATTCGTCTTTGTTAACAGTTTTTATTGATGAAATATTTAAGGAAGTTAATTTTGAGTTGAAATTATTGGACGCAATTGCCGTAAGCAAAGGGCCTGGGTCATATACCGGATTAAGAATTGGCGTTTCCACCTCAAAAGGAATGTGTTACGCTCTTGATAAACCACTAATTTCAATTAACACTCTCAAGGCTATGGCAAATGGAATGACGAAATTCTTAAAACTTTCTAAATCAGTATTATTTCAGCAAAACACATTATTGTGTCCAATGATTGATGCAAGGCGAATGGAAGTTTATTCTGCTATTTTCGATTTAAATATTAATGAAATCAGAGAAACAAAGGCTGAGATTATTGATGAAAATTCCTTTGAAGATTTCCTTATAGAAAAGCAATTAGTTTTTTTCGGAGATGGAGCTGCAAAATGTAAAGAAGTCTTATCTAAAAATAGAAATGCAAAATTTATTGATAATTTTTATCCTTCAGCGGAGTTTATGGCGGAAATTTCTGCTGAAAAATTCAAAAACAATAATTTTGAGGACGTTGCTTATTTTGAGCCTTTTTATTTAAAAGATTTTATTGCAGGAAAACCGAAAGTGAAAGGATTGTATTGATTTCTATTAGAATTTATAAGTAAATCCCGTAAAAAAGCCAAAATAATATGGGTATGTTTTGAAGTCACCTCTGGAGTTTATTGGGCTAAGCGAATATTTAAATGTAGGATCAAAATTAAAACATATTTTTTTTGATAATGAATAATTCAATCCTAAACCGATTACACTATTGTAAATCACAGAATTAATATTATCGGTTTCTCCAAGATTTATATCAGTATTCTCATTTTTAAAATATGCACTGTTTCCAACTAAAAATCCCGGGCTAATTCCTCCAAAAATCTGAAAACCAAATTTTTTATCAAAAATAATATATTTTACAATTAATGGTACTTCAATATATTCAAATTTTTGTTTTATTTCCGAATTTGTAAAGTTTGCAATATTAACATCAAAAACTGTTGTACTGTCTTTTACGGTGGGTTTATATGTTAATTCTTTGCGTATTGTTTCAGAAGTAATTTTAATATTCCCATTTGAAGTGCGAAATTCCCAGGGATCATTATTGTTACTAAAAGCGTAAACATCTGTGTTTATTTGCTCATTTTGTGAATAATAAATTCCTGATTGTACTTCAAATCTTTTATTCAATTTATAATTTACATCCAATCCTCCGGAAAATGAAGCTATTTGAGATTCAACATTCTCATAATGTTGTGAACTCATATTTGTACCGGTTACATAATCATTACTTGAACTATTTTTCTTTAATTCGCGGTAAGCTAATAATGGTGAAAATTGACCTCTGATGGACCATTTATTTGAGGGTGATTTTTGCAAAACATCATCATCCCAAACCTTGATTTTTGACTTTCGTTTCTTGACTTTATCAGACTTATTAATGTTTTTATCTGAATTTAAAGCAAGATTAATATTCACAAAATCAATAGGAAGAAATACCGGTTGTTTGGTTTTGATAAAAGCAATTTTATTGGTTGATTTTGATGAAAAATCACTAATAGGCTTTGCTTTTTTCAAGGATAAAATATTAGGTTCAATTATCTTTCTTTCAATCGAAGGTGTTTTATTTTCAATGAACAATGAAGTTGTTTTTGAACTTGTTTTTTTTACGGAATTATTAATTATTTCTTCTGTCACTTCAAGTTCCTTATCTTCAGTAATTCTTGTTTGAGCAATTTCCTTTTTGATATTTTCTTCTAAAATTGGTTTGCTTATCTCTTTTGTTTCCTTTTGAGCGATAAATTCAGAATTATTTGAATTCATGGAAGCAAAATAATAGCCCGACAAAAAAGCAATTATAATGATAGCAGCAGATGCTGCTGCCCAAAACAAATAATTTTTTCGAGGAAATGGTTTTCCCGAAAGTTCATTATCCAATTTTGACCATGCATCTGATGGAGCTTTTTCCTTATACCTTGAAAGGTAGTCAGAAAACAATTTGTCGATATTTTTTTTGTCCTCCGGCATTATGCTTTTTTTGCTTCCGTATAAAAATATTTTCTTACTTTTTGTTGTAAAATTCCTCTTGCCCTGGATAGATTTGATTTTGACGTACCTTCTGAAATCTTCAACATCTTACTAATTTCTTTATGGGAATAACCCTCAATAGCATACATATTAAATACCATACGATATTTTGGTGATAATTCCTGAATTAATTTTATCAAATCTTTTGATGAAAGATGATTAATAACATTTTCTCTTTCGATATCTTCAATGTTCTCAGATAAATCCGTTATAGGTGTTAAATAATATTGTTTTCGATATCGTTCAAGAGCTGTATTTATTACTATCTTTTTCATCCAGGAAAACAAAGAACTTTTATGCTTAAAAGTAGAAATGTTTTTAAAAACCTTCATAAAACCTTCATGTAAAATATCTTCGGCTTCATCACGGTTTTTAGAATAATATAGACAAACACTAAATAAATCATCAGAGTATAGATCATAAAGATTCTTTTGTGCCTTTCTTTTACCGGAAATGCATCCCTGAATGATTTTTTCGATTTGAATATTATTCACTTTTTTATCTGACTTCTACATAACAAAACTACTAATTAATATTTTTATTTTCTTTTCAACATTTATAAATTAGATGATATTAGTATCAAATAGGTTGCGTTTGCGAATTAGTGGCTATAAGAAAACGTCAACAACTTCGTTATGCTCGTATCTAAAACCAGTTGTTCACAAAAGTAAACTCTTGATTTTAAATACTTCGCAAGCCTCGTTCTTGACGCCTTCTTAAAAGCCACTCCAAAAATACTGAGTTTTCTTAGATATGAACTAATTAAGATAATATTAAACGCAACCTTTTTTTAATTCGAATCATCTAAGTAATAAATCAGGTAATTGAAAACTCAAATGAAACAAATGTTAGGATATATATATAAATTTCGAAATATTCTTATTCTGAAAAAAGATTCAAAAATTCTTTACATAATCCTTCTATTATTATTCTTCATCTTATTATTTGCAGTTGAAAACTTAATGAAATCAACACTTCTTCCTTAGTATTTCCTTTATTTGTAATAGGATTAGGTAATTACTAACATTTAGAGAGAATTATTTTTCTTTACAAATATTCATTTTGTATCAATCTTATTTGTATTTTTGAATCCAGTAAAAAACTCACATCCTTGTGTAATTGTTTTATTCAGAAGTTATTAAATGAGATATTTTTTCGTGTTTATTTTCATTTTGCCTTTGATCAGTCTTTCACAGAATGATTCGATTGAGATTTTATTGAAATCAGATAGTACAATTTATACTAATTGGATAGAATTAAATGATTTTACATTTCTTAGAAAACCATATATTAAAATCCATGATTTGGATGGACCAAAAATTAAAATCAGTCAGATTAAATACTATAAAGGCTTTGATAAAAACGGTAACTATAAGAACTTAAAAACAATTGATTTAGGCTCTAAAAACAAATACAGTTTTGTTGAACGATCTTTCAAACACGAATCAATTAGAAGAATTGATATTTATTACGATAGATTAATATTTGGTGGTTTGGATATTCCTTCTTCTTTTAAATATTTGAATTACAAAAAGGATAATCAAACTATTAAAAAAGTAACATATAAAAATTTATTGCATGATCTATCCGATAATGCTATTTCTCTTAATTATTTAAAAAAGGCAAAACAAATAAAATTGATTCAAATTATATCGACAGGACTTGGAGCTTTCCTTATTTCCAAAATAATGTTAGATAATTACAGGCCATCACCATATAATGTAAAAAGTAACTCGAAAGATGATTTTTCTTTCTATGTTGGAAGTTTTTTTCTGATAATTCCGTTTTTTTTAGAAAAGCCTAAAAACAAAAGGTTTATTCAAGCATTAAAAAGTTATGAATGAAATAAAAAAACGGCCAAGATAACAAAGGAGTATTAAAAAAATTACTTCTCAAATTCTACTCTTCCATATAAAATTTCCACGCACAATACCATTCTTCGGGATGTGCATCTGGAGGGCAACCGATACATTCAGTTTTGATTCGTTTATCAATTGCTTCTGCAAAACTTGAATACTCAACTAAACCACCTGATTTACATGGATAATCATCAAGTCCTTTTCGTTTTCGTGAACTTTGAACGCGGCAATCGTTCATTTGAAAAATAAAACTATTTGGAGTTTCATCGCTAAACGATTGTTTGTTTATTGTTGCGTATAATCGAAAATTCAAAGCTTTTTTTAATCCTTCGAGGCCTGAATTTTCAGGAAGATTTAAAAATCGTTTTATCGACCATGCTTCAAAAGGTGAAAAATATCCCCAACTTGTGTCGTTACATCTTTTGGCATCGAACATGCCTTTAGTAAATTCCACAGCCTGAAACCAAACTCCATCGTTGGCAAGCCAATTGACTGCCGATACTTCTTTTAACTTATCAAGATTTTCTTTTGGTAAATCAAGCAAAGGTTTTGGAACATCACCATCCATTTCAAAACCGAGAGTTTTAGAAAGCCTTTTCATTTGAATTGCCATACTTCTTGAGTATGCTTCGTTTAGAACCTCAAAAGCTTTTTCACGGCCAAATTGATGTTGGACTTCAGCGAACCAGATTGCATGATGCATCATAGTGCGGTGAAAAAAATCCATAATAAGTCGTGCTGTTTCTTTTTGAGTTAAATCTTTTTGGGAAGTTATTTTATCATTCATGTAAAATATATTTTTGATTTTTCAACAGCATCATTTAAAGCTGTATTATTTATTTTATGTGAAATGTTTTTTTGATCCAGAAAATTAAGAAAACTTAATGTGTCAAGGTTTCCGAGAAGTTCTTTTCCTGCCATCGGACAGCCACCAAGTCCATTTATAACAGTGTCAAAACGTTTGCAACCTGAATTTAAGGCTGCTCCAACTTTTTCATGCCAATCATGAGGATTTGTGTGAAGGTGGAAACCAAATTCTATTGTTGGAAATTCTTTGATGACTGATGAAAAAACTTCATGGATTCGTGAGGGAGTTGAATTGCCGAGAATATCGGAAAATGGAATTGTTGTTATTCCGAAATCAATTAATTTTTCGACCCTTTCAAAAATAATATCAATATTCCAGATATCCCCATAAGGGTTTCCAAAACCCATTGTAATATAGACGATTAAATTCTTTTTTCGTTTTTCACAAACATTTCTTAATTCATCAATTGTTTTAATGGAATTATAAAAATCCGAATTAATATTACGCTTTAAAAAAGTTGGTGATACGGAAAAAGGAAATATCAGAGAATTTATTTCATCAAATTCGGCAGCTTCTTCTCCACCTTTTTTATTAGCAACCAAAACCAATAATTTAGACCTTGTTTGATCCAAATCCAATAAATTGATTACTTCTGCCGTATCCCTCAACTGAGGGATTGCTTTTTCAGAAACAAAACTTCCAATATCCACTTCATCAAAACCGATTTTTAAAATGGAATTAATATAATCAGCTTTGATTTTTGTCGGAATAAATTTTTTTAATCCCTGAATCCCATCTCGTGGTGATTCAATAATTTTTGGAGACACTATTTCAGAATCCGGAACTTTTAGCATTTTGAAAATAAGATTGGTGATTTATTTTATTGCCCTGAGAAATTTCCATAACTCCATCATTCCAATACTCCCTTACTCCAATACTATTTATATATTCATTTCCGGAATATCACCTTCAATAATCAATTTTCCTGTTGTTGCGGCTTTTATTTCCTCGACCGAAACTCCCGGTGCTCTTTCAAGAAGCTTAAAACCGGCGTCGGTTACTTCAACTACTGCAAGATCGGTAACAATTTTCTTAACACACTGAACCCCTGTAAGTGGTAATGTGCATTCAGGTATAAGTTTTGAATTTCCTTTACGATCGGTATGAGTTGTTGCAACAATAATATTTTTAGCTGCAGCTACGAGATCCATTGCACCACCCATTCCTTTTACCAGTTTTCCGGGAATTTTCCAACTTGAAATATCTCCGTTTTCGGCTACTTCAAATGCACCAAGTACGGTTAGATCAACATGTCCCCCTCGTATCATTCCAAAACTTGTCGCCGAATCGAAAAAAGCTGCTCCGTCTATAAAAGTTACAGTTTGTTTTCCCGCGTTTATGAGGTCTGCATCGGCTTTTCCTTTTGCGGGAAATGGCCCAATTCCAAGTAAACCGTTTTCCGACTGAAGTGTAACATTCATCCCCTCAGGTATATAATTTGCTACAAGAGTTGGGATTCCAATTCCAAGATTTACATAATATCCGTCTTTTAACTCCTGTGCTATTCTTTTCGCAATTCCGTTTTTATCTAAAGCCATGATTTTTCTTTTTTAATTTGAATTTTAAATCCATTTTCTTTACTGTTCTGTAACAAATTCAATCCGTTTTTCATAATTAGTTCCTTGAAATATTTTCTGAATAAAAATACCAGGAGTGTGAATTTGATTCGGTTCCAATTCACCAACAGGAACTAATTCTTCGACTTCTGCTATTGTTATTTTTCCGGCAGATGCCATCATATTGTTAAAATTATTTGCAGTATGACGATAAATGAGATTTCCATTAGCATCGCCTTTCCATGCTTTAACAATCGCGAAATCAGCAGTCATCCCTAATTCCATAACATGAGGTTTTCCATTGAATTCTCTGATTTCTTTATCACCCTGGATTTCAGTTCCAAATCCTGCAGGAACAAAGAAGGCAGGAATACCAAAACCGCCTGCACGAATTCTTTCAGCCAATGTTCCCTGCGGAATTAGTTCAACTTCTAATTCACCACTTAATAATTGGCGTTCAAATTCTTTATTTTCACCTACGTATGAGGCGATCATTTTTTTCAACTGATGTTTTCGTAATAGTAAACCCAATCCGAATTCATCAATACCTGCATTATTTGAAATACATGTAATATCTTGTATATTATTATCAACCAAAGCATTGATGCAATTCTCAGGTATTCCACATAGCCCAAAACCACCAAACATTACCGTTGAGCCATTTTTAATTTCTTTAACAGCTTCTTGTGCGTTTTTTACAACTTTACTCATAATTTTTTATTTTATTGGTCTAACAACCTATATATCTTGAAATAACTATTCTTTGAATTTCCGAAGTTCCTTCGCCTATTTGCAATAATCTTTGATCACGATAGAATCGTTCGACATCGTAATCTTTCATCAATCCGTAACCTCCATGAAGCTGAACTGCTTCATCTGCAACCTCTTTGGCTATTTCAGAGCAATATAATTTTGACATTGCAGCTTCTTTTCCAAAGGGTTTTTTGTTATCTTTAAGCCAACAAGCTTTGTAAAGTAAGTTTCTCGCCAATTCAATTTTTGTAGCCATATCGGCAAGTTTGAAAGCATTGATCTGAAATTTGCAAATAGGTTTCCCAAACTGCTTACGTTCTTGAGAATATTGAAGTGCCAGTTCAAAAGCTCCCTGCGCACATCCAAGGCCCATTGCAGCTATCGAAAGCCTTCCATTATCAAGAGTGCTCAACATAATTTTTGATCCCTGGCCTACTTTTCCAAGCAAATTTTCTTCAGGTACTTTACATTCATCCAAATACAATTCGGCTGTATCCGAAGCTCGCCACATCATTTTATTATGCATAGAAACAGTTTTGAAACCAGGAGTACCCTTCTCTACAATTATTGTCGTAAATTCTTTTTTGCCATCTTTTTCACCTGTAACAGCCTGAATTGTTGAGCCAAGAGAAATTTCAGAGGCACCGTTTGTAATGAAAATTTTAGAACCGGTGATATTCCATTGTCCATTTTCCAATTTTGCTTTAGTTTTTGTTCCTCTTGAATCGGAACCAGCTTCCGGTTCTGTGAGGCCAAAACCCCATAAACCTTTTCCGGTACAAAGCTTTGGGAGATATTTTTGTTTTTGCTCTTCAGTTCCATAATAATATAGAGGTCCTAATCCGAGCGAATTTTGTGCTGCAAGTGTTGCAGCTTGTGATCCATCTACTCTTGCAATTTCTTCAACAGCAATTATGTATGACAAAGTATCAAGTCCTTGTCCACCATATTTCTCGGGTAAATACATTCCAAAAAGGCCAAGCTCGCCGATTTTTTCAGTTAATTCATACGAGAATTCAGCCTTTTCGTCAAGTTCTTTTGCAATTGGTTTTATTTCTCTTTCGGCAAAATCTCTTACCGTTTCTCTGATAAGTTGTTGTTCTTCCGTTAATTCAAAATCCATACTTTATATATTTTGATTGGTTTATTATATTTTAAAAATTATTCTATTTCGACCAATGCTGCACCGGCATCAACCATTTGATCTAATGCCACAAGTATTTTAGTGACTACAGCATCCTTTTTAGTAACAATGTTGTTTTCCATTTTCATTGCATCAATAACCATAACAATATCACCTTTACTGATTTTGTCTCCTTCTTTAACATTAATTTTAAAAATCCTTCCGGGAATTGGCGAAACAATATTGATTTCTTCATCGGTCAATGTGCTGTCATCTTCTTTTATTGCCATTTCTCCATCAAGCAGATCATTACGTTTTAATAAAAAATCTTCTCCGTTAATGCTTACCTTAGTCATTGAGTCTTTTGCCTTTGCAAATGAAGCAAAATAGTTTTCTTTATCAATTTTAAAATCTATTTCGCCTTTATCAATGAATTCAATTTTTGATGAATAAACATTATCCTGAAGTTCAAATTCGTAATTATCATCATTAATTTTATTAATATTCACCGAATAATTTTCATCATTAGAAGAAACTTCAATACTCATCCGATTTCTCCAATAACCGATTGAATTCCAAATACTACTTTTCTTTTTGCAATTATCTTCAAAATCTAATTTTCCGCTATTTAAAGAATACAGCACAAATGCAATCATTGCAATAGGATATTCAACTTTGCTTTTGTTATAAGAATTTCTGTTAGGTATTTGTTTATCTTTCACAGCTACTGATGTTTTTGATACAATATTATTTTGCGATTTTACTTTTTCGAGTTCATCTTCAAATCTTGTTTTTGCAAGCCCCGATTTATAATCCCTGTATTGAGTTTCGTGCATTGCAAATTCAAATAACTCTTCTTCATTTTCTCCAGGTTCCCAATTTTTCTCCTTCATTTCCTTGCGATACTTGTCGAGTTGATCGGGATAAGCATCCTGTGGAACACCTATGTAAAAATTCTTCCCTTGTTTTTCGGCAAGTTCGATAATTTCAGGCGCCAGTTTCCCGGGAAGTTGTCCGGCTTTACCAAGAATCATATTCCATGTGTTATCATCCATCATCGAATATCTTTCTTCTCCCTTAGCAAGTTGAACAATATTTAGTAATGCAACATTTTTAACATATTGACTGAAAGGGGTTACCAAAGGAGGATAACCAAGTTTTGGCCAGACAAAAGCCACTTCATCAAAAAGTTTTACCAATAATTCATCTTCGTTAAGTTCCGGTTGATTATTAGTTTTAAGAGAATAATTTATTCCATCATGCACACCTTTCAAATCTGCCATCAGGCTGCCCATCATTCCTCCGGGTAGTCCCGACTGAATCATTAATGAAGAAATATACCTGTTTTTCGGATTTATAAAATAACCGAGAAAATCATCAATAAAACTTTGAGTCAATGCCCGAGCCTCCATATAAGCCTTCATATTGATCTCCGGTACAATGAATCCGGCGTCTTTAAGCATGGCTTGAATTGTGATGACATCGGGATGAACCATTCCCCATGAAAGCGGTTCCATTGCTACATCAATATAATCGGCTCCGGCTTTAGCTACTTCAAGAGTAGAAGCAACGGAAAAACCAGGACCCGAATGCCCATGATATTGAACAATTATATGTGGATATTTATCTTTTATTGATTTTACTAATTTTCCCAGAGTTGCCGGCCTTCCGACACCTGCCATATCTTTTAGGCAAATTTCGTCGGTACCATATTCAACAGCTTTATCAACAACATTCATGAAGTATTCAACACTATGAATTTTTGAGTGTGTGATACTTAGAGCAGCCTGTGAAATCATTCCCGCTTCTTTAGCATATTTTATTGAGAGTTCAAGATTACGGGGATCATTTAAACCGCAAAAAGATCTTGCAATATCCACACCCTGAGCTTTTTTAACCTGATACATTAATTTTCGGACATCGGCCGGAACAGGAAACATGCGGATACCGTTTAATGCCCTTTCGAGCATGTGGGTTTGAATACCGGCTTCGTTAAAAGGTTTAAGCCATTGGCGAGCCGCATTATTTGGATTTTCACCATAAAGAAGATTAACTTGCTCAAAGGCACCGCCATTGGTTTCAATCCTGTCGAAGCAACCCATTTCGATAATTACAGGAGCAATTTTTATCAACTGATCAACCCTGGGAACATATTTCCCTGAGGACTGCCACATATCGCGATATACTAAACTAAATTTGATTGGTCGTTTTTTCATTTAATATTTATTTGATATGATCATAATGTTTAAATATAGAAAAAAATACAAATATATTATTTTACTGTGAACATTTTCTTATTTTTGAAAAATAAGTATGAAATTTGTAATATTAAAATTGATTTTTCATTGATGAAAACAGTAATTCTTTATATGAGTAAACATGGTTCAACCGCGAAAATGGTTGAAATGCTAAAAGATAGATTAACTAATTCTGAAATAAACACAATAAATTTAAAGAAGCAAAAATCACCGGATATCTCAAACTATGATGAAGTAATTATCGGAGGTTCTATTCATGTAGGAAATATTCAAAAAAGAGTTACAAAATTCGTTGAAAATAATATGAATGTTCTTATTATAAAGAAAATAGGATTGTTTTTATGTTGCATGTATGAAGGTGAAAAAAGAGTAGAACAGTTTAATAATTCGTTTCCTGAAAAATTGCGAAGTCATTCATCAGCTAACGGACTTTTTGGTGGTGAATTTGTTTTTGAAAAAATGAATTTTCTTGAGAAAGCGATTGTTAAAAAAGTATCGGGATATTCTTCAACGGTTTCAAAAATTGATGTAAAAGCGATTGATGAATTTGTTGAAAAAATGCAGGAATAAAGATAATCATTCAATCATTAATTGTTTTCCATTGAAAAGTCTCTATCAGATGATCAATATCTGAAATTATATACTTAATTACAGGGGCTAAGGAATCGTTATTTGGAGTTGTGTGAAAATATAAAGCTCCTCTGACAAAATGATTTATGCTGTCGGTAAGATAAAATTGATAAGGCGAAGCAGCGCCAATCCCCTGAATATTGTAAACTAAACCATAAACATTGTCTTCTTTCCTGTTTATCAATTTGTTTTGAATTGAACTTGCTTTTGGAATATGTTTTAAAACAAGTTTTCTTGAATCTTCTAAATATTTCGCTAAATTATTATCAACTTTTTTGTAAGAAATATGAATACGTCCTTTAAATTTTGGGTAGTCAATATTGATCCAATATTTTTGATTTGGAGCATGTGGATCGGGTGAAATTTGTGAAAAGGCCGGATATTCAAAAGAATAAGGTAAAGTTGTATCTAAAGAAATATAATTTTTTTCAGGAGTATCAATTCTAAAATAACCTCTTGGTTTTGGAATATAATCACTATCGCATGAAATAAAAAACAAAAGCAATACAATTCCCCAAAACAAAAATTTAAAATTGCATTTCATGAAAATTCTTTTTATAAAACCTGAACCATTTATCATTTATTTCTCCTGATTTGTTTTATTTTCTCTCAAAATATTTACTTTAATTCTTTGTATCCTCCTTTTATCAACGGCTTCAATTTCAAAGATAAAATTTTGGAATTTGATGATGGAAGTTTTTTTTGGGATTTCACCTTCAATTTCAAGTATCAATCCGGCAAGAGTGTCTGATTCACCTTTTACTTCTTCAAAAGTTTTACTTTCGATACCGGTTATTTTACAAAAATCGTTGAGAAGGGTTTTTCCTTCAAAGATAAAATTATTTTCATCTAATTTTGAATAAATATTATCATCTCTCGAATAATCAAATTCGTCGTTTATTTCACCAACAATTTCCTCAATTATATCTTCGAGAGTAACAATTCCTGAGACTCCTCCATATTCATCAACAACAATAGCAAGGTGGATTTTTTTCTCCTGAAATTCATGCAATAAATCGTTAATCATTTTGCTTTCCGGTACAAAAAAGGCTTTTCTAACAAGACCTTGCCACGTAAAATCTTTGCTTTTTTTAAGATGTGGCAAGAGGTCTTTTACATATAAAATCCCTTTGATATTATCAAAGGTTTCAGAATATACCGGTATTCGTGAATATCCTGAAGAAATAATTATTTCAATTAAATTATCAAATTTTGTAATCGTATCTATTGCCGTAACATCAACACGGGGTTTCATTATTTCTTTTACATCAATATCTCCGAATTTCACAATTCCTTTAAGCATTTTCTTCTCCTCTTCGGGAGTGGTTTCGTCAGAGGTTATGTCGATAGCTTTTGAAAGCTCGCTCATCGAAATATTATGTCCTTTCCGTTTTATTCTTTTATCAATAATGTTGGTAGAATTAACTAGTAATGAACTGAGTGGGTAGAAAAAACTTCGTAATATTATTATTGGTTTTACCATGTAATTTGCAAATTTCAAAGGATATTGAGTTGCGTAAATTTTTGGTATAATTTCACCGAAGAACAAAATCAATGACGTAACGATTACTACCTGAAAAATGAAAGTAAGGATTGGATATTCAGAAAAACTAAAGAGAGAATTTGTTATAAAAGTTGATAAAATTACAATAGCAACATTAACAAAATTATTAGAGATCAATATTGTAGCCAATAATCTTTTGGGTGTTTCAAATAATTGAATTATCTGCTTGTTTTTTTTTGAACTATCTGAATTTAGATGATCTAATTGAGATGGGGAAAGTGAAAAAAACGCAATTTCAGAACCTGAGATCATTGCTGAACAAAAAAGCAAAAATATCATTACAATAAGGCTAATTATTGTGCCTGAAGAGAGTAGATTAATTGACAGATTTAGAAAAGAAAACACTGTCGATAAATAAGGTTCTATATCAGTTCCTACCAAACTATAAGAATTATATTCTACAGAAAAAAATCTTTTTTCAGACTGTAAAATTACAAAAAATTCAACTAATAAAACTTTAAACAAATATCATAAAATATTTGTAAGTGTTCACGATTTGAAATTAGAAACTTGAGATTAGAAATTTGATAATTACGCCACTTCGTTATTTAATGTTGTAGTAGAACACACATTTGTATCCACTCAAAAAACAATGGTAAATAAAAATCACTCGCATATATGCAAAATCATTAAATCACCAACTTGGTACGCTATAAGAGAAATATGCAATTACCGACTTTTTTTAAGCAGATACGCAAATTTCCAATTTCAGTATTCTGTGAATGCTTTCGTTTTATTATAGTTCTTTGAAAATGTGAATTTTGAGTTTAGAATGGTAAATCATCTTCCGGACCGGATTGCTCAGGTATGGGAGGTTCTTCCATATTGTTTAAAGTTGGTTGTTCCTTACGTCCTAATTTAAGAATTTTATCGGCAACTATTTCAGTTATATATCTTTTGTTACCGTCTTTGTCGTCATACGACCGGGTTTTAATTTTGCCTTCAACATAAACCTGATCACCTTTAATTAGATTCCTTTCAGCCAGCCATCTCCAAAGCACAATATTGTGCCAATCGGTTTGGTCAACCCAGTTTCCTTCTTTGTTTTTATAGCTTTCTGTTGTAGCCATTGAAACTGTAGCTTTTTTAACTCCGTTTTCAAAAGTTATTACTTCCGGGTCTCTGCCCAAATTCCCAATTAAAATTACTTTATTAATTCCTGCCATGATATTTTGTTGTTAATAAGTTTATAATAATACAAAATTAGAAAAATTTTTTGAAGTGTCAAAAAAAAATATAATATTTTAATTTTATACGAATATTTGGATACATCAATTCGAAAAGAAATGTTATTTGTACGGAGAAAAGCCCGATTTTCATTAATATAGCGTTTAATTGTTTTGAACTTTTAAATTATTTCAAAAAATATTTAACAATTTGTTAACAAACCTTAGCTTTGATAATATACAGTATAACAATACGATAGAATGTTGTAGTTTGAAAAAACGCTCTGAATTTTTTCAGAAAATGTTGATAAATAGGAAAAAAAAATAATTTTTTATTAAATTTTTAAAAAAATAGTTATTTTTGCAATCCAATTATTAAAGTAATTATCAAATAATTTAAAAAAAGAAAACCATGACAAAAGCAGAAGTTATAGCAGATATTGCTAATAAAACTGGAGTTGAAAAGGTTGCAGTACAGGCAACTGTTGAAGCATTTATGGAATCAGTAAAAGGTGCAATGATCAATGGAGAAAATGTTTACTTAAGAGGTTTTGGAAGCTTTGTAATTAAAAAGAGAGCACAAAAAACAGGAAGAAACATTTCAAAGAATACCACAATTATTATTCCTGCTCATAACATTCCGTCTTTCAAACCTGCAAAAACATTTGTAAACGAAGTAAAAAGTAAAGTAAAGTAGAAAATGCCAAGCGGGAAAAAGAGAAAAAGACATAAAATGTCAACTCATAAGCGAAAAAAACGCTTAAGAAAAAACAGACATAAAAAGAAATAAGATTTCTTTTTATGCATTTTGTTTAAAAGTTTAATTATTACGTGATACTTGATTTTTCAAAGTGTCACGTAATAATTATTTATGTGCAAATCTTACAACTACCTCTTCCCAGTTGATTATTGATGAAATTATTCATTGATAAAGTGAATGTATTAAAGGTATTGGAGTGGATAAGGAGTTAATTATTAATTCGAGTTCTTCAGAAGTTAATATAGCTTTACTTGAAGATAAGTTATTGGTTGAGTTACATAAAGAAAAAACCAATACTAAATATGCTGTAGGTGATATTTATCTTGGAAAGGTAAAAAAATTACTGCCGGGGTTGAATGCAGCATTTGTAAACGTAGGGTATGAGAAAGATGCATTTCTGCACTATCTCGATTTGGGCCCCCAAATCAATTCCCTTCAAAAGTTTACAAAGATTTCAATGTCAAGATCATTAAAAAATATCTCAATTGAGAAGTTTATTTTGTTGAATGATATTGAAAAAACCGGTAAAATAACTGATATTCTCAGAACAAATTCCCAAATTTTAGTTCAGATTGCAAAAGAACCCATTTCAACAAAGGGTCCAAGAATATCTTCTGAAATTTCTTTAGCCGGTAGGTATCTTATTTTAGTTCCTTTCTCAAATAAGATTTTCCTTTCTCAAAAAATTAAAAATACGGATGAAAGGAATCGACTGAAAAGATTGATAAATAGTATCAAACCAAACAATTTTGGAGTTATTATCCGAACTGTTGCTGAAAACAAACGTGTTGCCGATTTAGATATTGATTTGCGTAATTTAATTGAGAAATGGAATAACCTAGCTAAGAAATTAGCAGATTCCTTTGCACCAAAAAGAATTGTCAGCGAACTTGATCGCACAGCAGTAATCTTACGAGATATGTTGAATGAATCATTCAACGGTATTGTTGTTGATACACCGATTTTATACGAGGAAACAAAAAATTATCTTTCAACTATTGCGCCACAAAAGCTTGATATAGTAAAATTATATAAGGGCAAAGTTCCAATTTTCGAGTATTATGGGATCGAGAAGCAAATAAAACATTCATTTGGAAGAACTGTAACAATAAAAAGTGGTGTTTATTTAATAATTGAACATACTGAAGCTTTACATGTTATTGATGTAAATAGCGGACACAGGGTTAATAAAAAGAATGACCAGGAAATGAATGCCCTGGAAACAAACCTTGAAGCAGCAGGTGAAATTGCTCGCCAACTTCGGCTACGAGATATGGGCGGAATCGTTGTTGTAGATTTTGTGGATATGCTGGAAGGCAAGCATCGAAGAGAATTATACGATAAATTAAAAGACGAAATGTTTAAAGACAGAGCGCGTCATTCAATTCTTCCACCAAGTAAATTCGGGCTTGTACAAATTACACGGCAGCGTGTCAGGCCTGAAATGACTATGGAAATTATTGAAAAATGCCCTTGTTGTAATGGAAGTGGTGAAATAAAACCAAGCATTCTTTTAACTGATGAAATTGAAAGCAATATAAAATATTTGTTGCGCGATCAGGATGAAAAGAAGATTTCAATTGCCTTTCACCCATTTCTTTTTGCATATTTTACAAAAGGAATTTTTTCAATCCGTATGAAATGGTTATTAAAATACAAAAAATGGATCAGTCTTCAATCAATGCCGTCTTATGATTTTCTGGAATATCATATTTTCAATAAGAATAATGATGAAATAAAACTTTAGGGGGTGGGATATAATATCTTTTCCATTTCCATATTATCATTTCATTATAATCAATTAGTTATAGATACAGAAGGTTAAAAGTAAATTATCCCATCCCCTTAGAGTTTTTTTCTTATTTTTGCCCAATGGAAATAGTAGTAAGCGGAATAAGGCCAACCGGAAATTTGCATTTGGGAAATTATTTCGGCGCCATCAAGAATTTTATTAAAATGCAAAAAGAAAATAATTGTTATTTTTTTATTGCAGATTATCATTCATTAACAACACACCCAACTCCCGGCGATTTGCATGGAAATGTAAAACAGGTTTTGGTTGAATATTTAGCAGCAGGTTTAGATCCTGATCAATCGACAATTTACATACAAAGTGATGTACCTGAAATCGTTGAATTATATCTTTTGCTGAACATGAATGCTTATCTTGGTGAATTGGAAAGGTGCACATCATTTAAAGAAAAAGTAAGAAAACAACCCGAAAATGTTAATGCCGGATTATTAACATATCCTACTTTGATGGCTGCAGATGTAATTATTCATAAGGCTTCAAAAGTTCCTGTTGGAAAAGATCAGGAACAAAACCTTGAAATGATGCGAACATTTGCACGAAGATTTAACAGAATGTATAAAACTGATTTTTTTCCTATTCCGTCTGCATATAATTTTGGTCAAGCTCTGGTGAAAATTCCGGGATTAAATGGTGCAGGGAAAATGGGTAAATCTGAAGTGGAAGGAAATGCGATTTTTCTGGCTGATGATGAAAAAGTTATCAGAAAAAAAGTTATGAGAGCAGTTACAGATAGCGGCCCTGTAGAAATGAATCAGGAAAAACCCGAGCCTATAAAAAATCTTTTTACTTTGCTCGAAGTAGTTTCTTCACCTGAGATTGTTACTCATTTCGACGAACTTTATAACAAATGTGAAATTAGATACGGAGATTTAAAAAAACAATTGGCCGAGGATATGGTTAAATTTTGTAGCCCTTTCAAAGAAAAAATTGAAGAGCTTTCAAATGATAATGATTATTTAAGAAAAGTTGTGAAAGCAGGAGCCGAAAAAGCGAGAGAAAGTGCCTCAAAAACCATAAAAGAAGTGAGAAAAATTATTGGATTTAAAGAATTTTAATAACATAAAAAAATAAGTTCCGACATGTCATCATCAACAACAATCTATTATTTATTAAAACTTGGCGTAATTATTTTCCTTTTACCATTTCTTTACGATTTTGTTTATTCAATTGATTTTGAGGGTAGTTTTTCAACTAATTTTACAAAAGGAGTAATAATAATATTATTTTTAATAATATTTGCAATAATTATTCTGATCAATAACGATAATTTTAACTTATTTGGATTTTTCCTGATTTTTATTGCAAGTACATATAAAATATTATTCTTTTTGTTTGTAGAACAAGATATCTCGACAATTCCTGTCTATTTTCTCCTTCTTTTAGTCTCCATATATTTTATTACAAAATCGAATAGAAAAAAACGCAAACAAGGTATAATTTATTAAAATTATTAAATGCCGGAACCAATTGACACTTCTCAACAATCTGAAAAAGCGATACTAATAGGATTAGTTACAAAAAACCAGAATACAGAAAGGGTTAATGAATATCTTAATGAGCTTGCATTTCTTGTGAAAACAGCTGGAGGTATTCCGATAAAAAAATTCATTCAAAAACTTGATTTGCCAGATAACCGTTTTTTTGTGGGTTCGGGAAAACTTGAAGAAATTAGAAACTACATTGATACTGAGAAAATTGACCTTGTGGTTTTTGATGATGAATTATCACCTTCGCAATTAAGAAATATTGATAAAATCCTATCGTGTAAAATTTTAGACAGAAATAATTTAATACTTGATATTTTTGCGAAACGAGCAAGAACTGCTCATGCCAAAACGCAGGTTGAACTTGCACAATATGAATACCTTCTTCCTCGCCTGATTCGAATGTGGACACACCTTGAACGGCAACGTGGAGGTATTGGTTTGAGAGGGCCAGGTGAAACCGAGATTGAAACCGACCGAAGAATTATCAGAGATAAAATCGCATTACTGAAAAAGAAGCTTGTTCAGATTGATAAGCAAAAAGCAACTCAACGTAAAAATCGGGGAAAACTAATTCGTGTGGCACTTGTCGGATATACAAATGTGGGCAAATCCACCCTAATGAATTTGCTTAGTAAATCGAAAATATTTGCCGAAAACAAATTGTTTGCAACCCTTGATACAACTGTAAGGAAGGTGGTTATAAAGAATCTTCCATTCTTGTTGTCCGATACGGTTGGTTTCATCCGAAAATTACCTCACGATTTGGTTGAATCATTTAAATCAACTTTGGATGAGGTTCGGGAGGCTGATATTTTGATTCATATTGTTGATATTTCTCACCCTGATTTTGAGGAGCAAATAAACATTGTAAAATCTACACTTGCGGATATTGGTGCTAATAATAAACCTACAATAATCATATTTAATAAAATTGATGCCTACACTTTTGTCGAAAAACAACTTGATGATCTTTCACCTATTACAAAAGAAAACTACAGTTTAGATGATTTGAAAAGAACGTGGATGGCGAAGATTAACGCACCTTGTATTTTTATATCTGCAAAGAAGAAGCTTAATATTGAAGAGTTAAAAGAGCTTGTGTATGAAGAAGTAAAAAGAATTCATATAAAAAGATATCCTTTCAATGATTTTTTATATGGACTTTATTCTAAGGACGGAATAATTGAATAATTTTGTTGTCTTAATAATTAATTCAATTAATGAAGAAATTTCACTTACTGTTACTTTCAGCCTTATCAGGAATTCTTTTTTCTTTGGGATGGCCTGTAAATGGTTTTCCAGGTTTTTTGTTTTTAGCATTTGTTCCCTTGTTTTATATCGAAGATTACATTTCTAAAAACAAAAATGATTTTAGTAAATTTTCCGTATTGTTTTATGTTTATCCTGCTTTTTTTATCTGGAACATATTAACAACCTATTGGATAGTATATTCAACAGGATTTGGGATGATTATGGCTGTTGCCTTCAACTCTTTGTTTATGGCAATTTGTTTTAATGTTTATCATATTACAAAACGGGTTTTATATTCTGATAAGCAGGCATATTTCATTCTGATATTCTATTGGATATGCTTTGAATATCTCCACCTCGACTGGGATTTATCATGGACATGGTTACACCTCGGAAATGGTTTTGCTTCCTATCATAAATGGATTCAATGGTATGAATTTACGGGGGTTTTTGGGGGAACATTATGGGTGATTTTGGTTAATATTTTCGTATATAAATTATTGAGAAAATTAAAAGCACTTTCAGACAAAAGAAGTCTGATAATTTCTTCATTTTTGGTTGCTGCTTTAATCCTTGTACCAATAATTATTTCCTTTATAATTTATTATTCTTATGAAGAAAAAAAACAAGCAGTAGAAATTGTTGTAATTCAGCCGAATGTCGATCCATACAATGAACAATACGATTTGTTACCCGAAGCTGCAATTAATATGATATTAGACTTAGCAAGAGAAGAAGTTAATAGTTCAACTGATTTTGTTATTGCTCCCGAGTCATCAATTCAACCGAATTTTAATATTGGTGAAAGAATTTGGGAAAGTGAAATTCGATATTTTAGAAGCATTGACAGCCTCGAAGTTTTTGTTAATAAATATCCCGGCCTGACTTTTGTTATTGGAGCTTCAACCCGAAAAATATTTAAAGAAGATGAAAAAATATCTTCTTCAGCAAGAAAATTTATAGATACCGAAAGATATTATGATGCTTTTAATACGGCAGTTTTTATCGAAAGTCCAAAACAACTTGAATTATATCACAAATCAAAATTAACTCCCGGAGTTGAAAAAATGCCTTTTCCAAAATTGCTAAAACCTTTAGAAAGTTTTGCAATTGATTTAGGTGGAACAATTGGTAGCCTGGGAATTGATGCCGAGCCAAAAGTTTATAATACATTAAACGATTCTATAAAAATTGCTGCAATAATTTGCTATGAATCTGTTTATGGTGAGTTTGTTGCTGAATTTGTTAAAAACGGGGCAAATATTATTTTTGTTATTACGAACGATGGTTGGTGGGGGAATACTCCTGGTTACAAACAACATTTTTCATTTTCGGTTTTGCGGGCAATTGAAACCCGAAGAAGTATAGCCCGATCGGCAAATACAGGTATTTCAGCCTTTATTAATCAACGTGGAGATGTTTTGCATGAAACAAAATATTGGGTTAAGGATGTTATTAAACGTGAATTAAATCTAAATTCAAAGAAAACCGTTTATGTAAATTATGGTGATTATATAGGACGGATTTGTAGTTTAATATCAATTTTGTTTATTTTGATAACGATTTCAATGGGTTTGGTAAAGCGTAAACAAATCTCAGTGAAAAATTGATTATATGGTAATAATTCGGAATTTCAATCAAATAAATATTCTAAACGCAGAGTCGCAAAGGCGCAGAGAAAAAAATGTTACATTCTCAAATAACTGAAAATAAAATCTCTGCATCTCAGCGTCTCAGCGTTCAATCAAACAAATGTCCTAAACGCATAACGAAAATTTAAACATGTGAAAACAAACATCATACATCTTGGTAATTGCATAAAGATTTTAGGAGAAAAAATTCTCCCGGAATCAATTCCTCTTGTTTATGCCGATCCGCCTTATAATCTTTCAGGAAAAACTTTGAATTTAAAAAATAATAAAACGGGTGGCCCATTTTTTAAAATGAACGAAAAATGGGATACTTATAATTATGATGATTATCTGGATTTTACGGAAAAATGGATATCAGGAATAAAAAATGTTCTTCTTCCTAACGGAAGTTTATATATTTCATGCACACAACATAATATTGCCGAAATTATCGTTACAGCAAAAAAACTGGGACTAAAATTAAATAATATTATTACCTGGTATAAAACTAATGCAATGCCAAATATTACTAAACGAACATTCACTCACTCAACCGAATATGTCTGCTGGTTTGTAAAAGGCAAGAATTGGATTTTTAACTACGAAGCTGTTAAAAAATTCAATCCCAATAAAACCAAAGAAGGTAAAGATAAACAAATGAGAGATTTTTTGGATTTTATTATAATTCCGATTGTTCAGGGAAAAGAAAGATTTCGAGGGGAAGACGGCAGAGCAATACACCCGACACAAAAACCTGAGATTTTACTTGAATTGATTATCAGGGCATCGTCAAACGAAGATGATATTGTTCTTGATCCATTCTCGGGAACTGGAACAACAAGCAGTGTAGCAGCCAAATTGAATAGAAAATGGATTGGAATTGAACAGAATGAAGATTATTTTAAAATATCACAAAAACGAATGGAACAAATTAACTCATGTATTTTTTAAAAATATTCAAATAATTCCTATTAGGTGGCTTCGAGTATAGATTTTAAAATAGTATAGGGAAAATATGGGTTATAAAGGTATAAAGGAAATAAAGGTCTTGTCCTGAAATATTTACAGTTGTTCGTTTCCTTATTTTAGAATTCAATTTTTAGTAATAAGCTTAGTTCTTGTATAAAGAGTTTTTAGTTTCCATGTTTGTTTTTTTTATAAATGAAAGTATTGATATTATTTCAAAAACAGTAAAAAACAAATATAGGATGAAAAAAGTTAAAATAAACGGTATAGCATCACTTCTGTTAAATAAAACATAAATCACTAATATCATCATATATAGCATTAGTTTTAGGAAAGTGGCCAGCATAAAATAATTAACAAACTTGCTCATTCTTTTTTCGCATGCTTTCATCAAAATATAATGAATAAAAATTGTAACGATAAAGAAAAAGATAAATAAATAGGGGAGGGCCGGGGTAATATATTTAACAGGTAGAAAATAATTAATTATAAAACAAATTAATGCGAGAATAATGGTAAAGAAGAATGTTTTTTTAGCAAAAGTGATAGAACTTGCTTTCATTGAACAATAGTTTAATTTTTACGAAATTCTAAATTAATTCTTCTTAGTTTTTTTACGATCATCCTTTTTTAAAAAATCTTTAGTTACATAATAAATTGCTAAAACGACTGATAATATGGATAAAACAAGTGTAAAAACCGGAAATTGAAAATCAAGTAGTTTGTCTAATTCTATTCCACCAAAAACGCCAATAAGAATAATAAATAGCATCTGGAGGGCAATACTCGAATACTTGCCATAAGAATTAAGCAATTTTTTCTTTGAGTCGATTTCTTTCATTTCCAATTGAGAATTTTGCTCCATCGGCTTCATGATTCTCCATTTTACATGTACCCGAAAATTTTGCACCGGGTTCAATAGCGAGTTTATTTGTAATTATATCACCATAAAACTTAGCTGTTGACTTCATCGTTAATAGCTCTGATATAGTTATTTTTGCATTTACTTCACCCGATAAATCAGCATTTTTGCAAGTTATTTCACCTTCAATTTTTCCTGTCGGGCCGATTACTATTTTCCCTTTTGATTTAATTGAGCCTTTTAAAGTTCCGTCAATACGAAAATCGCCATTTGAAATAATATCACCGCAAATTTCTGTTCCCTGACCAAGAAGATTCACTGATTGTGTTTCAGGTACATTATTTTTAGCCATTTGTTGCTTTTTTAATTTTTTTTTAAATAACAAAATTAGTAAAATTATTGAAATTTTTAAGTTGCATCATATTTATTATCAGAGCAAACATGAGAAAATCACAAATATCAAAAAATAAATAACAAATGATTTCCACTTTTAATCCCGAAATCTTTCGGGACAAAATTCAAAACGGAGACACAAACAATAGTTTACCAGCAATATATGCAGCTATCATAAGTTTTTGTTTTTTATGGTCATTGAAATTTTATGTTTGATATTTATTTGAATTTTGGTTTTTGTGATTTGTTATTTAATAAATCAGATAAAAATAGTTACAAACGTTTGTCTTGATATTATTGTTCAGTTTGTGGTTCTTCTTTTAGATATTCTCTTTTGAAAAATAATTCGTAAACCGCAATATCTTTACTTTTATAAAAAACAGGATAACTCGTAGTGGAAACTACAAAGCTCGAATAATTATCTGTCAATAGATTAGAAAAGATATATGTATCTTTCCTGATCGCATTATAATAAATCAGAGCATCTTCAGAGTTTTCGAAATTTCCAACTGTGATAATATGATGTTCCTGATCAAGTAAAATGCTGTTTATTGTTAAATCTTTGAGACTAAAGTGCTTACTGTCAAAATCAGATATCCTGACTTTCACGGCATTAATATTAACCTCCATACCATTTACAATTAGAACAAATAAATGTGTTTCCTCAGGATCGTAAGTATATAATTCGTTGGCTTGTTTTTCTTCCTGCGAAATATCTTCTTCCGTAATTTGAGGGCCTAAGATATACTCTAAAAGATCTTGAGCCAGGGGAGTAACTTCCGTATTTGGGAACGTGTCGATTAATTGTTTTAATTGAGATGTTAAAGAATCAACTATATCGACTTTTCCAATAGATAGTGCTTTCAGGTACTTGAACTTCGCCAGGATTTCCTTAGGTTCATTATACAAAGTGAAAGCATCATCAGTGTTATTGATAACTAAATAATAATCACCATCTTTATAGGCTGAATATGTTTCATCGTATAATACCAGGGCTTTGTTTTTTTCTGCTTCAAGTTCTTTATAATAATTCGGGTCGATAAGAATTTTTGCATAATCACTATCCGGAAATTTCTCAATTATTAAATTTTTGTAAAAATCCATTTTTGATTGATTTCCGATTTTTTCATATAGCTTATATAGATTATAATAAGATTGAAGTAAAAAATCGTTCTCGGGATATTTGTCGAGCAATTTTTCATAAGAATTTATTGCTTCAAAAAAATCCTCAAGTCCATGATCATATAATTTACCGAGTTGGAAATAAGAATTGGCTATTTTTTTATCTGAAGCAATTACTTGTTCCTCAGTAAGTGGAATATATTGCAGGTAGGTTTCCCTTTTTAGTGGATCTGTTGAAACAACGATAGTGCTATCGCTACTTAGACTGTCTAAGGGCATAAGTTCTTCATCTTCACCGAAAGATATTACTCGTTTATTGCTAAGAAACCAAAGGTCTTCTAATTTTCTTCGTCCCCATTTTTTATTAAATTCGGTTAAACCGAAACTTAAAGTTGTAGGATTATAAAAATACCATGCACCCGATTTTTGTCCCTCTCTTCTCGAAAAATCATTTGTTCGGGCAAATGATTGCTCTTGTTGCATTCTTAACTCTTCTTCAAGACGTTTTTGCTCTTCAAGAGCAACCTGGGCAATTAATTTATCAATAATAACATTTCTATCTTCTTCGCTCATTGCTGCAAGATTTTGCAAACTATCCTCCAACTGAATAATAATAAGATTTTCAACTATTTCGGACAATATCTTTGTTTTTGCTTCAATAGTTTCATAGTTAGGATAATCTTCGGGTAAAAACTGCATTGCCGTATCATAATATGCCTGTGAATTTTCATATTCAGGTATTTTAAAATAAAGGTCAGCGAGAGTTAAAGCCGAACTTGCTTTTTGAAAATTATTATTAACACTTGTGGCTACCGAAAGAGCTAAATAATTAATTGCGAGAGTATCGTTGTGTACCTTTAATTCAACCTCCGCTAATGCGTAATAAATTTGATCTCTGTAATCTTTATTTTTCGGATCTTTTAACATTTTGTTTAATGTTTTGACAATAAGCTTGCTATTACCGGATCCGGACTCAAAACATTTTGCAAGATTTAATTTTGCCTGAAATGCCAGGTCATAATCAGGATTTCGCTTAAAAACTTCTTTATATAATATTGAAGCTTCGGTCAAATCATTTTCTTTCTGATAAATTTGAGCTAAAATAAATTTGAGTCGTGTAATTAATTGTTTTTTCGTGTTTAAATCAATTCCATCGTACAAATATTCCATTGACGATGAAAACTTTTCCTGAAGAATATAAAAATTAGCATAAACCAATGGGAAATCTTTAATAACCGAATTTGGCATATCGTCTTTTCCCATTTTGCTTTTTATTAGGTCAAGATATGATTGAGCTTTTTCATATTCTTCCATCTGAATAAAAGTACGCGCAAGCCACAACATAGCTTCATACTTTACAGGCTCCTTATCATAATCATTAATTATGAATTTAAAAGTTCTGCGGGCATTTGGAAATTCTTTTTTATAAAAATAAGATTTGCCAATCAGCATATAACAGTCGTCTATCCAGCGGTTATATTCCTTTTTATGAAAATACAACGAATGCCTTTGGATCATTATGGAGGCTTTCTTGATTGCAATATCCATGTATTGATTCAAACTTGAGGCATCTTCTTTTGCTCCATAATTTGTTACAGGAAGAACTTTATGAAAATTATATTTTGAATTTTTTTCAAGCTCACGAATTCCTTGTTTGAATTTTTCGTTGCCATTCCAATATCCGTTGTAATGACAGGTTAGGTTGTGATAAACACGTCGCGTAAAACTGTTCTTTTTTGTTGAACATGAAAACAATAAGCCCAAGGCAATTATTATTGCGATTGACCTAAAAAATTTGTATGATAATTTATAATTCAAATCTTTGCAGGTTTGATTTTATTAACTCTATTTTTACAAAATTATTTTATTTTTTTGAATAAGAAGGATTTTTTATAATTAGTGTTTATCCATAAACTTATTAAAAAACGCAAATTTCACAAATTTACACGAATTAATTAGTGTAAATTTGTGAAATTCGTGTCAAAAGCATTTCAATTTAAGACTTTGTGGATGGACACTAATTACTTCATTTTGTTTATTTTTTTACGATATTTGCAGCAAATTTTAAATCACATAATAAGTTTGTGATGCCTGCTGAAAAAGAAAAGAAAAGAACCTGGAGTAAAAAACTTAGAAATAAGTACAATCTAATTATTAGAAATGATGAAACTTTTGAAGAAAAAATTTCAATCAGGCTGACAAAACTTAATGTTTTCATAATAATTAGTTCCTTGATTATTATTTTGGTGGTTTTAGTGATTTACCTTGTAGCTTTTACTTCCTTACGGGAATATATTCCAGGTTATACGGATGTTAGTCTGCGTAAAAAACTTTATGAACTTCAAGCCCGGGCAGATTCATTGGAAGCAGATTTCAAACGCAAAGATCTTTTTATTTATAATATAAAAAAAATTATAGAAGGTGAAGAAATTGTTGATGAATTGCCGAAGGTTATCGAATCAAATATTGACTATGATACTATAAAATTATATAAATCTGCCGAAGATTCTATTTTGAGGGCTGAATTCGAAAACAGGGATGTTTATAATCTTCAATTTGATGATAATGGAGAATTATACAGAAATGCTTCTTCGATTCGTGGTTTTAACTTTTTTGCTCCCATAAAAGGAATTATCACTAATAAATTTAATCTTGTCGAAAAACATTATGGTGTTGATATTGTCGCAAAAAAAAATGAAGCCATAAAAGCGACTTTAGACGGAACTGTGATTTTTTCTGATTGGACTCCTGAGACCGGGTATGTGATAGGAATTCAGCATAAAAGAAACATAATTTCGGTTTATAAACATAATTCCGCCTTGCTGAAAGAAGAAGGCAACTTTGTTAAAGCCGGTGAAACTGTTGCAATTATTGGCGAATCGGGAGAATTGACAACAGGCCCACATTTGCATTTCGAACTTTGGTATAACGGCACTCCGATAAATCCCGAAGATTACATCTCTTTTTGAGTTAAACATTATAATCAATGAAATTATTTGAATAATGAAATTGGAAATTGGAAACTTGAAATTGGAAATTAGAAATTCAAGAGCAACCAAATTTCTAATTTTCCTAAAACACATATATCTAAACACAAATCAGTTACCAAAATAGAAATAAATGAAACACATAGCTATATTAGGTTCAACCGGGTCGATAGGAACTCAGGCGCTTGAGGTTATAAAAAATAATCCCGACAAATTTGAAGTCGAAATTTTAACCGCAAAAGAAAACGCTGATTTGCTAATTGCTCAGGCAATTGAATTCAAACCTAATGCAGTTGTTATCTCAAATGAAAAATATTATCAAAAAATATTTGATGCACTTGATAAACATAATATAAAAGTTTTTGCAGGCGAAAAATCAGTTTCTCAAATAGTGGAGATGCCTTCTATAGATATGGTTTTAATTGCTTTAGTCGGTTTTGCAGGAGTAGAACCTACAATAAAAGCTATTGAAGCAAAAAAACAGATAGCTCTTGCAAATAAAGAAACTTTAGTTGTTGCCGGTGAGTTGATCATGAAATTAGCTCACCAGAACAATGTAAATGTTATTCCTGTTGATTCTGAACACTCAGCAATTTTTCAGTGTCTTACGGGCGAGGGCTTTAATGCTATAGAAAAAATTATTCTGACTGCATCTGGTGGCCCCTTTAGGGGAAAAAACAAAAAATTTCTTGCAGGTGTTACAAAAGCCGATGCCTTGAAACACCCGAACTGGAAAATGGGAAATAAAGTTACAATTGATTCATCCTCGTTGATGAACAAAGGTTTAGAGGCTATTGAAGCAAAATGGCTTTTTGATTTGAAACCCGAAATGATTGAAATAGTTATTCATCCTCAATCAATTATTCATTCGTTAGTTCAGTTTGAAGATGGAGCTATGAAGGCTCAGATGGGAGTGCCCGATATGAAATTACCAATTCAATATGCTTTATCTTTTCCTTACAGACTAAAAAATAATTATTCTCGTTTCAGTTTTTTGGATTATCCGGAACTAACTTTTGAGAGAGTTGATATGAAAAATTTTCGTAATCTTGCACTCGCATTTGAGGCAATGAAAATAGGAGGTAATATGCCATGTATATTGAATGCTGCAAATGAAATTGCTGTTACGGCATTTTTAGATGATAAAATTAAATTTCTTGATATGACAGATGTTATTGAAAAATGTATGAAAACGATTAGTTTTTCGAATTCATTGTCATATAAAGAGTTTTTTGAAACCGACAAGGAAACCCGAAAAATTGCATCGGAATTGATAGGTCGAAAATTGAAATAAATTATTTATAGAAAAGGAAATTACAAATGAATGGATTAATAATGGCTGCCCAACTGATTTTGGGCTTATCAATAATAGTAATATTACACGAATTTGGACATTTTATTGCTGCAAGAGCATTCGGTATCAAAGTCGAAAAATTCTATCTTTTTTTTGATGCATGGGGTTTTAAATTATTCAGCATTAAAAAAGGTGATACGGAATATGGAATTGGATGGCTTCCTTTAGGAGGATATGTTAAAATTTCGGGAATGATTGACGAGTCGATGGATAAGGAACAATTGAAAAAGCCTCCTCAACCATGGGAATTTCGTTCGAAACCCGCATGGCAAAGATTAATAGTAATGGTTGCGGGTGTTGTAATGAACCTGATTTTGGGAATTATTATTTTTTCTTTCGTTATCATAAGTTTTGAAAAACAATATTTACCAAACGATGAAGTCGTTGAGGGTATTTACGCATTTGAGTCGGGCAGAGATGTCGGATTAAAAACCGGTGATAAAATACTTGCAATTAATGGAAAAAAAATTGAACGATTTAAAGATGCTCAATCTATAAGCGTTTTATTTGGTTCTGAAATTGATGTTGACAGAAACGGTTCGCAAGTTAATATTGTAATTCCCGATTCATATTATAAAAAATTGAAAGAAACAGGCAGCGGCTTACTTTTAGAACCATTAAATTTTCCGTTTCATATTGACAGTGTCATTATAGGTATGAATGCCGAAAAAGCAGGGCTATTAAAAGGTGATAAAGTTTTAAGCCTTGATGATGTTGTTGTTGATAGCTGGGGAAACTTCAGGGAATTTATTGTTAATAATAAAGGAAAAGATATAGATATTGAAATATTAAGAAATAGTGACACAATATCAAGTAATCTAACAATTGATTCGACGGGAATAATAGGTGTAATAACCTCTTCGGCTCCATATATGATGAAGGATTATTCGCTTGTGTCGGCTTTTCAGTATGGAACAAAGGATGCCATTGAATTACTTGTAGTAAATCTAAAGGGCCTCGGAAAATTATTTTCGGGCGAAGAAAAAGTAACCGAATCTCTTCAAGGCCCGATAGGAATAGCAAGAATTTATGGCGGACAGTGGAATTGGCGTAAGTTTTGGTTTATTACGGGGCTTCTTTCGATGTTCATAGGTTTCGTTAATATTTTGCCTATCCCTGCTTTAGACGGAGGACATGTTATATTCCTGACTTATGAAGCAATTACAAGACGAAGACTTTCCGATAAATTTATGGAATATGCCCAAATTGTTGGTATGGTAATACTTATTGCTTTAATGGTTTTTGTTGTCGGTAACGATATCTTTAAGTTGCTTAAATAAAGTTTACCCTACGAAACTTTAGTGTAGTTGGGGCTAATCCCGAAAGTTTTCAGGAAAAGTAAAAAGTAAGGAGATGATTAGAGATCAGAGAATAGTGAATTGTGATTGGTGATTGATTGTGCTTCGCTGTTTGGTTGTGAGGGGAAAAGGCTAAGGTTTAAAGTCGGACAAATTTAACCATATAAGGCATATAAGGTAATATAAGTTTCTTTTTTATATGTTTTTATATGCCTTATATGGTTCAAGATAAATGAGAGTGTTCAACTTTACGAAGGTAGCCAAAAATGCCTAATTTTGAAAAAAAAACCAATGGATCGTATCACCCTTTTTGCCGATGTTTTACTGCCTTTGCCATTGCCGGGTTTGTTTACTTACCGAATTCCTTATGAAATGAATAATTCGGTGCAAGTCGGACAAAGAGTGATTGTTCAATTTGGGAAAAAGAAAATTTATACGGCTCTGATAAAAAATTTACATAAAAAAGCACCGGATTCTTATTCTGTAAAATATATTTTATCAATCCTTGATATTGATCCGATTGTAAAAGACATACAATTCAAGTTGTGGGATTGGATTTCTCAATATTATCTTTGCAATCAAGGTGAAGTGATGAATGTTGCTCTTCCTTCAGCACTAAAGCTTGCAAGTGAAACCAAAATCATTCTTAACAGAAATTTTGATCAGGATTTTTCATCTTTTAACGAAAACGAATATCTTATCGCCGAAGCTCTTAGTGTTCGTAATAATCTTACGATTACTGAAGTTTCCGAAATCACCGGCCAACAAAAAACCTTTCCTTTGATAAAAACCCTGATTGAAAAAAATGTGATTTTACTTGAAGAAGAACTTACCAATAAATATAAACCTAAGTTAGAGACTTTTGTAAAATTAAATCAGGAATATAAAGATGAAGATAAATTACAACAAGCTTGCGATGAATTAAATAAACGTGCTTATAAACAATTGGAATTACTTTTATCCTACTTGAATTTATCGCGTGAATTTAGTGAAGAATCCATTGAAGTTAAAAGAACTGTTTTATTAAAAAGTGTTGGAGCCTCTGCTGCCCAATTAAAAACTTTGGAGAAAAAAGGTATTTTAGAAACTTACAAAAAAGAAACAAGCCGTTTAAAAGAATATTCTGCCCTTACAAATGTCGAAAGCATAGAATTATCCCCCGAGCAATCAAAATGTTTTTCTCAAATAAAGTCGGTTTTTGAAGAAAAGGATGTCGCTTTACTTCACGGTGTTACATCAAGTGGGAAAACCGAAATTTATATAAAACTGATAAATGAATACCTGAAAAAGGGAAAACAAATATTGTATTTATTGCCTGAAATTGCTTTAACAACACAGATCATTAATCGTTTGCGAAAATATTTTGGTGACAAGGTTGGTATTTATCATTCAAAATACGGAAAAAATGAAAGGGTTGAGATTTGGAATCGGGTTTTATCTGCCGGAAATGGAAACGATTCGGTTGAAAAAACTTATGATATTATTCTTGGAGCGCGTTCGTCATTGTTTTTACCTTTTATAAATCTTGGTTTAATCATTGTTGATGAGGAACATGATTCTTCTTTCAAGCAATTTGACCCGGCTCCGCGTTATAATGCCCGCGATTCGGCAATTTATTTTGCCAGGCTTCAGGGTGCAAAAACAATTCTCGGATCGGCAACTCCATCTGTTGAAACTTATTTTAATGCAAAAAACGAAAAATATGCTTTGATTGAACTAAGTAAGAGATATGGCGAGATGATGTTACCGGAAGTTATTGTGGTTGATTTAAAACACGAAATCCGGCGAAAGAAAATGCTTTCACATTTTTCTTCAGTATTGATTGATCATATCAAAAAGGCTTTAAAAGATAAACAACAAATTATTTTATTTCAAAACCGCCGGGGTTTTTCCTTGCGAATAGAATGTGAAACATGTAATTGGATGCCAGAATGCAAAAATTGTGATGTTACTTTGACTTACCACAAGCATAATAATCAATTGCGTTGCCATTATTGCGGATACTCAAGCAGAATACCCGAAAAATGTCCGGATTGTGGAAATGCGGTTTTATTGATGAAGGGATTCGGTACAGAGAAAATAGAAGAAGAACTTTCGTTGATCTTTCCCGAAATTCGAATTGTTAGAATGGATTTGGACACAACACGTACTAAAAATGCCCTTCAAAAAATTATTAATGATTTTGAAGATAAAAGAATTGATATTCTTGTTGGTACGCAAATGGTAACAAAGGGCCTCGATTTCGATAATGTTGGTTTGGTGGGAATTTTGAATGCAGATAATATGTTGAATTTTCCTGATTTTCGTTCGTTTGAAAGAAGCTACCAATTAATGGCTCAGGTAAGCGGAAGAGCCGGCAGGAAAAATCAACGCGGAAAAGTGATAATCCAAACTTATAATCCTTCTCATCCAATAATCAGTAATGTAATTGAAAATGATTATTCAGCTATGTTTAATAGTCAGTTGATTGAAAGAAAAAAGTTTCGTTACCCGCCTTATTACAGATTGATACAGGTAAAACTTAAACATAAAAATCATAATGTTTTAAACAAAGCCGCCGCCGAATTAGCCGTCGAATTAAGAAAAGTGTTTGGGAAAAGAGTTCTTGGCCCTGAGTATCCTCTTGTTTCAAGAATTAAAAATCTTTATTTAAAAAATATTTTGATAAAGATTGAAAAAGAATCTTCTGTATCATTCCTTAAAACAACTTTAAAGAATCAGATTGAAATTTTTAGAGCAAAAAAATCAAATTCTTCTGTTAAAGTGCAAATTGATGTTGATCCGGTTTAATATACTTTAGATAGTTACGGAGTGACTACGAGTCACCTCCTGACTAAATAAGAACTCAGAAATTTAGAATTTTAATTACAAATAGAAATATTTCTTAGATAGTGTCAGCACGAAAACTAGTATAACCTGAAATGGCTGATAAGACAACGTCAAGATCGAGGCGTGAGAAGTCTTAATGTTCAGGAATTTACTTTTGTAAATGACTGGATATTAAGACGAGCACAACGAAGATATTGGCGTTTTCTTGCAGCCATTAGCTAATGAATTTAATACTCATCGGATAATGATAAGGTTTGTCGGATAGCACTTTTAATGTGTTAATTATTATGATAAAAGTACTAAAAATCCCAAGAAAAATCAAAAAAATTAATCCGATCAAAATTATTAATGTAATAGCTCCAATAAATAGATATATCATCATACTAAGCTGGAAATTCATCACATCTTTTCCATGTTGATCCATTTCAGGAATTTCGTTCTTCTTTAAAATCCAAATTAACAAAGGAGGAATAAAAAGAATAAATATTCCGCTCAGATGAAGCAGGGCAAGCCATTTTATGGAATTTTCCCGATTCTCAATTTTATCGTTTTTGGGAATTAATTCCTCAATGTTCACTTCAAGAGCTTCTGCAAGTACATTGATTGTATAAGTTCTCGGATCAACTTCTCCACTTTCAATTCTCTGAATTGTGCGGACACTTAAATTAGTTTTTGCAGCAAGGTCTTCCTGAGTCATGCCTTTAAGTTTTCTTAATTCCAGAATCTTTTTTCCTAATTCTTTCGTGTTCATTTTTTCGTTTTGTTTTTTGTTGCAAAATTAATCTATAAGTATATGCCAAAATATAACTTTTACCCGACATTTACCTGACAAAGGACGTTTTTTCGTATATTTGAATAATTGAAGCTTGACTTCAAGTCAAACTCTGACTTAATAATTAATCTATTTTTGCAGAAAATATAATATTCACCAAAAGTGAAAGACGGTAAAAACAAGAATTCAAAAAATAATAATGATCCTTTAGGGCAAGCTTTGTGGGATTATCATTTCAAAAAAACTCCGGCAATTGTTAATGTGTTGACAAATATTGCTGAGGATGAAACAATTTCAGCGGAATATTTTTTTCGTGATTTTGAAAAGATGCCTGAACTTGAACAAAAAGCACTTGACGAATGCTTTGGAAAAGTACTTGATATTGGAGCCGGTGCAGGCAGCCATGCACTTTATTTGCAATCGAAAAATATCAAAGTTACAGCCATCGACATTTCTAAAAAATCTGTTGAGGTGATGAAAAGCCGTGGATTGAAAGATGCCCGTTATGAAGATATTTATAACCTGAAAAACGAAAAATTCGACACCATATTCTTAATTATGAATGGAATTGGTGTTGCCGGTAAAAAAGATAATTTAGGAAATCTGTTTAAACATCTTAAAAGCCTGTTAAATGATGGTGGGCAAATAATTCTTGATTCATCAGATCTGATTTATTTGTTTGAACAGGAAGATGGTTCTGTTTTGATTGACTTAAATGCAGGATATTATGGTGAGATGGAATATACTTTAAAATATAAAAATATTAATGGTGAAACTTTCGATTGGCTTTTTGTTGATTTTTTTTCATTAAAAGAAATAGCTGAAAAAAGTGGTTTTATTTGTACAAAACTTTTTGAGGACGAGCATTATAATTATTTGGTAAAATTGATAAATAATTAAATTTTCGTAATTATTTTCACTAATACATTTGTGGAAATTTGAAATAAAATCACTAATATATTAGTGAAAAATAGGCATAAAATCACTTTTATATTAGTAATTTTGTTTCTTTATTGAGTTTATCTTTTCGATGCTTTAACATCCAAAGCATCACGCAAACCATTGCCGATAAGCATAAAAGCCAGAACCATAAACATTATTGCCATGCCTGGTAAAATTGCAAGGTATGCAGAATCAAGAATTATGTATGAGTAGTTTTCTTTTATCATAGTTCCCCACGAAGGCATAGGTGGTTGAACTCCAATCCCGAGAAAACTCAATCCTGCTTCAATCAAAATGGCAGCGGCGAAATTTGCCGCTGAAATAACAATTATTACTCCCATTATATTTGGTAAAATATGTCGAAAAATTATCCTTGAATTTTTTAATCCTAAAGCTTTCCCGGCTTCAACAAATTCTTTTTCTCTGATACTAAGAATTTGTCCGCGAACAACCCTCGCAACTTCAACCCACATTGTTAAACCAACTGCGATAAAAACCTGCCAAAAACCTTTACCCAAAGCAAATGTAATTGCTATCACAAGCAACAAAGTTGGAATTGACCAAACAACATTTATAAACCAAACAATTACATTATCAATCCAGCCGCGAAAAAATCCGGCTAATGAACCAAGAAAAATACCGATTACAAGCGAAATAAATACACTAATGAATCCGATTGAAAGACTTACTCTGATTCCAATCAACAAGCGGCTTAAATAATCTCTTCCGAAACGATCGGTTCCTAATAAGTAATATTTTTTTTCAATATTTTTTTTAATAATAATATTTTGAAGTTCGGGAATTGTTGTTGAAATTGTTTCGCCATTTATGTCAATAAATGTTATCTGACTGTCTTTTAGAGTAATTTTCGGTTCAAAAGCTAAGGGATAAACAACATCAGCAAGATCGTAAGAGAAAGTTTGTTTATCCGATATAGTCGAATCAATAAATTCTTCAATTATTATCTTTTCATTATCAAAATGATATTCACTAAACGGAATTACGAGATAACTGTTTTTTTGACCAAATAGCATTCTATGAAATACATTTGACGGATCTTGTTTTGTGTTTTTTCGTACTAATAAAACTTTTGATGAAAAACCGGGTTTTTTGGTCGAAAACTCAAGAATTTGATTGTTTGCAAAAGGCGTGGAATCAGGTGTTATCAGGTATCCGAGGACAGCGATCAAAGCTGTCAACAGAATAAATATCAATGAAGAAACTGCAATTTTGTTTTTTCTTAAACGTAACCATGCAAGTTTTGAAAGTGATCCTGAGCTATAATATTTTTTCTTTTTAAAAAACATATTTTGCAAATGTACGAAACAAGGAAGTGTAGGTAGATGTATTTTTATCAATATTAATTACAGAATCATTTTTTATTAGTTTAAAAATGGAGTTGGATGGATAAGGGTATAAGGGAAATAATGGTATAAAGATTAATCTTTGTACCGTATTTCCCATATTCTCCCTATTTCCAATATACCCCGTATTTGTGGCATTTTTCAAAATCATTAAAAAGAAGTTTACACTTTTTCTCTGTGTAGCTTTGTGTATTCTTTGCGAAACTCTGTGTAATAGCTATGCCACAAAGTTACACAAAGAATACACAAAGGTTCACAAAGTGTAAACTGAGAAATGAAAAATGCCGTATTTGTTACGAAATTTTCATTGTAAACTTAATACTGGATAGCAACAAATTATTTTTTAAAATTTGATTATTTAATTTAATTATTTTGTAATTTTGCAGTCGATTTTATGGTGCTAGTAGCTCAGTTGGTTAGAGCATCGGATTGTGGTTCCGAGGGTCGTGGGTTCGATCCCCATCTTGCACCCAAAAACAGGTAAGGTTAATCATTATTCTTTACCTGTTTTTTTTTGCATTTTTGCATCATGTATGCTGGCATTCAACTCATAACCAATTAATAGAACCAAAGCATTAAGGTTTATCCAAAGCATTAAAACAATTAAGGTTCCTATCGAACCATATAATTTATTGTATCGTGAAAAATGTTCGATATAATATTTGAATCCAAACATAAATACTAAAGCTAATATTGTTGCCAATGTTGAACCTGCCGAAATAAATTTGAAATATCTTTCTTTAGCAGGGGCAAGATAATACATAAATGAAATCATCGAAAGTACCATAATAAAAATAATTATCCATTTTCCGGCTGAGTACAAATATATGGTTAACTCACTTGTCAGGATTCCTTTAGATACAAAATATTTAATTGCAAATGAAGTAAAAATCAATAAACTGACAGATAAAATTATTATTATTGTAACGATGAAAATCAATGAAATAGCTGTTAGATGTAATTTAAACGTCGAACGGGATTCAATTGTGTGCGATGTTTGATTAAAAGATTTTATCAATCCTATCATTCCATTAGTAGCAAAATATATTGTTAATAAAAACCCGACTGATAATAATCCTGTATTTTGACGTTTAAGAATATCCTCAATAGTATTTTTAATTGTTAAATAGGCACTTTCCGGAAAAGCCTGTTTAAGTGTTTCCATTATTGTTGCATGAAGATTGTCGATGGGGATATATGCTATAAGAGTGAAAAAGAATAATATAGCAGGGAAAATTGACATCAAAAATGTAAACGACAATGAATTTGCTCTTATAATGATTGAACTTTTCTGAATTCCTTTAATAAAAAATGATGCAACGTCGTAAAGAGGCATTCCTTCAAAACCCGGTAAAATCAGGTGTCTTGAAATTGAAATGACTTTTTCCGAGATTTTTTTTACTTTGAGAATTATTTTCTCAATTCTATTTGGATACTTAAATTTTAAATGCATGTTTATTCGATTGCAATTAAACTCATATCCAGCCCTTTTACATTATTTGTTAAAGCCCCAACAGAAATATAATCAACACCGGTTTTAGCGTATTTTCTGATGTTTTGAATTGTTATATTTCCGCTTGCTTCTGTTTCATATTTTTTATTGACGATTTTCATGGCTGTTTTTACATCCGAAAAACGAAAATTATCAAACATGATGCGATCAACATCTCCAAACTCCATTACTTTTAGCAGTTCAAAAATATTTCTTACTTCAATTTCAATTTTTAGTCTTTTTTTGTTTTTCTTTATGTAATCATTAACATTGCGTATTGCCTGTTCGACTCCTCCGGCAAAATCAATATGATTATCTTTAATCATAATCATATCGAATAAACCAAATCTATGGTTTTCACCACCACCTATTTTTACAGCCATTTTATCAAGAATTCTAAGATTTGGTGCTGTTTTTCTAGTGTCAAGTACTTTGGTATTCAGTCCTTCAAGTTCATGAACAATTATATTTGTTTGAGTTGCAATGCCACTCATTCTTTGCATAAAATTTAAAGCAAGTCTTTCGGCAGTTAGAATTGAAATGGTTTTTCCCTCGACATAAAATGCAATATCGCCTGCTTTTACCTCTGTTCCGTCTTTAAGCAAGATTTCAATTTTGGTGCTTTTATCAATCTTTTTAAATGTTTTTTTTGCTATTTCAACCCCGGCAAGAATACCGGTTTCTTTAATTACAAGTTTTGCTTTTCCTTTTGCTTTTGGGCTTATTATTGCGAGAGAGGTATGATCACCTTCATTTATATCTTCTTCGATTGCTTTTGTTATGATTTCATCTATTTTCATGTGTTTATTTTTTTTCGCACCCACCTGAATAACAAAGTCGGACAGGGATTTTGCTGATGATTTTTCTTTGTTCCTTATTTCTTGTCCGCCTACGCTAAGCTTCGTCGGATAAATTTCTTGTTTCTTGTTTCCTGTTCAATAAATAATCATGTTAATCCTGTAATTTTGTCTAAATTTTTCCCGCTCGTTTATGTATTGGTTAAATAATAATTAGCGAACTTAAACCCAGAAAATTACTCTAATTCAAATTGAAGTTGTTGAACGAAATATTTTTCAGATGTCTTTTTTAATAAAAAATAAACCCTATAAGTTTTATCATTGCTTATGTAAGTTCCGATAGAATATTTTGAGCCATCATTTGATGAACCTGAATGATTTATGGTAAATTTTGTTACAGGATTTTTTTTAAAAAACTTTTTGACAATTATTTCTGCCTGATTTTTACTGTAAGTACCTTCATTTTCAGGAATATTTATATCAATTGTAGAATTGAATAATTTTGAAAGTTCCGATGCATTTCCCTTAGTGATAGCTTCAATAACTTCATCGGATACAATATCTTGTGCTTGTACTGATTTTGCCTGAAAACTAATAAGATTGATTAAAATTATAGTACTAAATATGTGAAAAAGTGATTTCATTTTTTTATTTGTAAATATATAAATAATATTTGAAATGGGATTATTTCTACAAAAAAAATATGATAGCGTTCATGGTTTGAAATTAGAAATTAGAAATTTGCAACTAAATTCATTTTCCATTATTTCCCTTATTCCCCCTATTTCCATAGACTCCAGTTCAATAATAATATAATACAAATTAGTTAAATTTTCCTTTTCCTTTTATAATTTAAAACTCGAATAAATTTCCCATTTTTTCAAAACTTCCTGCATGTCGTTGGGTAATTCTGTTTCAAAATGAAGCTTTTCCTTTGTTATGGGATGGTCAAATCCCAATGATTTAGCATGTAAAGCTTGTCGTGGTAATATTTTAAAACAATTGTTTATGAATTGTTTATATTTTGTAAAAGTTGTTCCTTTTAAAATAACATTTCCACCATAAGTTTCATCATTAAATAAAGGATGTTTTATGTATTTCATGTGAGCCCTGATCTGATGTGTCCTGCCGGTTTCCAAGCGGCATTCAACTAAAGTAACATATCCAAAACGTTGTAAAACTTTATAATGTGTTATAGCTTCTTTTCCGTAATCTTCCTCCGGAAAAACAGTCATTACTTTTCTGTCTTTCAGGCTACGTCCGATATGTCCGTTTATTGTTCCTTCATCCTCATCAAAATCGCCCCAAACCAAAGCAACATACCTTCGATTAATCGTGTGATCAAAAAAATCTTTGGCAAGTATGGTTTGTGCAATTTCAGTTTTAGCAACGAGAAGAGCACCTGTTGTATTCTTATCAATTCGATGGACAAGCAAAGGCTGAACCGCTTTAGTACTGTCGCCGGATTGTTGATTAAAATAAAAAGTTAAAGCGTTTAGCAATGTTCCCGAATAATTTGAAAATCCGGGATGTACAACCATTCCGGCACTTTTATTTAAGACTAAAATATCATTATCTTCATAAAGTACATCAATCGGAATATCTTGTGGAATTATTTCTATCTCTCTCGGTGGATAAGTCAAAACAATAGAGATCACATCGTTTGGCCTGACCTTATAATTTGACTTCACAGCATTATTGTTTACAAGAATGTTTCCGGCTTTTGCCGCATTCTGTATTTTATTTCTTGATGCATTCTCAAGGCGAAGCATCAGGAATTTATCAATTCGAAGCGAGCCTTGGCCTTTGTCAACAACAAAACGATGATGCTCGAATAATTCGTTCACTTCATCTTGGTATTCTGTATTTTTACACATTATACTTTAATTGCATTAATATTTTAATAATAAAACTTTTAAGGGTGGTCTTTACTTCTTTACCCTCCGATAGCTATCGGAGTTCGATATTCGTTATTATTTATTATCATCTTTGTTTTCCTTAAGTCAGGAAATCTGAGTTTATTATTCGGTGCAAATATAGAAATTTCTTCGGCTTTGGGTGTATGTCTTTATGCTATTGATTTCTTATACCTATACATAAAAATAAAATTTAAACAGTCTCTTAACAATTACTAAAAAAATATTTTCCTATTTTTGCGGAAAATTAAAGATATGGATTTAAGTAAAATATTATCAATTTCAGGGAAAGCGGGTTTATTTAAAATGATGGCCCAAACAAAAAACGGTGTAGTAGTTGAGTCGATAATTGATGAAAAAAGATTTACTGCTTTTGGTAATGAACAAATCAGTTCTCTTGAAGAGATCAGCATTTTTACTGAGGATGAAGACTTACCTCTTCTTGAAGTTTTCAAACTAATTTTTAAAAAACTTGAAGGGGAAAAAGCACTTTCACATAAATCAAGTAATAAAGAATTAAAAGAATTTTTTGAAGAAGTTCTTCCTTCTTATGATAAAGAAAGAGTTTATGTTTCAGATATTAAGAAAGTTATCAATTGGTATAATTTATTAACAGTAAATGAATTCTTCGATTTTCCGGAAGAAGATGAAAATAAATCGTCAGAAGACAATGAGGAATCCAAGCCTGATGAAAAAACGGAAAAGCCCGAAGAAGCTAATGATGAAGTAAAACCGGAAGAAACGGAAACAAAAAGCGATAAAGAAGAAATTAAAGAATAACTCCTGGTGTAAAATCCGACTTTGTGAAAAAACATATTAACAATCTGAAGATAATAAGCAGCAAAAGCTTAAATAAAGATTATTTTTCACTTGAATTATTAGTTCCGCATACTATTAACGAAATTTTACCCGGGCAATTTGTCGAAGTTTTAATTGAAAAGTCGGCGAAAACATTTCTCCGGCGTCCTTTTTCTATCCATGACGTAAATCTTGAAAATCGAACAATCACATTGTTGATTCAAATTGTTGGTGATGGAACACGTGAGTTATCGAAGCGAAAATCAGGTGAATATTTGAATCTTATTTATCCTCTTGGTAATTCGTTTTCTGAACCTAAAAACAAAAAAACTTTGTTAATAGGCGGGGGAGCAGGCATTGCACCTTTATTGTTTTTGGCAAAGCATTTTGCGAGGATAAATCATAATTTTTCGGTATTACTCGGTGGGCGATCTGAAAAACAAATTGTCAGATTTGAAGAATTTGAAAAACTTGCTGAAGTTTTTATTGCTACCGAAGATGCTTCACTTGGTGAGAAAGGACTTGTAACTGACCATAATATTATAACCTGCGATGATTTTGGTTTCGATAAAATAATTACTTGCGGCCCCGAGCCAATGATGAAAGCTGTTGCAAAAATTACTTATGCTAAAAATATTGATTGCGAAGTCTCACTCGAAAATACAATGGCTTGCGGTATTGGAGCTTGTTTGTGTTGTATTGTTGATACTAAAGATGGAAATGTATGTGTTTGCACCGAAGGCCCGGTTTTTAATGTAAAGGATTTAAAATGGAAGATTTAAAAGTAAAAATTCATGATCTCGAATTGAAAAATCCGGTTTTAACTGCTTCCGGAACTTTTGGTTATGGCGAAGAATTTGATGATTTTATTGATATTAATCAGCTTGGAGGAATAATTGTAAAAGGTACAACAGCTTCAAAACGTGAAGGAAATCCATATCCCCGAATGATTGAAACTGCTTCGGGAATGCTTAATGCCGTTGGACTACAAAATAAAGGTATTGATAATTTTATTTCCGATATTTATCCGAGAATCAGGAAATACAAAACAAATATAATAGTTAATGTTTCAGGTTCCACGATTAGCGAATATGTTGAAGTTTCCGAAAAAATAAATGAATTGCAAAACATTCCGGCAATTGAGCTTAATATTTCCTGCCCGAATGTTAAAGAAGGCGGAATGGCTTTTGGCACAAGTTGTCCGGCAGCTTCCGAAGTAATTAAATCTGTTAGAAAAGTTTATAAAAAGACTTTGATAGTAAAGCTTTCGCCAAATGTTACCGACATTTCAGAAATTGCTATTGCTGCCGAAAGTTCAGGAGCCGATTCGGTTTCACTGATTAATACATTTTTGGGAATGGCAATTGATGTCGAAAAACGCAAACCTATTCTTTCCACTATAACCGGCGGATTGTCAGGCCCTGCAATTAAACCAATTGCACTTCGCATGGTTTGGCAGGTTGCGAAAGCTGTGAAAATTCCTGTCATCGGATTAGGAGGAATTATGAATTCTGCCGATGCAATTGAATTTATTCTTGCAGGTGCAACTGCAATTCAAATAGGTACTGCCAACTTTATCGACCCGCAAATTTCGGTAAAGATTGTTGATGGAATTGAGAAATATTTAAATCATCATAAAATTAACTCAATAAATGAGTTGATTGGAAGTTTATAACTATATTTGCAGCCTCAAAAATTTAATTGATATTTAATGAATATAACAAAAGAAAATACAGGAGAATCAACTGCTTTAGTAAAAATTGAAATAACTAAAGAAGACTATCAGGAACAGGTAAATAAGGAATTAAAAGACTATCAGCGAAAGGCTAAAATTCCGGGGTTCAGGCCGGGAAAGGTTCCATTTGGTATGATTAAAAAAATGTATGGCAAAGCTGTGATTGCCGAAGAAATCAATAAAATTATATCCGAATCAATATCAAAATATATTGAGGAAAATAAAATTGAGATTTTAGGACAGCCCTTGCCAAATATTGAAAAAAATACTCCTTTTAATTTTGAAGATGAAACAGAGTTTGAGTTTTTCTTCGATCTCGGATTAGCACCCAAAATTGAAATTGATGTTGATAACAAGATAGAAGTTGATTGTTACGATATTAAAGTTGAAAAGGAAATGATTGATAACTACGTTTCTGAAGCTAGAAAACGCATGGGTGAAATAATAAATCCCGAAGAATCTGAAATAGGAGATGTGTTAGAAGGAGAAATAGTAGAACTCGCCGAAGATGGAAATGAATTGGAGGATGGGATAAAAAACAAAACTTCTATTGCGACTGATCTTATCAAACTAAAAACGATTCAAAAAAAGTTGATCGGATTAAAGAAAGGTGACTCTGTAGTTTTTAATCCATTTAAAGCTACTAAAAGTGCAATTGAAACTGCAACTATGCTTGGAATAAAAGAAGGTGAAGCCGAAAAAAATACATCGGATTTTCGTTTTACAGTCGATGATATTTCACGCAATATTCCTGCCGAATTAGACGAAAACTTTTATAAAAGTGTTTATCCCCAACAGGATATTAAAGACGAAGAACAGCTTAGAAAGCAAGTTGAAACTGATGCCAAAAAATCATTAGACAATGAAAGCGACAAACAGTTAATGAATGATTCTGTTAAAAAGCTGCTTGAAATTGCTGATTTTTCTATGCCTGACGAGTTTATGAAAAGGTGGTTATATGAGAATCAAAGAGATGAGAAAGAAGTAAGATCAAAGGAAACAATCGATCAGGAATATGATACCTATCATGATTCAATGAAGTGGCAATTATTGGAAAATGTAATTGAAAAAAAATATGATTTAAAAGTTACAGACAAGGAAATTCGAGATCATATTAAAGAAATATATCGCAGATTTGCTCCAATGGATGGTATGACTCCCGAAGAAACTGAAAAAAACCTTGATGAATTGACAAATACAATTCTAAAAAACGAAAAAGAAGCACAACGTATCCATACAGAATTATTTGATAAAAAAATTCTTGATTTTTTGAAATCTAATCTTAAATTGAATAAAAAAGAAGTTGATCACAAAGAATTTATTAAATTTGTTACCGAGAAATAAAAATAAACAAAATGAGTACTAACGAATTCACTAAATATGCAACCAAGCATATTGGAGTAAACAGTCTTTCACTTCATAAATATACTTCGGCGTTTAATAGTTATATTTCGCCGACAATTATCGAAGAACGCCAGATGAACATAGTCACTATGGATGTTTTTTCAAGATTAATGATGGATAGGATCATTTTTCTCGGCGTTGCTATTAACGATTATGTTGCAAACATTATCCAGGCACAATTACTTTTTCTTGATTCTACCGATCCGAAAAAAGATATTCATATTTATCTAAATACACCAGGTGGTTCAATTTATGCCGGACTTGGAATTTATGACACTATGCAGTATTTAACACCTGATATTGCGACTATTTGTACAGGTATGGCAGCCTCAATGGGTGCGATTTTATTATGTGCCGGTACAAAAGGAAAACGAACAGCCTTGAAACATTCAAGGATATTGATCCATCAGCCTATGGGAGGTGCCCAGGGACAAGCATCTGAACTGGAAATTACTATTCGTGAAATCCAAAAATTAAAAAAGGAACTATATGAAATAATTTCAACCCACTCCGGACAGAATTATAAAAAAGTCTGGAAAGATTCGGATAGAGATTATTGGATGACAGCCGAAGAAGCCAAAGAATATGGAATGATTGATGAAGTCCTTGTTAAAAATATAAAATCCGGATCAATAAAAAATTAAATTTATGCCACGAAATATTGAAAAATGTTCGTTTTGCGGAAGAGAAAAAAAAGATACAAAGGTCCTTATTGCAGGCCTCGATGCTCATATTTGCGATAATTGTGTTGAGCAAGCGAAGATTATTGTGAATGAGGAATTGGCATCAAAAGAGGGACAACCTTTCACCGATATTAAATTACTTAAACCCAGCGAAATCAAAGAGCATTTAGACCAATATGTTATTGGCCAGGAAGATGCAAAAAAGGTTCTTTCGGTTGCGGTTTATAATCATTTTAAAAGGATTACTCAGCCTCAAAAAAGAGATGATGTTGAAATAGAGAAATCAAATATTATTATTGTTGGTGAAACCGGAACAGGAAAAACACTTCTTGCCCGTACGATTGCAAAAATTTTGAAAGTTCCGTTTTGTATTGCCGATGCAACTGTTTTGACTGAAGCCGGATATGTTGGTGAAGATGTCGAAAGTATTTTATCAAGGCTATTGCAGGTTGCCGATTATAATGTTTCAGCAGCCGAAAAGGGAATAATTTTTATTGATGAAATTGATAAAATAGCAAGAAAAAGCGATAATCCTTCTATTACTCGTGATGTCAGCGGAGAAGGAGTTCAGCAGGCATTATTGAAACTTCTCGAAGGTGCTATTGTTAATGTTCCGCCACAGGGCGGACGTAAGCATCCTGAACAAAAAATGATTCAAATCAACACTAAAAATATTTTATTTATTTCGGGTGGTGCTTTTGATGGGATTGATAAAATTATCGGTTCAAGACTGCAAACCAATATTATCGGATATAATTTTGATAAGAAAAAAGAAAAAATCGACAGAGATAATCTGTTGCAATATATTTCTCCAACCGATCTGAAAAAATTCGGTTTAATTCCGGAAATTGTCGGTCGTTTACCCGTTGTTTCTTATTTACATCCCCTTAAAAGAAAAACGCTTTTAAGAATATTAACCGAACCAAAAAATGCATTGGTCAAACAATTTTCGAGACTGTTTGAAATGGATAATATTGCTCTTACAATTGATGAAGAAGTTCTTGAGTTCATTGTTGACAAATCAATTGAATTCAAACTTGGTGCTCGTGGTTTACGATCAATTATAGAGGCTATTCTAACCGATGCAATGTTTGAATTGCCATCTGATAATAAAGTTAAAAGTTTTAATCTTAGTCTTTCTTACGCAAGAAGTAAGTTTGAAAAGGCAAATATTACCAAACTTAAAGTTGCTTAATTTATAAGAAGTCAGCAGTTGGTAGTCAGCAGGTAACAATCAGCATTCGGTAGTTCACTTTGGACTGAAAACTGAAAACTGAAGACTGAGGACTGAGGAATGTGAATTGGAGATTGCCGTCTGAAGACTGATAAACAAGAATCCAATACTCTGTTAAAAAATAAATTATACACAATAAAACTTACACTTTTTCATTATTTTTGTGTTAATAAGTTTCAATGTATTAATGAAAAAGTTACTTCTTATATTATTTTTAATATTATTATTTCCATTTTCAAATTTTGCTCAGGAAAATAAAAGAATAGTAGTCTATGCGAAAGTGGTTGATGGCGACACAATTCCAATCATACCTCTCCCAGAAGTCAGTGTATATTCGTTCAGGGTTTTTAAAACGAAAAGAGAAGCAAGAAGGATAACACGACTAATGAGAAATGTCAGGAAAGTTTATCCTTATGCCAAACTTGCAGGGATAAAACTAAATGAATATAGTGAAATATTGAAGAGCGCAAAGAATGATAAGGAAAGAAGAAGAATAATGAAAAAGGCTGAAAAAGAAATTAAAGTTGAGTTTGGTGATGATTTACGCAAATTAACTTTTTCACAAGGAAAGATACTAATAAAACTTATTGACAGAGAAACCGGAACATCTTCTTTTAAATTGGTTCAGGAATTAAGAGGAAAATTTGTGGCTTTCTTTTGGCAAACCTTTGCTCGTCTTTTTGGGTATAATTTAAAAGTTCAATATGATCCTAAAGGAGAAGATCGGGCAATAGAAATAATAGTACTTATGATTGAGAATGGTGCACTTTAGTTTTGAGAGTATGAAGAATTTCCCGCAGATTTCACAGATATTTTTCTGCATTAATCTGCGAAATCTGCGGGAAAAAAGCTGACAATTTTAATTTTACTTCAAAAAGTTTTATTCAACTATTTTTTTGAATTCATTAACATTTTCAAATTCAAGAAATTCTCTGTCGGTTTTTGCTCGTTTTTTCAAATCAGGTTTGGCTTCTACTGCTTTTGAAAGATATTTATACATTATTTCAGTATTTTGAGTGCGAGCTCCGGCAATAGCCATCAGATAATATGTTTCACCACATTTTGGAGCACATTTTAAGGTTTTTTCAGCCTTTTCAGTTTCTCCGGCTAATAATTGTGCAAGAGCCAAATTATAATCACATTTCTCTTTGCTGAATAATGAAAGAGCTTTATCGTAATCACCTTTTGTAATACTCAAAATTCCAAGATTGTAATTTTCATATTCACCCAATTTTTTTGCAGCATTATAATGACTTTCTGCAAGTGCATATTCGCCGTTTTTGCTGGCAACTACACCAAGATTGTTTTCAATCATTCCGTTATTTGATTTCAATGTTTTTGCCTTGTTCAAATATCCGTCAGCTTCATCGAGATTTCCAAGTTGAATGTCAATTGCGGCTGCATTATTATATGCTCTCCAGCATTTTGGATAAATGGAAATTGCAGATTTAAAAATCCTTAATTTTGTTTGTAATTTATCAGTTAAAGTAGCTGAATATAAAAGTTCATTAACTTTTAAAGAGTCAGGATAAGTTGTTGATAATCTTGAAATCTCTTCATCTGTTAGTTTTGGTTCATAGCAAGTAACAATAATTTCTGCTCTTCTAAGGGGAGGAAGGATTTTATCTTCAATCTCAGGATAAATATTTATCATATTCCTGATTTCCTGTTCCTTTTTTAATTGATCAGATGATTTAATTACATTAATAATAGTATGTTTTTCTTTTAGATTGGAACTGGCAACTGATTTTAAGAATCCGTTCCAATCTTCACCAAGTGCATTTATTTTTAAAGGAACATCGTTTTTAATATGTTTTGCACAAACTTTTGAATCTTTTTCTTTTGATAATTTTTTAACTCGTTTTTCGAATAAATTTAAAACAGTGTTTCCACGTTTTTTGCTTAATCCTTCATTAAATCTTTCTTCGCCTTCGGGTGAGGCAAAGGCATCAATCGTAATATCTTTAATTTTCCAACCTTTTTTGAGAAAATCGTCTAAATCACCAAAAACTTGTTTAGTATTATTGTCTTTGTTTAAATCAAGATTCCAGTTAAGGTTATGTCTATTCACTGCAAAAAACATAGTTGCGGATTCTGTTATCAGTGTTTCTTTTTCGTAATCGTCTTTTGCTATAATTATAGTTTCATTATTCATTATTCTTTCTGATGTATAAATCACACCATCAGCCATTTTGGTCTCACCAAATTCAGCAAATTTAGATTTCTGTTTTATTTCTTCTTTTTTCGAATCAATTTTTACTTTATTTTTTACAATGTAAGCAATCGGATCAACAACCAATTCCGAGACAATCATTTCCGGAGTATATTCGATTGATTCTTTATACATAAAAGTACCTCCGGTTTTCGAATTAATTACAATTCCATCACCAACAACATTTTCACCCTGCAAAGTTATAGGACTAAGCAGAACATAATTATCATTATACGTTAGAGCAGGTGTAAATAGAATTGCTGCTTTTTTGTTGAAATAATTTTCAGGGATTATTCCTTTTATGGAAAATTCAATTATTCCGCCATTTGTTTCAATTACTTTTGGAGTAACTTCATATTTAATTTGGTCTTTATGTTTAACCATTTTGTTTAAACTGCTACATCCAACAAAAAATGTTGCAATCAATAAAAAAATTGCTAATACTTTAAAGTTAAGTTTTTTGTTCATTGTGATATTTTTATTTATATATAGATTATTTTTGACGCAAATATATTCTTTTTATAATAAAAAAGCCCCAAAAATTTCGGGGCTTTTTTAAAAAAATTCAATAATATTTTTTTTAATTCACTAAACTTTGAAAATCAGGAGCATTTTCATATTGTAAAAATTCCCTATCATTTTTTGCTTGAATTTTATAAGCATTATTAATTTTTATAACTTTTACAAGATTTTCATACATCAAAGAAGTGTTTTCGGTTCTTGCACCAATTATTGCTAATAAATAAAAAGTTTCTGCAGTTTTTGGAGCACATTTTAAAGCTCTTTCGGCTTGGTCGTAGTCTTTATTTAAAAGATAAGCAAGGCCAATATTATATTTGCATTTAGTTTTCCCAAATAATTTAATTGCTTCATCATATTCACCTTTTGTGATCATAATAATTCCCAAATTATAGTCTTCGTCTTCACCTAATTTTTGAGCTTTATTGAAATGGTCTTCAGCTTTTAAATAGTCATTAAGTTTGCAATAAACAGCACCCAGATTAGTTTCAACAATTCCTTTATTTGGAGCTAATTTAATAGCTTTTTGCAGATATACTTCAGCTTTATCGTGGTTTCCAAGTTCGATCTCAGTTGCGGCAGCATCACTTAATGCTCTCCAACATTTTGGTTCTAAAACGGAAGCAGATTTATAAATCCTGTTTTTTGCTTTTATGTCATTTGTCAAAGTGGCAGAGTATAATAACTCATTAATAGATAATGAATCTGGATAAGTTGTTGAAAGTTTTGCTATTTCTTCATCTGTTTTCTTTGGTTCAAAACAATCAACTGCAATATTTGCACGTCGTAATGGAGGTAAAATGTTTTCTTCAATTTCAGGATAAATTAATATCATATTTCTGATTTCTTGTTCTCGTTTTTCAGGAGAAGCAGATTTTATGACATTAAGAATTATTTTTTTATCGGGAATAGAGGATATTTGTAGATCAACTAAAAAACCTTTCCAGTCAGGCCCATGAAAATCTACCATGTAATCAATGTCTTTTTTGCAGTCTTTAATTGTAAGCAATGAATTTTTTGCTCTTATAAGTTTTTTAATTTTTTTATGAATATAATTAGTAGCTGTTTTTGCCCTATTCTCAGAAAGGCCTTCGTTGAAAGTTTCTTCACCTTCTGGAGAAGCCCAGCCATCAATTTTAATATTTTTAATCTTCCAGCCTTTTTCAATGAAATCAGCAATTCCTTTTAATTCATCTTTTGATTCAGTTGCTTTGTTAAGTGGCAGATTCCAATTCAAATAATATTTATTTACAGGGAAAAATATTTCTGCACTTTCAGTTATAATAGTAACTTTTTCATATCCATGAGGTGTAATAAGAATATTTCCATCATTAACAATTCTTTTTTCAGTATAAATAACTCCATCTGCCAATTTTCTCTCGCCTAATTCAACAAATTTCTCCCTTATTTTAATATCCTGCCCATTATTATGAATAGTTTCTTTTACAATGTATGCTATCGGTGTAACACTAAGTTCTGATTTGTTCATTCCGGGTACGTAATCAATTACATCAGTATAGGGAAATGTACCACCTTCAGCATAATTTACTACAATTCCATCACCAATAACATCTTCACCTTGTAGTGTAATAGGTTTAAGCATAGTTTCTCCACCTTCGTAAGTTAAAACAGGTTGGAATAACACTGCGGCTTTTTTATTGAAATATTTTTCCGGAATATTTCCTTTAATTGTTACTTCGGCTTTATCACCTTTTTCTTCAAGAACAGTTGGAGTGGTTTCAAAAGTGACGTTTTCATAATCTTTCAGCATTTTACTTAAACCCGAAGTAAAATTGAATTTATATGTTAAGCCTGCTGATGTATAGCCATAAATATCACGATTACCATTATCCTTCCCATCTATGTTGTAATCTGAGTTTGTTACGTGGAAAGCTGTTTCAAGATTCACTGTTAAATCATCTTTTAATCGAATTTCAAGCCCTGTGCCAACTGGTACAAAACCTTCAACTCGGCCATCCTTATATGAATGAATTACCTTGCCATTTTGTTTAGTCTCACCATCTTTAAAATTTGAAAGTCCAATTCCTAAAAAACCATAAATTGAGAATAACCTATCGGGGTTATAAGTAAAAAACCAGTTGCTAAAATTCACGGTTCCATGTACATTAAAACCGGAGACTTTTGATTTAAAACTCATATTTACAGGAGAACCATCTTTATTTTTATCTTTCTTGCTTTTAAGACTTCCTGCAAGAAATTGGCCTCTTGCACCCAAAACGGGGCTAAATTGACGGCCAAAAATTGCTCCATATCCCCAATGAGTTCCATGAGCTATCTGGCTAAACGGGTCATTTTTTTCGGCTGCATCACCATAATATTGCATAGCACCTATATTACCATTTATTAACCAATGAGGTTCAAATTTAACTTCAGTTTTATTTACTTCTGTGTTTTCAATTTTTTCCGTTTGACCATAAAATAAAAACGGCAGCAATGCAAATAAGAATATTAAACATGCTTTTTGGCTTAAATAATTGCTTTTCATAGGGAATTTTTTTAGGGGTTATTTAATATTTTTTTTCAATTTATATAAGATATAACTTAACTCAAAATTAGTAAATCATTTACAAAAGTAACATATTATTTTATTTTCTCAAAAAAAATAATATTATTTTTTATTAAATTTTTTTAATATTTAATTCAAAAATTAATTATGCAAAAATAACAATAAGTATTTTTTAAACAAAATATTTTTTAATATAATTTTAATTACCGGAAGAACAGATATTAAAGTTGTTTTTTTTTTAAGTTTTCAGGATATAATTTCTTGAAAAAATCCCAAATAACAATGCCTGCACTAACAGAAATATTTAATGAATGTTTTGTTCCGAATTGTGGAATTTCTATACATTTATCTGATAATTCTATGATTTTATTTCCAACTCCCTTAACTTCGTTACCAAATACAAGGGCAATTTTTTTGCCAATTTCCGGAATATATGTATCAAGTTTGCAACTTTCGTCAGCCTGCTCAATTGAATAAATTAAATATCCTTCATTCTTTAATTGTTTTATTGATTCTATGGTGTTTTCAAAATATTTCCACTCTACCGAACTAGTAGAACCCAGTGCTGTTTTTTGAATTTCTTTATTTGGGGGCGTTGATGTAATTCCACACAAATGTATGCATTCAATTCTGAAAGCATCAGCAGTCCGGAAAACCGAACCAATATTATTTGAACTTCTTATATTATCTAAAACAATAACAATGGGTAATTTTTCAATAATTTTATATTCTTCTACACTTATTCTATTTAATTCCGAGTTACTTAATTTTCTCATCTGTTTATAAATTTTCCCCGCAGATTACGCTGATTTTCGCTGATTTTTTTTGTCCGTGTTAATCCATTCTTAGCTGATTGCATTTTAAAAAACTCAAGATGTAAAAAATTGAAATTGGAAATTTGGTTTTTTTCCGAATTTCCAATTTCTAATTTCCAATTTCTTTTTATCATAAAAAGAAAAAATAATTTGCAAAAGTAAGAATGATTATAAATGTATGAAGGATATTTTTGGAATATCTTACCTTTGCTCAAAATTATTAAATTCAATTTGCATTGGCATTAAAAAAGAAAGAAATAACTATTACACCCTTAATGAAGCAATTTAATTCAATTAAGGCAAAATATCCTGATGCTTTATTGCTTTTCAGAGTTGGTGATTTTTATGAAACTTTTGGAAAAGATGCGATTAAAACTTCTAATATTTTGGGAATTGTATTAACGCGAAGAGCAAATGGAGCAGCTTCTTATATTGAATTGGCTGGTTTTCCGCATCATGCTCTTGATACATATTTACCGAAACTTGTTAAAGCAGGGCAGAGGGTTGCAATTTGTGATCAATTAGAAGATCCTAAGCTAACTAAAACAATTGTTAAACGAGGTGTTACTGAACTTGTTACACCAGGAGTTTCTTATAATGATAAAGTTCTCGAACAAAAAGAAAATAACTTTTTGTCAAGCGTTCACCTTGAAGATAAAATCTCCGGCATTTCGTTTTTAGATATTTCGACAGGTGAATTTTTTGTAACTCAAGGAACTGTAGAATATATTGATAAACTTTTACAAAGTTTTAATCCGAGTGAAGTAATTATTCAAAAAAACAAGCAAAAAAGATTTACTGAACTTTTTAGCAATAAGTTTTATATCAATACATTTGATGACTGGGTGTTTACATTCGATTTTGCAAATGATCTTTTGTTAAAACATTTTGAAACAAATTCATTGAAAGGTTTTGGTGTTGAAAATCTTAATAAAGCTATTATTGCTGCCGGAGCTGCACTTCATTATCTTGCCGAAACTCAGCATGATAGAACCCAGCATATATGTAAATTATCAAGAATTGAAGAAGATAAATATGTTTGGCTTGATAAATTTACAATTAGGAATCTTGAACTTCTTAATACACCAAATGAAAATGCCAAAACACTGCTTGACGTAATTGACCGAACAATTTCCCCAATGGGATCACGCTTGTTAAAACGATGGATTGTCCTGCCTTTAAAGGAAAAACAACCCATTGAGGAAAGATTAAATGTTACGGAGTTTTTTATTAATAATCAGGAATTAACTGACGATTTTTCCAGGCTTTTCAAACAGATAAGTGACTTAGAACGTCTTATTTCGAAAGTAGCTGTCGGGAGAGTAAATCCGAGAGAACTTGTGCAAATCAAAACAGCATTATTTGCAATCGAAGAAGTAAAAAATTTGTGTAACAAAGCAGAGATTTCTTCCCTGAAGAAAATTGGAGAGCAACTAAATTTTTGTAAGTTGATCCGTGAACGAATTGAAAAAGAAATTAATCCTGATACGCCGGTTTTAGTTAATAAAGGGAATGTGATAACCGAAGGTGTTTCGGACGAATTGGATGATTTAAGAAAAATTGCATTTTCAGGGAAAGATTATTTAATTAAAATTCAACAACGTGAGATTGAAAAAACAGGTATTTCATCATTGAAAATTAGTTATAATAATGTTTTTGGATATTTTTTAGAAGTAACGAATATTCACAAAGATAAAGTCCCTGAAGAGTGGATGAGAAAACAAACTCTCGTAAATTCGGAACGTTATATAACTGAAGAATTAAAAGAATATGAGCAAAAAATTCTTGGTGCCGAAGAAAAAATTCATGCTTTAGAGATTAAACTATTCAATAATCTTATTCTTTCGGTAGCTGATTATATTCGACCGATTCAATTAAATTCTTCTTTAATTGCTCATTTAGATTGTCTTTTATCCTTTGCAATTGTTTCTAAAAAAAACAATTATCATCGTCCGAAAATTAATGAATCATTTGTTATAGATATTAGTGAAGGCCGTCATCCTGTAATTGAAGAACATTTGCCCATTGATGAAGAATATATTTCAAATAATGTTTATCTTGATAACGATGATCAGCAAATCATAATAATTACAGGACCGAATATGTCCGGGAAATCTGCACTTTTACGTCAAACTGCCCTAATTGTACTTATGGCACAAATTGGATGTTTTGTGTCAGCACAATCTGCAGATATTGGGATTGTTGATAAGATTTTCACAAGGGTTGGTGCCTCCGATAATATTTCATCTGGCGAATCAACTTTTATGGTTGAAATGAATGAAACTTCCAGCATTTTAAATAATATTTCGAATCGAAGCCTTATCCTGCTTGATGAAATTGGACGAGGCACAAGTACTTATGATGGAATTTCAATTGCATGGGCAATTTCAGAATTTCTTCACGAACATCCGTTGTTTAAAGCAAAAGTTCTTTTTGCTACTCATTATCACGAGCTTAATGAGATGGCTTCTACGTTGAAAAGAATAAAAAATTATCATATTTCGATCAAAGAAATAAGTAATAAAATAATTTTCCTAAGGAAATTATTAAAAGGTGGCAGTGAGCATAGTTTTGGTATCCATGTTGCGAAAATGGCAGGTATGCCTTCAAGCATAATTAAAAGAGCGAATGATCTTCTTGAACAACTTGAAAAATCGCATAGTAGCAATGAATTATCTAAACAATCAAAAAAGGAGAAACCCGGTAAATTAAAATCCGATAAATATCAATTAAGTTTTATTCAACTTGATGATCCTTTATTGGTACAAATAAAAGATGATATATTAAACATTGATATTGATACTTTAACACCTATCGAGGCTCTTATGAAACTTAATGGGATTAAAAAATTATTAAAGAAATGAAAAAAAAATTAGGGGAATAAAAAAAAATAATATCTTTGCAGCCTGAAAATTAAAAAACGCGAAAGTAGCTCAGCTGGTAGAGCACGACCTTGCCAAGGTCGGGGTCGCGGGTCCGAATCCCGTCTTTCGCTCTAAAATCCCGAAATGTCGGGATTTTTATTTGAAATGTTGCCCGGGTGGTGGAATTGGTAGACACGTTGGACTTAAAATCCAATGGCCATCGCGGCCGTGCGGGTTCAAGTCCCGCCCCGGGTACAATCACAAAGTCTGGAATTACTTCCGGGCTTTTTTTGTTTTATCTGGATAATTTTTGTTAGGAGAATTCCAAATTAACCCAACTTGCACCTAAAATTATATAACCATTACATAATAAGCGAATAGCATTACCAATATTTTTTATTCGGGTACAACGGATTTTTTCATAAAGT
>Ga0233437_1000864_pt1 | contig 62311 bp, 45 predicted proteins | sample SI_122_August201_FD_182714 | JGI IMG/M metagenome (GOLD analysis project Ga0233437, IMG submission 182714) | Seawater microbial communities from Saanich Inlet, British Columbia, Canada - SI_122_August2016_200_MG | ecosystem: Environmental > Aquatic > Marine > Inlet | place: Canada: British...
CCTTACCATAAAGAAAATGAATTGAATAATAGATTGATAGAAACAGAAATCAAGGAACAGGGAGCACCGTAATATAACTATCTTTGATGTGTCAAGGCTGTTTTGCTATTCAACCGTGAGATTTTCGACCTTGAATTTTCCGATAACCACCGAAACCTTGTCCCCTTTTTTGATGGATTTCCCCACATTGGAAAAAAGGATGGTGTACTGGCGGCCTTTTTTGGGGCTGAGTGTGCTGGACCGTAACGCTCCCATCTTGGTAACGGGAACTGGAAATTTCTTCCCGGTTTTCCGGGCCAGGAGAAAAGCCTCCCGGTTCTCTTTGTTGCGACTGAGAATCGCTTTTGATTTTTCAGAATCCGTGACCAAATACCTGAAGTCCACAAAATAGTCACTTGCGGTGAGCCGGATAGAGACCGGCCTCACCCCCCATCGCGCCTCCATAACTTTGTACTTGTTCTGGGATTCCTTGCCTTGACCAGCAGCGGTTTCACCACTGAAGGATGAAACCGGCCGCAGCAGTAACGAAAGGGCTAAGAAAAAAAATAAGGCTCCTGTAAAAAGCGGGTTCCTTAATAGGGTCAGTTTGTGGTCCATGGAATCCCTTATTGGACGGTACCCGTTGATAGATGTTTCGGAACTGATGATCTGATGTAAGAAAACATTCCGCCCGGGTAGACACCATTATTGCTCAGGTTCAGCTTCGCATCGTAGAAAGGATAATGCCAGGGCGGGTTTTTGGGGGATACCACGATGGCATCCGCTGTCTTTCCCGGCGCCAGCTCAAATCCGTACACCTGTTTGGGGTACTGAAATCTGTTGCCGTCTTCCGACCACAGGGTCATGTACAATCCCAGCAGCTGGGGCGCATGGGTTTCAAGGCCCGCGTTGAGAAATCTGATGAGAAGGCGCTCACCTTGAAAAAGTGGACCTTCTCCATTGATGTGAAGAAGTCCTTTGGATGGATAACTCATCCCGTTCATGAGAAAATATTTTGGCTCGTAAAGAACGCTGCTGCCAATGATGGCCCCGGGAACCGCGCCGTATACCCCTGCCGCAATGGCATTTTGAATGACCGGGTCAAATTCGTGAAAAACGACCACCAATTCTGAATCGTAGGGCACCTCCGCATAGGCGGATCCCTGGCTCACGTTCTTGACCACCGGGAGGAACATCCCCATCTGGACCTGTTTGGCCGGGTTCGTCCCGCTCTGGAGCAGGTATGTACCGGGTCGAAAGGATTCCCACCGGTACTCCCCAATCTCACCGGGCTGTGTCTCATGGCTGAAAGAACGGACCCTGGCGGTATAGTTGCCCGCGGGTCTCGCGCCGGACCACGTCTGGGTATCATCCGGAAAGTTGGTCCAGACCGGGCCGCTGTTATTGGTAAGACCCTGGCCAAGAATATTCAGTGAAACCGCTTCACTGAGATTATTCTTGAGGTGGATAATCAAGGCAGTATCTTCCGGACCCACACGCAGGGTTGGCCCGGGTACGGTGGCCTGGCCTTCCGTCGTTGTGAAGTTGTTGTCCTTGTCCAGACCGAACGCCCATACGGGAACCTTGCTGCCGTCTGCCATGGTCATGTTGGCTTTGTTGACATACAGCCAGTATTCGGCGGCCACTGCCTTTCCCACCATGACTGTCAGGAGGCACAAAAACAGGAACAACCCCTGAAATATGATTACTTTTTTTGAGAACATGCTGGAATCCTCCCTCAATGGTTTAGTCTATGGGCACATCGGGATGCTCGACGATCATAAAGCTTACCAAACCCCCCGGCCAGATGTCGTTGCTGGTCAATTCCTTTTCCGTATGGGAGTGCCACATGTAGAAATATCCCCCGGCGGCGTTCAGACCTCCGTGACCGGGCGGAAGTTCCCCTTCCCCGCCCAGGAAAGGACTCCCCGAGTAAAAAGGACCATAGGTCACCGCATCCCGTGGCGGCAAAACCACCGGAAAGGGCTTGCCGTGATTCGGCGCATACTCATGGGGTTCCAGGGGATCTTCCGGTGAATGACCGTAAATGTCCCAACCCAACTCTTTACCGGTCCATCCCCAGACCAGGTCTGCGGTCTGGCCCGGAATGCTTTTGATGGTGGTGGCCTGCCACGCCAGATCCGGTCCGACGCCAGGTCCGCTGGAGAGGAGCCTGCCGTCAACGGCAATGGTTTCAAAATCGTTCCCGTGAAAATGCATGGGATGCACTGCCCTTCCCGCACCGATAAACCGAATGAGAACCTTTTCACCGGGATGCATCCTCGGCTGGCAGTTATAGGGTTGCGTCGGCAGCCAGGGAACATTATTCTCGGCCAATACATCCGGAAAGTTACGGCCGTTTATGAACCAGTTGGTGGGGAAATATTTGGTAAAATTAATGAGATTCCATTGCTGTTCTTCCACCTGCCTGTGGATCAGGGGATCCATCTCCGAAACCAGATAGAGAAACTCCCGATCGTATTCGGTGTCAACATGGTTATAGGCGTATTTCTTCCCGGGATCGCCACCCGCAGGCGTGGCGGCCGGTCGAACAATCAAGGCCCCGAACAATCCCATCTCCACGTGAAGATCAGCCCGGGTACCGCTGCGGTACAGGTAGGTACCGGGCTCGGTGGGAGTGAAGGTATAGGTGACTGTTTTTTCAGAAAGTCCAATAGGTTTCAAATGGGCCTGCCGCGCCTCCCGGGTTAGCAGCCCTTCAACACCGTCGGAGGCATCTACCTGGTGCCCCGGAAAAACCATGGACACATTGCCCGACTCGTCGGGAAGCTCGTTTGTGAGGGTGATGGTTACAGGCACATCCTCGGTCACCATGAGGGTCGGCCCCGGGTACTGGGCACGCCCGGCCTTACCGGTGGCACTATTGATAACCGCGTAGCCCCATATGATCGTACTGTCGCCATCTGATGTGACGATCACATCCTGTTTGGCCACAAGTTTGAAAGTCTGTCCGCTTATGCCGACGATGGCCCCTTGCGCTGCGGTTCCGAAGAACAACAAGAAAGCGCCTATCAAAAGGACCACTCGGATGGTTCGCTGTTTTCCGATCCTATCCATTCTTTTCCTCCTCATACAGGGTCGCTACAGGGGGTTGATAACAATTTCCGTCATAATGCCGCCGCGTTCCTGGTCGCCATTTGACAGATTCGCCAGATCTGTGGTGTAAAGGAAATAAGTTCCCGGCGCCACACCGCTGGTATCGAGGATCACATCGTAGGCCTGACCTCCGCCCACATTGAGCACATTGACCGTCATGGAGGTGTCCTTTCCGTCCGGTCCCCTTAAAAGGGCGGCACCCCTCCCCACCACTTTCATGGGCACCCCTAAAGTGGTGGCAAATGTGTACTGGTGGGTGGTTGAAATGTTGCAGACACGCAGCAGAATCCGCTGCCCTGCACTGGCGGTGATCAGCGATGGGACTTTCTGTGCCCCAAATCCTTCCTGGTTCAGAATAGTGTTGGGATTGATGGTATCAGGGTATCCCCTGCCATTGATCATGGGGTACTCGTCAAACATGGCGGCAAAAGGAAGCGCCTGAACCGTGTCACTGGCAATATGGAAAAAGGAATCAAATCCGGTGAGCAGTAGGGGATACGATACATCATAGCCGGTGGAACCATCCCCGTCATTGTAGACAAATTTGGTAAAGCCGCCCATAGACGTTCCGTCCTGGGATGGCGTAACCCAGAGATTGCCGATCATCCCCATCTGCATATGCTCAGCCGCCTCCACATGACAGTGATAGAAGAAAGTACCGGGAACCGCGGCGTTATAATAATAGGTGAAACTGTTTCCCATGTTGGCCGAGGGCGAGGGCTCCGGCAGGCCGTCAAAGATGGGAGCCGCATTGGGAAAACCATGCCAGTGAACGGTATGGGGGTCAAACAGATCCGGCCGGATCACCATTCCCACGTTGGTCATGGTCAGATAAAGCTCCTGGCCCTGTTTCAGCACAATGGTGGGAGCGGGCAGCTGGGCTTTGAGTGTCAAATCAGCGATGACCCGGTCAGGCGCCACGCCGTCAGCATCACCGAAGCTGAAGATATACAGACCCAGGCCGTCAGCCATGGTGGTGTAGCCATCACCACCGGTAATATGCCGGCAGATAATATTGGGGTCTTCAGATACGCCATCCCCGTTTGTATCGCCCGGGCATTGTACCAGGACATTCGCGCCCGCCGTCAAGCTCCATAGACATACGAAGAGTGTCAGCAAAACAATCATGCTGCCATATCGGGTTCGTCTTTTCATCATTTGCCCTCCATGGGTTTTTAAACCACTGGTTTCAATTTCTCCATTTTTACCACCTACAAAACAGCCGGCCTTTTAAGGTACTGCGCCGGCAACTGCCAGCCTAGTGATACTCATCAGCCCCCACATCGGGCATTGATATGTTCCTCGTTTGTCCATCAAAATCAAAACTCAAGGGCGAAAAACCGTAAGAAACCACGCTCTGGCCGTTATCCCTGGCAGGGGATGTAACTTGAATATGGTAATTCCCCTGTGCCGGAAGAAGCGGTGTATATCGGACCGCTATATTATTACCGCCTTCGTCAATGATGGTGGTTGTTTCCAGAATATTCACATACTCGTTCACCACCAGCGGATCCGTATAGAAATTGGCCGGCGGGGCCCCGTAATCATACCCTGTATTGGGATCAATCTGATCGGTAAGAAAACAATGGACCGGTGTCAGATGGCGCGTCATGCTCGGCCCCGGCGGTACGTAGAGGTCCCAGTAGTCCCCCAGGGGATTGGGGGCCAGCCCGCCGGCGCCTTCGTTCAGGGACGCGTCGTTATACCACGACCGATTGTGCCGGATAATGTTGTTCACCAAGACCGGATTGGAATAATCCAGTTCTGTTGGACCGGATGTATCCAGGATAAGCTGAAGGGCCTGACTGTGTACAGCCGTCACCACGCCCGCTCCCTGGGGCGTTGAGTCAGCGACCCCGGCCTCAAAAGAGAGGCTGCTGGTGGCGGTGCTGTCATTGTTTATAATGGTATTTTGAAGGATATAGCCCCTCAGCACGTCCTGCATGTAGACCCCGCCGCCGGAGTGGGCTGCCACATTGTTGACAATCATGTTGTTAAAGATCTTGATCCGGTACCAGTTGGCGGGCTGACCGGGGTAATCCTTTAAATCTTCCCCGTTTGCGGCAAACACATGGATGCCCCCGCCGCTTCCCGCTCCTGCCAGATTCCCCTGGATCAGGTTGGCATTCACCGTAACATTTCCACTGCCCGTACCACCGGCCACATTTCCGCCGATGAAGATGCCCCCGCCTTTCCCGGCCTTGTTGAGCAGGGCGCCAAAGAAGTCTTCGTTAAAAAGGATCCTGTTTCCCTGTATCAGATTTTCACCGGGACACACACCCCCGTGATTGATCCCCCCGCCGTTAAATCGGGAGAAATTACCCATGATCAGGTTGTCTTCAATGCGGTAGCCGGAAGCATAATCGTTAATGGTGATACCCCCGCCCCCCTGGACCCCGCCGTTACGGTGGATCTTGTTCCGGGCCATGACGATATTGTTATTGTTGACGCCGTCCCACCCGATGCCCTGCACACCGAGGGCGATACCACCGGCGTAATTTCCCTGATTCCCGGTGATCTCGGTGTTGGTGATCTCAAGACCCACAGCGCCCGTAAACGCATAGATCCCGCCACCGGCCTTGCTGCCGATGAGTTTGAATCCGTCAATGGCCGCCTGACCCTGGACCGTAAAGGGATACCCCTTATTGAAGTAATTGGTTATGGTGGGATCGGGATTCTGGTCGGTCCCACCTGGAAACTGGGTCTCGCCGATGACAAAAATTCCCGGGGCCTCGTTCTGGCTGAAGAGGCTGGTGGCCATGGCAAACGTTGCAAATGCAGCGCCTCCCAGACCCTCAGGCGGCGGGAGTTCAATCCGGTCATGCCAGGCCTGCAGCCGTTCAAGGGGGTTCGGATTGGCATTGATGTAGGTCGCCCCGGCCCCCGAACCCTGCAAACGGACCGGTTTATTCATGATGACGTTTTCGTTATAGGCCCCGGGAGCCACCAGAATAAGGGCCCCGGCCCCGGTTGTAGAGGCGTCGATGGCCGCCTGGATCGTACTGAAGTCACCGGGCACGGCAGCCACATGGGTGGTTGCGCAATTCACGATATTGAGGGTCACCCCAATCTCGGTTGAGATGCCGGTATCGCCCCTGATGACCATGATCCGGCCGGTAGCGCCGGATCCGGATACGGTGGCCGTTAGCTCTTGATCGCTCCAGCTTTCGATGGCAAGCGGTATATTGTTCAGCGTCACCGAGCCGGTGACGTCGCCAAAACCGTAATGCCGGGTGATCTTGAATTTGCTCCCTGCCACCTGGGGATCCCAGTCTGGATTGAGAACCAGTTTATCACCCACCGATGTAATGGTGATGGTGCTGCCGTTGGGCCGTGTGGAACAGAGCAGGGGTCCTGTCTGGGACTCGGGCCCGAGTAGCGACGCGATAACAGGGGTGTAGTCTTGAGGTTCAGTGTCTATGACGAGATTGGCTGAGGCAAAAGCCGCCAGCGGCACCAACGGGGTGTCCGTATAGGTGGTAACGCCGGGATAATACTGGAACGTCCATGGTGTGACGCTGAGAAGTGGGTTGTAATAAGGATCTTCAGTCCCGTCGGGCAAGATCGGGTCGTTCAAAACCATGGTGAGCATACTGGGCGACATTCCTGAAGGAGATGGCACGTTATTGGTGAAGGTGGACGGCAACAGGCAGTTATATCCCCCGTATTCGTCGCTGTACATCCTCTGAAACTCCCGGCCGGTCCAGTCCCTCATGGCAATGGGAATCCAGGAAGCGGCCAGTTTCTCACCATAATTGGGACTGGCCATGTTGAACTCTGCGCCGAGATCGTTGTTCACAAATCCCACCACCCGGGCCGACTTGGGCACATCGGTTTTCAAGAAGAAATCAGCGGCCGCGTTTCGGGATTGTAATACATTCACCTGTTTCATATTGCAGTCGGCGAGGGTCTGGCCCGCCAGGGGGGCTTCCACTCCGGGGAAAAGGGTCAGATATTCGGGCACCACATAATCGGGGCCCACACACACCGGCGGGTTTAAAAGAACGCCGTTGTCCATGGATGTATCCAAGGTGCTCGGTTCCCACTCAATACCGAAATCCGTGTTCTTATCCTGGGACTTGACCACTTCGTACATGTCCTGTCCCGAAACGCTCTTGGGCGGTACCACTTCAACAATATAGGTTCCGTAGTCAACATCCCCGAAAGCATAACCCCCGTCAAATATCCCGGGCCTCACCTGGTTCCAGGTACCGAAATTGTCCGCACATTCCGCAATGGGTTGGCCGTGGACCACGGGAAGATCCTGAATACACCCGGTGGGCTTGCTGTCGTCCCAGCTGTCGGTGCTGCCAATGCGGACTGAGTCGCCCCAGTCGAATCGGCCGTTATTGTTTCGAACCACATCTTCGATGCCGGGAAATCCGGTGTATCCGGCATAGTCCCGGTCCGTCCATTGAAAGGGATAATTGTCCACATCCGCCAGTTGAATCCCCGCGACGGCCTCATCAAATATTTCGTTCCGGTTGTGGTCCGTATCTTCCGGTCCCGGTTTTCCGGTATAACCCAATAACCAGTCCTTGGTCCACTGGTAGGGATAAGCGTCCACATCCGACGGCAGGTCATCGATGATCCCGTCCTTGTTGGAATCCTGATACAGGTTCAGGCGCACCCTCGGTATGCCGGGCTCCCACGGTTCGGCTCCATCCAGTCTCGGTTCGTCCGACGCCCGGGTAGTGGCGTAGAAAACGATTCCCGAAATGCCGCCGTTTTCACCTTCACCATAATCCACCTTGCCCCAGTTGACCACATTGTACTGCCCCAGAAAGGTCTGAGTGGCCTGGGTCAGGACCTCGCCCGTCTCCGTGCGGGAGAGGTTGTTGCCCGTATTGGGGTTGATGATTTCGGCAGTGGGGGGATGCCCCTCGCTCTGGGGCTGGGGAAACAGTTTATCCATTGAAGGCCAGTCCCAGCCCTCATCGGGAAAAACCTCTCCACCGTAGTCCACCACGGAGGTCATGCCCGTCGCTTTAAATCTGGCAAAATCCACCTCAAGCACCAGCCATTTAAAGAATGGAAACACCTCGGAAAAAGAGTATTCACCTTGTTCGTTGGTACCCGTGGCCTGATATTCGGTGCCGTCCCGGAAACGAAGCACCATTCCCTGTTCCTGAAGACCTTCCTCGCCTACATCGGGGAAACCGTTCTGGTTGGTATCGTAAAACACCTTTCCGCTCATATGGCCGAACCACTGAAAGACCAGGACATCCCCCAGATTCAGATTCTCACCCGCTTGAACCGTCACGGTCCTGAACCCGAAGAGCATATCCAGCGGCTCATCCCAGTTGACCAGGGTGTAGGTGCCGGCCGGCACATTTTCGATCTTGAAATAACCGGTCTTGGGCTCGCATCTGGCCGCATACAGCCCGGCCGGGGTCAAGGCCGGCTGCGCATTGGGATCATTCAAACCGACCCAGGCATCACTCACCGGTGGTCCCGGAAAATAGCCCTGAAGGGTCGGGGGCCGGGAGAAATGATTGACCCGAAGAGTCCCCTCTATGGTAGCGGTTCCTCCGGGGGACGCGATATTCCATGGCAACATGTTCAGGGTCTGGCCTTTATATTCAGAACTGGGCGGGCCCAGCTTGACAAAGCCGAAGGCCGCATGCCAGAAAGCGGCGCCAAACCCCTCCACGAAGGCCTTGGGTTCATTGGGTTTGACCCAGGCGTCGATGGTGGGGGACCCCTCTATGGTGGTGGTCTGCGTCCAGGTCATGGTCTCACCCGCGTCATCCTCCTCGGGTGGAATGAGCCGGATGCCGTATTTATCGGGAACAATGTATTTTACCAGGGCCTCTCCCACTTGTAGGCCATAGGGGTTCGCCTTGGGATCATAGTTCGGATTAGTGGGATCGGAAGCCCTGTCGAAATCGTATTGCGTGAGGGTGGTGATAACACCGTTTCCTATGACGTCAACCACCGGGACGCCTTCCTCGTCCGTCTGAACGGTCTCGTCCGCGTTCAGCGCGTAGGTGGTTCCCAAGGGGTTGCCGAAAGCGTCATAGAACACCTGACCGCCATAATTATAGAGAAAAATGCCGGCGCCGCCCAGCCCCTGTTCATTGGGATCAGGCCCGTCATTGATCAAATTGTGATCCATGAAGGCCAAGATGGAAATCTGGGCTGTGGGCCATGGAACTGCCTCCACCACGACATTCACGGCTTCCTGTCCCACGCTGACGGTGGTTCCGGCCATGCCGTACCCTTCCGTGGGAAGAACCGATACGTAAAAACGCTTGTCGGCCATGGAAGCAGGGATATCCACGATGGCCGAGGCGGCACTTGACGTGCCGCGGAGCACCACCGGCGCATAACTGTTATGGATCGTATTGCTGACACTGTCCGTTACGTTGGCGCCGGGCACCGTCAGATTGGTGTTGTCCTCTTCGAGAAGCCAGCGATATGACGTGACCGGGGTTCCGTCCGAATCCGTCACGTTCAAGGTAAAGGCATCAGCGTCGGCGACAAATACCCAACCGAGGCACAACACCAACCCGAAAAGAAGAAATCTCTGAAAAACATCCCACCCCTCTGACATTCCAAAATTCTTAGGCCCCATGGCAATTCTCCTTAATTCTGATAAGTCCAACATTTTGAGACGGTACCCATGCGTGGTCCGTGGTTTAATCACATATTCGGCTTTAACTTATAAATTACAGCTCTGGTATTCAATGGGGGCAACACCGTATATTCGCGTTTAAAACAAAGTAGGTCGCCCATAATGTCGGGATTTCACCGGGCAATAATGGCATCATTATTGTTTCTTCGAGACCTAATCGCCACCGCCTTCAGCCAGTTCGTTTTTGTGGCAAAACCCACAGTTGATCTCAGTCCCTTTGAAAATATTGACCGTTCCCACATCCTCCACGGAAAAGCTTCTGTCCGCGGCAGCCTTGGAAATCATGGTCCCGTCACCGGTGATGCCATGGCACGCCTGGCAGGCCTGCCGGGAATCTTCAAAAAAATCCTCGTGGCCATCGACCCATGCCTGGCTGTTCACGTTATGCATTCCGTGGGGACCGTCGAGATTAAGGGATAACCCGGTCCCGTGGCAAGCTGTACACTCAACAATCATGCCGTCATGGGCCTGGATCGTTGTTGCCGTAAGATTGTCGTTGGCTTCACGGGTGGGCCAGATGGCATGGGGGCTGCCATGGCACGACTCGCAAGCCACGCCGTTATGCCCTTTGCTGTTCCGGTAAAGGGTCCCGGTCTCTTCCGCAAACCGCTTGTTGGTAGCGATAATGAATGTGGCCACACTGGGACTGTCGGTGTAAGTGGTCCGTCCGATAATCTGGTCTCCGAAATTGCTGACGGCATCCCCGGTATGACATGATTCACACCTGGGAAGATCGGTCCAGGGCCGGCGATCCGCCTGCCCCACTGCGGTCATGTTTCCGTGGCAGTTCATGCAATCCAGTCCGGCCGTCTCCATGGCACCCCTGGCGCACTTCGTTTTCTCCCCCGGATGACAATAAAAACAAATATTTCCACTGGCGGGCGGGGTCGTTATACGGGACGCATGGTAGCCGTGGGTGGCCCGGGACATGGTTTTGTTGGTTAACTGTGGGCCCACCGGCCCCGTTCCCGCCAGATCCAGCGGGGGGGAGTAATGGCATGATGCGCAAAGTACCGGTTTGCTGTTCACTAGATCCGTGCCCGCCCTGTAATCGTGAAGGATCAGGATGTTCTCTTTGTACTGAACCGTTAAATCCGTGCTGTCACTCCATTGAACCTCCGGCAGGCTGGCGGCCTCATTTCCCGTGTTGTGACACGCGCCGCAAGCCATCTCATCGGATGCGGGGACCACCACAGGAAGAGAAGATAAGGTTTCCGAAGTATCGATATTGATTGCCTGGACCATCATCAAGGGGTATGGATTTCTCTTGAGACCGTCGTCCACAGCGGTTATGGGGATCCCCTCCGCTGAAAACCAGCTTGCAAGGTCCGTTTTCGGGTGAAATGGCTGGGCCGGATTGCCGGCGCCCGGCATCTTCGCCCCCAGAAGCCCTTCATTCACCGGCAGATTCGCGCCGAAAAGGGGCAGCACATAGTCCCAGAAATTGGTTTTTCCCGCGCTGGTAATGTTGATGGATCCGGTGGCGTCAGACATGGCTTTGTAACTGACGTTCACGGTTTCGCTCAGAATCTGTGGGGAAGCCCCTTTCTGAATCACCTGCGCATGGAGCACATTAAACAGGGGAAGGATACTGAATACGGAAAAATCCGAGTCATAACAGTGCATACCCAGGTCATTGAAGCCAAATACCTGGTAGCCCTGGGCCCCCTGCTCGGCAATTTTAACCTCTTCGATATTGGAAAATACGCTCAACCCGGTACTGTCCTGGGCCTGTACCGCGGTCAGAAAAGCCGAGCCGGGGCTGAGAGTGGCCGAAAAGGTGTTGAGCGTACCCATATCAAGGGTGACAATGGAACCGGGTCCGGTGTAAGGGGATGGGGCATAGGAGAAAAAATAGCCGGTTGCGCCTCCCACTTCACTCCAGGTGATGGTTACCCGGGTGTCAGAGACGATAACACTCATGACGGGAGGAGACGGAACGGCCATAACGACGCTTGAAAAGGTGACCATCAAAAAAAAAGAAATCAGGATAAAAAAGCATCTTTTCCCGGTCATTTTCTCCTCCTTAGTATGCTGGAATATTCAGGTAATATTGAAAAGATCCCTTCTTTTGAACGGGTCCTCCTAATCAAAAAATAAAGAATCTTTAAAAACAGTAACTGAGGCCCAGACTCACGGCCGTACGGCTAACAAATGTGCCCTGCATATTAACCTTGAAGTGATCCCCCAGAGCCACATCCAAGCCGACCAGCCCACTGAACTTAGTACTATTTTCAAATGATGACTCATATTTCACCCATCCGAGCCGAGGATCCTGCTGGGTCCACTGTCCGCTGTAATTGACTTTACTCCAGCTGTAACCCGCCCCCACATAGGGCGTAAAAGCCCCGAGGGTCCAATGGGTGCTGAGCACAAAATCCGCCTGCCAGTAATCGATCGTATCATCTGTGTTCCAGCCGAGCTGACCGGCTGACTGGCCGGTCTCCTGGCTCTGCCAGTCCTTCACCTTTCGGTCATCGTACCGCAGATACTGGGCCCCCATTATCACGCCGAAACCGTTGTCCAGGTTGATAGCGTCAAATTTAGCCCCCAAAGCCCACACAAAATTACTCTCCAGCTTTCCCTTCCAGTTATTGCCCGACTGATAATCAAGCCAGTCGCCACCATCGGCGAGCCCCAACCTGGCGAATACGTTGAGCCGGTCAAGAACCCCATAGGTAACGGTAGCCATATAAAATGCATCATTTTCAAAATCGGCGCCGACTTGGCTGGAATCACTTGCGCCGTTGGAAAAGGATCTGTTCAGTCTATAATCAGAAAAACTCTGTTTGGTGGTAAGGACACCCTCAACACCCACATCGATTTGGCCTTTCTCGATGAGTTTGGCCGGGTTCCCTAACATCTGGGCAAATACGGCACTCGCGGTGAACATCACAACAGCCATCAACGTAAAAACAAACAGTCTTTTCATGCTCTTTCCTCCTTAATTCTGAGCAGTCAAATATCAGATAGGCAACATTTCACATTAAACCATTGGACTTATAGAATTATTTCAAGAAAAATGTCAACAAAAATCTTGCCGAACATAGCGCCAAAAAATCACATCTTGCTTTGGAGCCTATAAACAACGGGCTTGGATGTAAATGGGGAGAACAGGGTATATCCGATTTAGAAATACCGTATATCCAAAACCCCGAAAGCGAAAATCCTGACCCGCCTTTCTATTCGTCAAACCGGTTGGTGACACGGATGTCATATTTTTTCATTCGGTTCCAGACCGTCATGCGATGCACCCCAAGAAGCCTGGCAGCCTCTGTCCTGCTTCCCCGACTCAGTCTTAAAGCCTCCACCAGGGCCGTCTTCTTATCCAGTTGAGCCAGGTCCTTTCTCGCGGCGGACGGCTTTTTTTCGGGCATGGCGTTCGCATCACCCCCCGGGAAAAAAGAGGGTAGATTCCCCTTTTGAATCGCTCCCGATTCGGTCACCACAAAGGCGTACTCCAGAGCACTTTTCAATTCCCGGATGTTGCCGGGCCAACCGTAGGCCATAAAGTCTTTCATGACATCAGGGCTGACGCCCTTCAACGCTTTTTGGGTCTTTCTGTTCAGCCCATCTATGATCACCTCCACCAGGCGGGGGATGTCCTCGATTTTTTCCCGCAATGGGGGCAGGTGGATGGGAAGCACATTGACTCGAAAAAAAAGGTCGTGGCGAAAAGCGCCCTCGGATACCATGTGGGAAAGATCCCGATTGGTTGCCGTAATGACACGAACGTCCACATGGATGGATCGATGATCACCCACCCTTTCAAACTGTCTGGTTTCCAGCACCCTTAAGAGTTTGGCCTGGCTTCCCAAGGGCATTTCACCGATCTCATCTAGAAAAATATCCCCCCCCTGAGCCGCCTCGAACCGGCCCATTCGGTGCTTGAAAGCGCCGGTAAAGGCTCCTTTGGCATGCCCGAAAAGCTCGCTCTCCAAAAGCGATTCATTGAGAGCGGCGCAGTTGAACTGAACGAAAGGTCCGTTTCGTCTTCTCCCCAGTTCATGAAGGGCATGGGCCACGAGCTCCTTCCCAGTACCGCTCTCCCCATAGATAACAACCGGCGCATCGCTTTCCGCGGCTTGCTCCACCAGTTGGTAGATACGCTCCATGGAATTGCTCTTGCCCACCATGCCGTGAAACCCACTGGTGATGTCGCCGACGTTTGACAGCTCTTGAATTTTTTGATCTTTTCTGTCTATTTCGGAAGCGTCCTTAAAGACACCCAGAACACCGATCAATTCTCCGGAGCTGTCGTTCAGCAAAGAGGCATCCTGTGCAACCGATGCATAGGAACCATCTTTTTTCGTCATCAGGCAGCGTTTGCCCTTCACCTTCCCGGTTTTAAAAAGCATACACCATGTTTTTTCCGATTTAGTCATAATAAATTCGCAGGCATCACAATTCAAAATGGTGCATGAAGCACCCACCAACTCTTCCCTGGCATAACCGGAGAGACGCTCCATAGCCGCATTAACCAAAAGGATGGTACCGTTCGGGGCCACCACCATCAGGGCATCATCGATGGTCTCAAAGATTTCTTTGTAATAATCGATCGGAACAGAATTTTTCATGGGGAAACCTTTATCATCTGATTAATCAAAAGATACACTCATTGACGTTTCAGTGTAAAACGATGCTAAAGGAAATTGCAATATCTTTTTAGGATTCAGGACTATTATATAACATTTCAGCATGTTACACGGAATAATCAAAAACCGGCACAATATTTGCTGTGTTTTAAAAAATAAGTTGTCAAATTTGATCTTAAACCAAAAGCGAATTTACGCATCCGGAGGCATAAAAAAGGGTAATCCCCATTTTCTAAACTTAAACCTAATGAATGGCAAAACCGTTAAAAGACGGTGACGCAAAACCACGGGTCTAAAGCCGAAAGGCCATGACAGCCGGGTTGCCGAAAGTGTGTCTTATAAAGACCTTTTGGCATCCACGCCAAAAGGTCTTTTTTTTGCAGCACTGGGCCCCCGGACCCTGATTCTTAAATAGGCTAAAAAAACGGATGGGTGCCCGATAACGTGCCTGGAAATTTTGAAAACGATTTTTGAACAAGAACAGTTACTTTAGCAGAAGGACGAAAGGAGGGTATCATGAAGGATGTCAGCAGGCGTGATTTTATGAAGTATTGTATCGGTTCGGCAGCGGTCCTGGGTTTGAACCTGTCGGTTCTCGGGAAGCTGGAAAAGGCATTGGCGGCCGGGGGTGGCCCCCCCATCATCTGGCTAAATGGCGCCAACTGCACCGGCTGCACCGTCTCCCTGGCCAACCTGTTCAGCAACAGCAAAGGAACCACCAACGTGGCCGATCTTCTTCTCAACACCATTGATTTGGCCTTTCACCCCAACCTGATGGGAGCAGCAGGGGATCTGGCGGTGGCGGAGTTAAGGAGTGCCAGTACCAGAGAAGGTGGATTTGTCCTGGCCGTGGACGGCGGTATTCCCACCGCCTTCGGTGGGCGAACCTGCATGCTCTGGACGGAAGGAGGGCGGGAAGTTACCGCTATGGAAGCAATACAAGACCTGGCACCCAAAGCGGCGGCGGTCCTTGCAATCGGAACCTGCGCCAGTTTTGGCGGGATACCGGCGGGAGACCCCAACCCCACAGGGATACAAAGCGTCGGCCAAATCGCCGGCGTGTCCACCATCAACATTCCGGGGTGCCCAAGCCATCCGGACTGGGTGGTGGGGACCATCGCCCAGCTATTGGCCGGGGAGTCCCCCAGTCTGGATTCAGATGGAAGACCGAAAGCTTTTTTTAACAGAAAAATCCATGATCGATGCCCCCGAAAAGAGGAAGACGAAGCGAAAACCTTCGGTATTGACGGCCGGTGTCTGGAAGAACTGGGGTGCAAAGGACCGGAAACCAAGGCGGACTGTTACAGCCGATACTGGAACAGTGGCACCAACTGGTGCATCGGAGCCAATGCCATCTGCATCGGGTGCACGGAAAAGGGATTTCCCGATAAATTTTCCCCTTTTTATGACGGGGAAGGTCACAATAATGAAGATGAAGACAAGGAAGATCGGGAAGATCGGGAAGATCGGGAAGATCAGGAAGACCGGGAAGATCAGGACAAAAAAGATAAAGATAAGAAAGATAAAGATAAGAAAGACAAAGATAAGAAAGACAAAGATGAGAAAGAAGACGATGATGACTAGGCCCTGGCTACTCGTATGCTGTCGCCTGAACACTTAGTAATATTTAAAGGAGGTTCCAATGGGAGAAACCATCACCATAATGGATCCGGTAACCCGGATTGAAGGACATATGAAGGTAGAAGTGACCATTGACGAGGTGGGTGGTCAAAAGAGTGTTGTTGACGCCCGCTGCACGGGGACCCTGTTTCGGGGGTTTGAAACCCTGCTGAAAGGCCGCGACCCCTGGGATGCGCCGGTTATTACGGAGCGGATCTGCGGCGTCTGCCCGGTTTCCCACGGGATGGCCGCCGTGAAAGCCCTGGATGCGGCCGGGGGTGTTGTTCCCCCCACCGATGCAAGAATTCTGCGTAACCTGGTCCTGGGAGCCAATTTTGTCCAGTCGCACATTCTCCATTTTTATATACTGGCGGCCCTGGATTATGCTCACGGGCCGGACAGTGCCCCCTGGACCCCTGCCTGGGATGTGGACATGAGGTCCGCAGCGCTGGACGGGGTTGTCGCCGATCATCTGCCTCTGGCCATTGAGGCCCGCCGGCGGGCACACGAAATGGGTGCCATATTCGGCGGAAAAATGCCATCCCCCCATACCTATATCCCTGGCGGATTTACCGCCGTGCCCCAAAAAAAACTTATCAACGATTTTAAAAAGCATCTGAAATGGCTTTTGGATTTCACCAACAACGTCTATATCCCGGATGTGCTGGCCCTTGCCGGCATATATGAAGATTATTACGAAATCGGTCAGGGATCCAAGAAACTTCTGGCTTACGGGGTTTTTGATCTGGAGGATACATTGGGCGGCGAACAGCTCTTAAACGGTGGGATTGCTGAAGTCGGCAGTGCAATCGGGGAATTTGACGCAAACAGCATAACGGAATCGGTGAAATATTCATGGTATAACGATGCCACGGACCAGCTAAAGCCCTCAAACGGATCAACAGATCCGGTTGATCCACACGATAAAGGTGATGCCTATTCCTGGCTCAAGGCCCCCCGTTACGATAATAAGCCATTTGAGGTGGGCCCCCTGGCCAGGATGTGGGTGCTGAATGATGAAGATAAATACTCGAGGGGGATTTCCGTGATGGATCGCCACGCGGCGCGGGCCTTTGAAACTCTGAAAATAGGCAATGCCATGGATCAGTGGCTTGATGAATTGACACCGGGTGCAAATGTTTATGATGGGTATTCTGTACCCAAAGATGCCAGCGGCATCGGCCTCACGGAAGCCCCCCGGGGCGCCCTCGGGCACTGGGTGGGAATCCGCGAGAAGAAAATTGATCATTACCAGATTATCACGCCCACATGCTGGAACGCCTCACCACAGGACAGTGACGGCATCAATGGGCCCATGGAACAGGCACTTATAGGGACCCCCATTCAAAATGAGGATCAACCCATAGAAGCACTGAGGGTCATCCACTCCTTTGACCCGTGTCTTTCCTGCGCGGTTCATATGATGCGACCCGACGGTGAACCCGTCGTAGTCCACACCGGTCCATCTAACGGGGCGGTTTGAACCGTGGAAGCACCGCAGAAAAACACCCTTGTCCTGGGCCTGGGGAACCTGCTCCTGGGAGATGAGGGTGTGGGGGTGCACGCGGCCCGGGCATTGCTGAATGAATGCTGCGAAGGTGTCAAAATCCAGGATGTGGGGACAGCCATCCTGGACGCGCTCCCCGCCCTTGAAAGAGCGGACCGGGTCATCGTAATGGATGCCATGAAAGGCCATGGGGTTCCCGGAACCATTTACCGGGTCCCCATGGACCAATGCACCGGAAATTCCTGTATCGCCTCTCTGCACGGATTTGACCTCAGAAGCGTATTGACCCTGGCAGGGTGTGAGGCGTCTCCCGAAGTCCTGGTTCTGGGTGTTGAACCGGCGGTAATAGATTGGTCCATGGATCTTTCTCCAACGGTCAAGAAAGCTCTGCCACTTCTGCTTGAAACAGTGCGGGAAGAACTGTCACAATAACAAGGCATCATTTTTACTTTGGACAAAGACAAAGCCCTCATATCAATAACGCGGTACCGATGCTTCAAAAAAAACAAACCCCCTATCATTGAATAGGGGTGGCGCATACTACGCAATATCCATGGGATAAAACGATCAGTGCCCATCTTTTTCTATATTGTCATATTTCTTTTCATCCATGGAAACACCTCTCTTGTTGTAACATCTACAAACGCCGGCACCCCACCATTGAACCACTCTGTCAGCGGTGAGCTCATCGCCGGTAATAAGGATGATAAAACCATAGTTGGTAAAGCGCCGGATCGCGCCGTTACCGGATCCCACGCAGACCGTTTCACGGTGTACGAAGGCACCCTTACCTGTCTTACCTGTCACGAAACCGAGGCCAGGGAGGTCCATGCTTCGGTCCATTACCAGTGGCAGGGGGATGCCGCCAAAACCGTTGGGCTTGACACCTCCAAAGCGGGGAAATTGGGTGGCACCAACGATTTCTGTGGTTACCCGAATATCAACTGGATTGGAAAAATGACCACGGTAAACGGAAACCAGGTGGACGGGGGTTGCGCAAAATGCCATGTGGGGCTGGGTGAAAAACCCACCTCTGAGCCGGTCCAAAGCCAACTTGAAAACATCGATTGTCTTATCTGTCACTCAGAGGCGTATAAGCGTAAGGTGGAAATGGTTGATGGTAGCTTCAGGTTCGTCCCGGATACGGACAATATGACCGTCACCCTCCTGCAGGCGGCGGTGGATCTCAAAAGCCCCGGCAATGACCGCTGTCTCAACTGCCACGCCTTTGCCGGAGGGGGAAACAATTTCAAACGGGGGGATCTCGAAGACGCCCACCGGAATCCAACACTCACCCTGGATGTCCATATGGCACCCGCATCCAACGGGGGTGCCGGCCTCAAATGTCTGGATTGCCACAACACCACCTCTCATCAGATCCCGGGACGGGGAACGGATTTGAGGCCCCTTGACGGAACGGAGGAAGTGAGTTGTTCAAGCTGCCATGGGGAGAGACCCCATGATAATCAAGACCTGGATAAACATACCGCACGACTATCCTGCACCGTCTGTCACATTCCCAGCTTTGCCAAAACAGCACCCACCGACATGGACCGGGACTGGAGCCGTTCAGGTGTCCTGGTGGCGGAAAAAGGTCTCTACGAACCGTATCATCAACAGGCTCTGAACGTAACACCGGTATACCGGTTTTTTAACGGCCTCTCCTATTTCTATCAGTTTGGGGAACCCGTTAACCCTGGTGCCGACGGGCGAGTGCTCATGGCTGCCCCTCTGGGAGACATTCATGATCCGGGTGCGAAAATTCAGGCCTTTAAGCGGCACCGGGCCACCCTGCCCATGGACCCCGAAACAAATCGTCTGCTACCCATGAAAATCGGTCTGTTTTTTCAAACCGGGCAGGTGGATCAGGCCATTGAACAAGGTACCGGTGCTGTTGGTTGGGATTATAATGGCCATGAATTCACCCTTGCGGAACGTTACATGGGTCTGTTTCATGAGGTTTCAGCCAAATCACAGGCCCTCAGTTGCAACAGTTGTCACGATCAGGGAACCCGCATGGATTTCGCTTCTTTGGGTTACACACCGAAAACCACCTATAACAACAAGCCTTTGTGCGCCGCTTGCCACAAAGATGAGTCCGGTGAGTGGGACCAGAACGAATTTTTCGAAAAAGTCCACAAAAAACATGTTAAAGACAAAAAGTACGACTGCATCAGCTGTCATACGTTTTCATCGGCCGGCAAGGATTCACCAGGGCTCCCCAGAGCAGCGACGGTCATCGCCACATCCATCAGCGATATCTCCGCCAAACTTCACGGAACCATACACCCAAACGGCAGAACAACAACAGCAATCTATGAATACGGAACTGACACCACATACGGAAATTCCGTTACAGCCACTCAGAGTCCACTTTCCGGAACTTCGGCCCAAGCCACAAGTGCCGCACTTTCGAACCTTATTCCCAATACCACATACCATTTCCGTATAAGGGGCACAAACAGCGATGGGACACATTTTGGCGAAAACCAATCATTCACAACAGCTACCCGTACCGAACCATGCCCTGCCTGCTCAGGTGAAGCACCCGTCGTTCAGAACGTCACGTTCTATGCAGGAACCACATGCCGTTGCAGCGGTACCATTTCACTGACGATCGGTCCCGGCGTAACCATACAAAACGGAGCACAAGTTACCTTTGAGGCCCCCAGAGTCAGGGTCAAGAATCCATTTCACGCAGAAAAAGGTGCTGTGGTCAAAATGGGGCAATAAAAAACGCCCTTCTTTTCCCTTGACATTACAAAACTCACCCTCTTAACTAGAGCCCGATTTAACAAATTTCAGGCTAAGAACAGGCATATGGTTCTTCGGAGGTCTTTACATGAGGGCAGTCCTATTTGGCGTGATGTTTTTAGGGGTGGTGACTTTGGGCCTGAGAGGGCCGGATTCATCATCGGGATCAGAGACAGACATCAAGGCGACAGAGAAAAAAGAAGCTGTGGAGGGTCAGGGAAATCCTGTTCAACCGGATCAGAAAATAGCCCCCGGGGAAAAAGCTAAAGAAACTCCCGAAGACAAACCCAAGGGCGCTTCAGATCCGGCAGGGGGAAAAAAAGCCGAGAAGGGGACTGAGAAGAAGTCTTCAAGAGCCGAAACCAACCTCAAAAAAACCAAAAGAAGCGCCAAAGAAGACCGGCCGTGGCTTATTAAGGAACATCCCAATAAAAAATCCGATACTCCCCAGAAAAAACCTGCAACCCTTAAATGGGAAAATGACGCACAGCGGCTACAATGCCAAACCCTCCTGAAAAAACTCCAGAAGTCCTTTGACAAGGCCAGAACTTACTCGATCCGGGGCGATACCTGTGCCACCGCCAGGCATGCGAATGGGTTTATGGATCTGGCCGACCGGTGCAATAAGGACTGCCCGGACGGGTTTCTTAAAAGCAACGGCTATTCAGAAAAAATCATACGAAATGTGAAGGTGCTCTCGGAGTTGGGGAAGAAGGCCTGCCTGGACAAATAGTAAGAACGCTCACACCTTTGTGGTCTATAGCTAACCGCCTGCTGCATTTTTCAGCTTATACTCCTTAACAGCACAATACAACACCGGTACCACCAGCATGGTCATCACCTCCAGCGCCATACCCCCAAATGAGGGGATGGCCATGGGGATCATGATATCGGAGCCTCTCCCGGTTGATGTGAGTACCGGAATGAGGGCCAGGAGGGTGGTGGCGGTGGTCATAAGGCAGGGGCGGACCCTTTTGAGGCTGGCCTCCATGGTGAGCTTTCGGATTTCAGAAACGGTCGAACCTTTTCGTTCTTTGAAGGTGTCATCCAGATAGGTGGCCATCACCACGCCGTCATCGGATGCAATGCCGAACAGGGCCAGAAAACCCACCCATATGGCCACGCTCAGGTTGAAAGGGTGAACCTGAAACAGTTCCCGCATGGAGGCGCCGAACAGGGAAAAATCCAGAAACCAGGGCTGGGCATAAAGCCATATCATGATAAACCCCCCTGACCAGGCCACGGCGATTCCGGAAAAAACCAGTGCCGTCGTGGTCACCGAATTAAACTGAAGGTAAAGGATCACAAAAATAATTAAGAGGGCCAACGGCAGAATAAGGGCCAGGCGTTTTTCAGCCCGCTGCAGGTTTTCGTAAGTTCCGGTGAAGGCATAGCTGACCCCGCTGGGGATCTGAAGACCACCGCTCTCCACCTCTTCCTTCAGGCGTTCTTTCACCTCGTCGATGGTCTGGACTTCCGCGTAGCCCTGGTTCTTGTCAAAGAGAATGTATCCCACCAGGAACGTATCTTCGGCCTTGATCACACCGGGTCCCCGAATATACCTAATATCCGCCATCTGTATGAGCGGTATCTGGGTGCCGTCAGGGGCCGGAACAAGGATTTTTTCGAGGGCTTCCAGATCGTCCCTGAGTTCACGGACGTATCGAACCCGCACGGGATACCGTTCCCTTCCTTCAACCGTGGTGGTAACGGTTCTGCCCCCGATGGCAAACTCAATCACATCCAGAACCCGGCCCACGCTGATCCCGTACTGGCCCAGGGCCTGGCGGTCAGGATTAATCTCCAGATAGGGTTTGCTGACAGCCCGGTCTGCAATGACCGTTCTAGGATCCACACTGGGAATATCCCGCATGATACGTTCCATGTTCACCGAAACCTGCTGGATGGTCTCAAGATCAGGACCCGTCACCTTAATGCCCAGGCTGGATCGGATGCCGCTCTGGAGCATCACCATGCGGGCCGAGATGGGCTGAAGCCTCGCAGCGGATGTGGTGCCGGGCACCCGGGCGGCTTTTTGCAGCGCATCCCAGATATCATCGGGCTTTTGGATGCCGCCCCAGGCCTTTCGCCCCGGATTGAGGTCCGGATCCAGCGGCGGGCGCCATAACCTGAAGGGATGGCCCCGGGCGTCAGGAATCAAGCGAAAGTTTTCATCCCGCAGAAAACGGCCCCTCACCCGATACGGCATCCTGTCCGACGCCGACAGGGGGACCCCTTCAGGATTGCGGAAAAGGCCCGCTTCAGAAGCATCGAATTTGAAGCGAAGGGTTTTCCCTTTCTCGTTCATGAGATATTTGGGTTTGTAGGTGACCAGGGTTTCGATCATGGAAACCGGTGCGGGATCCAGCGGACTCTGGGCCCTGCCCAATTTACCCACCACTGTTTTCACCTCGGGAAGGGCGCCTATGGCCACATCCTGTTTCTGCAAGATATCCAGGACCTCGCCTATGGAGGCATGGGGCATGGTGGTGGGCATAAAAAGATAGGAGCCTTCGTCCAAAGGGGGCATGAACTCGCTTTCAAGACCCGGGAACCGTTGGGCCACAAAGGCCAGGGGCGCTGATCGGCTGAGCCCTCCGGGCAGCCATCCAAAAAGGGTTTCAAAGCCCTGCCAGACCATGCCCCCCATTAACAGTGTGCCCATGGGAAGCATGAGAAAAATCATCTTATGGTCCAGACACCACTTAAGGATTCGGCTGTAGAAATGATAAAACAGGCGCAGGAACCCCAGAATGCCACCCATCATCAGAAAGACAAAGGCAAGGTTACGAATGAGCCCCTTTTCCAGACCCAGGGGACGCCAGTATCGGGCCAGCACAACCGCAACCCCGATGGCAATTAACACGTTCACCGCCACCCGTACCCGGCCCCTGGCCCCTTTGGGAATTCGAGGTTTCAGAACATTGTAAACCCCGATGAGGGCCACACAAAGACCCAATCGCCAATCCACCAGGATGATCAGAAGACCGCCCAGATAGATGAACGCCTCGTGAATGATCCAGCCATACCGCTTTTTCTCCAGTCCATTGGAGAACAAAAGCTGGGCCAGCGGCGGAATCAAGACCAATGCCACCACAAGAGATGAAAAAAGCGCGAAGGTCTTTGAAAAGGCCAGGGGCCTGAACAGTTTCCCCTCAGCCCCTTCCATGGCAAACACCGGCAGAAAACCGACGATGGTGGTGGACACCGCCGTAAGCACCGCCCCACTCACCTCTTTAACAGCCCTTATAATCGCTCGGGTGCGAGCCTCCCGGGAATCAGCGCCCCGAAGGTGTCTCAGGATATTTTCCACAACAATGATCCCCATGTCCACCATGGTGCCGATGGCAATGGCGATGCCCGAAAGGGCCACAATATTGGCATCCACCCCGAAGACCTTCATGCCGATAAAACACATGAGCACCGAAAGGGGCAGCAGGCCCGCGATCAAAAGGGAACCGCCCAGGCGAAAGACCGCAACGAGGATGACAATGATGGTGATCAGAATTTCGTTTGAAAGGGCGATCCGAAGGGTGTCCAGGGTTTCATTGATCAGCTGGGTCCGATCATAGAAAGGGACGATTGAAACTTGGCTGACCGTGTCATCCGGCAGGGTCTTTCTTGGCATCCCCGGTGAGATCTCCCGGATCTTGGCCTTGACGCGCTCGATGACGGCAAGGGGGTTATCCCCATAACGGACCGCCACGACCCCGCCGACGGTTTCAGCGCCGCCCTTGTCCAATGCCCCCTGACGTGCCGCCGGCCCCAGGGTAATCCTTGCCACCTGTCGTACGAAAACGGGCACACCGTTTTGAAGCTTGATCACGGCATTTTCCAGATCCTCAAGGCCCTTGATGAACCCGATCCCCCGGACCAGATATTCCACCCGGTTGATTTCCAGGGTCTGGGCCCCCACATCCCGGTTGGCCCCCCTGACCGCATCGACGATTTCGTTCAGGCTCACATTGTAGATCCGCATGAGGTCAGGATCCATGTCCACCTGGTACTCCTGTACAAAACCCCCGACTGAGGCCACCTCGCTCACGCCTTCCACGCTCATGAGCGCATAGCGCACATACCAGTCCTGAACCGTCCGCAGTTCATGCAGATCCCACCCCCCCGCGGGGCTGCCATTCTCGGTTACCCCTTCCAGGGTGTACCAGAAAACCTGACCCATGGCCGTGGCATCAGGGCCGATGGCAGGCCTGACCCCATCCGGCAATGCCCCATCCGGCAGGCTGTTCAGTTTCTCCAGGATCCGCGATCGACTCCAGTAGAAATCGGTGTCATCCCGAAAGATCACATAGATGGATGAAAATCCGAACATGGAAAAGCTGCGAACGATCCTGACACCCGGAACCCCCATCAAAGAGACCGTCAAGGGGTAGGTGATCTGGTCCTCCACATCCTGGGGTGACCTCCCGGGCCAGCTCGTGAAAACAATCTGCTGGTTTTCCCCGATGTCCGGGATGGCGTCAACCGGAACCGGATCCCGGAAAGGCCCTCCCAGCTCCCAGTCGAAGGGAGATACCAGGATGCCCCATCCCACGGCCAGAAGGATGATGAGGAATGCGATGACCTTCTTCTTCAGCAGGAATTGGAGACTTGCCTCGGTTAGAGAAAAACGGTCATGTTTGCCTGATTTAATTTTTGAGGGCTGATGGTCGTTCATTGGGAGCTATTGAACGCGTCTTTGCGACAACGGCCGGGTGTTATCGCCATAGGTTCCCGGTTTTCGCCGGCTGATGGCATCACGCCGTTGCCGCTGCTTTCGGCCTACAATTTTTTCCGTGTCTTCAGAAGAAACAGACTCTTTTCCCGATCCCGGTTCGAGGCTCTTCATGCGGCTCGCACGCCGTTGTGTTCTGTAATCCGAGTCCATTCTCTCCGAACCACCGGGGCTGTGATAACCGGTTGCCAAATGGCCGTCTTCCATGTCCATCATACTGGGCCTTGCCAGAATCTGAACGGCGCTGTCTATTTTGAAATTGCCGTTGACCACCACCTGATCTCCCTCCTTGAGTCCCTCCAGCACCACATAATGGTCTTTGGCCTTCGGCCCCAGAACCACCTCCCTGCCCTCAAAAACGCCTTCTTCACCCGCCACGGCCACATAGACCACAGACCGTTTCCCGGTGATGAGAGGGGCTGACAACGGAATGACAAGGGGGCCCGAGTCTGCTTTATCTCCTGTTCCGACCACTTTTCCATCTGCGCGCAGCCCCGCATGAATCACGGCCCGGACCAACATACCGGCTTTCAGGCGCCCACCCCGATCCGGATAGATCACACCAATATTGAATGTGCGGGTTGTGGGGTCGAAAACCGGGTCAACATATACGATTTTCCCTTTGAACCGCTCCCCGGGGTATACCTCTGTTTCAAACGTCACTTTCTGGCCCTTCCTGATCCAGGGGTAGTCCGCCTCATAGGCATCCAGTTTGGCCCAGACGTGCTGTGGATCGGCCAGCGTAAAGATGGGCGCGCCCCTGTTCACATAGGTCCCTTCAAAGGCGTTCTGAACCACCACCTGCCCGTACATGGGGGCATAAAGAGTGGCGATGCCCGTGGGCTCACCCACCTTCATCAATTCGTCGATGTCTCTTTTGGGCAGCCCCATAATCAGGAGTTTATGTCGGATGGCGTTGATGGTTCTGAGGGCGGTTTTTTCCTCAGGGGATCTTTTTCCCGATTCACCGGGTTTTTTCCTTTCCTGAACCGGGGACTCTATGGCCACATGGGGAAGCCCCCGCTGAAAGGCCAGGAAACTGGGGACGAATTTCATGGCTTCAACGAGTTGACGCTGGGTTTCCAACAGATCGGATGAATAGATGTCAAACAGGGGATCGCCCCACCGCACAAACTGCCCTGCCCGCTTCACGTATATGCGATCGATAACACCGGGCATGAAGGTCGTAACATAGCTCATATGGGCCGGGTCGTAGTCGATCTGCCCGAACAGCTTCACTTGGGCATCAACAGGCTTTCGCACAACCTTCGCCAGTTGAATCGAACCCAGTTCGATGGCTTCAGGCGTCAGTTTCAACCGGGATGGCCCGGCTTTGTCCATCCCGGGCCCCACGCGTAACGGAACCAGTTCCATACCACAGATGGGGCATTTCCCCGCCTTGTCCATGGGGGGAACGCAGTTCATGGGGCAGACATGGACGAGCGCACCTGAACCCTCAGAGACCTCAATTTTGGCGGGTTCGACCCCCTCTTTTGCCTGCTTTTCCGATCCTTTCAGGAAAAGTCCTGTCACCACCCCCAGCAAAAGGGCTGCAAACAGAAGAACGATCCCCTTTTTAGACAGATATTTCCGATTTGATTCTTTCATGTCCTGACATCCCAGTTCATGGCCCACGGGATGGTTTCGGGAACCCCCATCAAGTGTGATTCCAAAATAAAATCCGAGAAAATCATAGGGTACAACGATATTATCATGAACACAACATAAGAACTCATGGAGATAATACAAAGGCGCCGCTGCAAAACGGGGACAATTCTTTTAAGGGACGTCTGTGTGGAAAATCGCTCCAGCACACCGACGCCGGCACCACAGATGCCGGCCGGCAGAAGCGACAGATAGAGGGCATAGCCGATGTAGTGGTAGTCTTTCTGCAGCAGACAGAAAGGGCAATGGTGTGTTGGCAGTTCGTAGAAATACACAGAGATGAACGACACCAGCGATGCCACCGAAAGGATCAACGCCCAGGTGGCAAATCCGGCAAACCAGCGTGAACCCCTGCCGGTTACCAGAAAGTGTATGCCGATCCGAATGGTCAGGACAAGGGTCAGAAAAAACAGAATCATGGTGGGCCCTGAAGGGAGGGAAGCGATCTGCCCCCCGATTTCTTTTGTCTCTTCACTGAACAGCGCCCCACAGCAAGACGTAATAATATCCACCCTCAGACCGGTAAAATAGCTGATTTGAAAAAAGGCCTCCACGAAAAGGAGTCCGGTGATGATGAGAAGGAATTTGTATTTGAACCTGATCAGGGGATAGTCCACGGCCCGATTGTCCGTATAATTGACCACGAGCCAGAGCCCGCAGAGAACGAAATTCAACCCTTTTAACATCAATGTGGGGTAACCGTAACCATCGGCATTGAGGCTGCCCGCAGCACACATGGCCCCCACAAAGAGGGTGTGGATATGGTCTGCCGTGTAGATAAACATGAAGAGGGACAAAAGCTGAAAGGCAGACACATAGGCAAATATGACAGAGACAAGGTAGGTTTTCCGCTCAAGATTCAGCTGGGTGGGGGCGCCGCTCGAAAGATCCCAGGACCGGATAATCCGAATACCCGTAAAAGACGCATAGGCGGCAAACGCAGCCACAAGCAATGAGGCCGATATCAGGGCTATGATACCGGGATTCAGGATCACTTTTCGGCCCCATTTTCCACGATTTCACCGTCCCGTAAACCCACAACACGATCCACCCCGTCATATCCTGACACCAGGGGGTCATGGCTGGCGATGAGGATGGTTTTTCCGTCCTCTTTAAACCCGACCATGAGGGCCATAAACTGCCTGGACAATTTCGTGTCCAGATGGGCTGTGGGCTCATCGGCGATGATGACGGAGGGATCGTTAATCAGCGCCCTTGAAATGACCACCCGTTGCTGTTCACCACCGGAGAGGTTCTCCACCTTTTCATGGGCCTTTGGTCCCATATCGAGTCGCCGAATAAGATCCTGAGCCTTTTCTTTCACGACTGCATGCTTTCTTCCCGTGGGATAGACGGGAATCATGATATTTTCCAGCACGGTGATGCCCCTGATCAGGTTGTAATCCTGAAAGATGAAGCCAAAGGTGTCCCTGCGAATACCCGCGGCAAATCGTTCCGGAAGGCTGGTTGTCTCACGACCTTTCACCGTGATCCTTCCGGATGTGGGTCTCGACATACACCCGATAATACTGAGCAGGGTGGTTTTGCCGGAACCGCTGGGCCCTTTGAACACCGTCATCCGGCCCATCTCGATGCGTAAATCAATGCCCTTCAGCGCCTCAAAAGCGTTGGCCCTGCCCATGTTGAAGGTCTTGTTAATATGAGACAGCTCGATCATGTTTCACCCGCTCACCTGGATCGGATCAGGCTCAATATAACCTTTAATGATGGAAAAATACTTCATGAAATTCAGTATATGCAAAAGGTGGGACAGGGTCAAGAGTTGCGATTCACGGGGTGCAAGTCATGAAATGAATTGAAAAATCTTTTCTGTTCGATTAAACTCAACTTTCATTAATTAAAAGATATGTTCCTTTTGATAAAAGACGATGACAACCCCATATCACATTTCAAATACGCCTGAATTATTAATGGGCTGCGGCTCGGCCCATAACCTATACGAGTTGACAGACCGATACAAAGGCCCTGTCTTAATTATTACCGGCGACCGCACATGGGAAAACATTCGCTTCTGCCCCGGTTTTCTGGATAAATTGAAATCCACAAACCGATTCGCAGGTCTTGTAAAGATTATTCATGAGCCCTCTCCGGATGACATTGATAACGCTGTCAAGCGTTATCAGGACAAAAAGATGGGTTGTGTTGTCTCCATTGGCGGCGGCAGTGTCATGGATGCCGGAAAAGCGATTTCAGCCATGTTGAAATCGGAAGGGAGTGTCAGAGACTATCTTGAAGGGATTGGGAACAGAGTTCCCACCGGTCGAAAAGTCCCCTTCATTGCGGTGCCCACTACTGCCGGCACCGGGAGTGAGGCAACCCAGAATGCGGTGATTTCCGAGCATGGACCGGAAGGGTTTAAAAAATCCCTCCGCCACATGAATTACGTTCCGAATATGGCTGTCGTAGACCCGGAACTAACGGTAAGCTGCCCGCCCGAAACGACCGCTGCAAGCGGCATGGACGCCTTTACACAGTTGGTTGAGTCTTATCTGTCAACCCGGGCAAACCCCTTTACGGATGCTCTGGCCTTTGATGCCATCGGCAGGCTGTATGGTTCACTTGAACAAGCCTACAGGCAAGGCGAGACCCTTGAAGCCCGTTTTGAAATTGCCTATGCCGCCTACATTTCCGGCATCACGCTGGCCAACGCGGGGCTGGGCCTGGTGCACGGTTTTGCGCAACCCCTGGGCTCCCTTTTCGGAATCCCCCACGGTGTCGTGTGCGGGACCCTTATGGCGGCAGTGAACCGGGTTACAGCCCAAAAGCTTACCCGTCATGGGATGGAAAGCAGTACGGCATTTAAAAAATACGTTAAAATCGGAAAATTATTCGCCGGCTCCCAGGCCAAAGGGGATGTTTACTATCTGGACTTCTGCATCAATGAGATTGAGAGACTGACCGAAGAATTAAAACTGCCCCTTCTCTCAGATTATGGAATAACCGGAAAGGATTTCGATAAAATCATCGTTTCCACCGGCTTGAAATATCATCCGGTCCAATTGAATGAAAAGGATTTAGTGTCAATTTTGAGACATCGGGTGTAATCATTTTTGATATGGGCGTGAAATGGAAACAATAAAGATGAAAAATGAAGAACTGTTGGCAAAAGCATTTGAGCGGGGTTTTGAATTTGAAAAAAAATATCACGGCTGTGCCCAGTGCGCAGTTGGTGCCTTGTACGACGTCTTCCCGGAATTGAGGAATGAAGCCGTATTCAGGGCCGCCAGCGGTCTCGGCGGTGGCCTCGGGTTGACGTGCAAAGGGCACTGCGGTGCTCTGACAGGGGGGGTCATGGTACTCAGCCAGTTATACGGGCGCGAGTTGACCCAAATCGCCGATCCGGACCGAAAGCGGGCGGTGGCCTTTCGTCTGGGCGAAAATATGGCACGGAAGTTTCTGGATGAATACGGCACCATCATCTGCGAGAAAATCCACCAGAAAGTGATGGGAAGATCTTTCAGCCTTCTGGACCCAAAAGACAAAGAAGCCTTTGAAGCAGCGGGTGGGCACGAAACGGCCTGCCCTTCCGTCGTCGGCAATGGGGTTCGATGGGCGGCTGAATTGCTCGTGGAGGAAAGGGAGAAAGAACTGAATATCCAACCAACACCAAACCGTTATTTTAACATCCCCCGATCCACCTGAAAAGTTAGCGTTTTCTTTCATCTATTTTCCTATTCACACACCCTTTTTGAATATTGACATTAACATATTATTGCAATATTATTTCATTATAGATCTGCAGCCAATTTAAGGTTAAGCCTGTTAAAGAAAACTGGAAGAATAAAATGGTTCTAATCGTTTCAACAACCATTAACAAAAATGATTAAACCGGCAAAAGAGGTGAAGCATATGAAAGATGTAATTGTCATCGGAGGAGGAGCGGGCGGGGTACCCGCAGCCATCAGAGCGGCGCAACTGGGAGCGGATGTGGCCCTTGTTGAAGCCGGAGAATTCGGCGGGCTATGCATGAACAGGGGTTGCGTCCCTTTCGGACATATGATGCTGGCATCGAATGTACTTGGGGCAGTTTCATTCGGGAAAAAACTGGGATTAAACTTTGATGACATCACCAGGGATTATGCGGAACTGAAAAAGCGGCAGGATGAACTCATCGGTTTCATGCGGATGGGTGTCAGCAGCACGTTGAAGAAAAATAAAATAGAGCTGATTGAAGGAAAGGGAGAACTTTTCGGAAACGGAAAAGTGACGGTTAATGGCAAGAGTATTTCGTGCAAGAATGTCATCCTGGCCACAGGCGCAACCTGGGTGAAACCCGATTTTCCCGGAAGCGACATTGAAGAAGTCATTAACAGCGATGACCTGCTGACCGCGGATGAACTGCCGGAACGCGCACTGCTATTCGGTCGCAGCCCATGGCTCCTGGAAATCGCTCAATTTCTCCACCGGTTTGGCAAGAAGGTGGTCCTGGCCACACCTGGAAAATCGATTCTTGCAAACGAAAGTAAGGCCATCCGGACGCGTCTGAATAAAGCGCTGAAAACCGAAGGGATTGAAATCAAACGTGAGGCTGAAATCACGGATATCAAAAAACAAAAGGGTGGCCTTTCAGTAGCGCTCAATTTCAAGAAAGGGAGCGATACCGTTTTAGTGGATCGCATTATCCATATTGAAAGAGCACCCTCGTTGAAAGGCTTGGGTCTTTCGAGTGTCGGCCTTGATGAAAACGCCGAAGTCCTGGAAGTGGACCGAAGGATGGAAACAACCGCGAAAGGAATTTATGCCATCGGAGACCTCACCGGTCCCCAGGAACGTCATTACTCCCATTTGTCTTCAGAAGGGGCCATCGTTGCCGCGGAAAATGCCATGGGATTGAACAGCACCATGAACCCATTAACCTTCACCCGCGTCCTGTTTACACAACCCCAGGTGGCCAGTGTGGGAATGACGGAAAAAGAAGCCAAGAAAGCCGGCCATGATGTGATTGTGGGCTCCGCCCCCTACGGGATGAACCCTCTCGGCATGCTCCTTTCGGAAAACGAAGGGATTGTGGAAGTGGTGGCGGATCAGAAATATGGAGAAGTCCTCGGCACACACTTTGTGGGAAGCAATGTGGCTGAAATGGCCGGGCAGGCCATCCTTACCATCCAGATGGAAGGGACACTGGAAGATCTGGCAAGGGCCTCTTTCCCCCATCCGACGCTCAGCGAATCCCTTCCGGAGGCAGCACGAAATGCGCTGGGGAGGCACATATATCTGCCCTGAATAATGGTGTGCCCAATCTGAAACCGATGATCCGAAAATAGGAGAAATATCATGATCAAAAAAGTTCTGGTGGCGGTGGACGGTTCTGAACACTCGTTAAAAGCCGTCGATTATGCGATTGATGTTGCTTTGAAATATGAAAGCGAGATCTATTTGCTTCATGTGATCGACAAAGTGGAGATTCCTGAAGAATTAAAAAAATACGCCAGTGTTGAAAAAATTGAGGACCCACCCGAATATCTCGTTTTTACCGAAATCGGAAATCGCATCCTTAAGAAAGCGGAAGATCAGGCCCGAAAAGAGGGCATTAAAAAAATACATGCCATCATTCAGGAAGGGAATGCCGCAGAAAAAATCACGACGTTCGCCCGCGACAACCACATTGACTGGATTTTCATGGGAAGCCGGGGATTGGGAGGCGTCAAAGGCCTTCTCATGGGAAGCGTTTCCAACAAAGTCTGTCACCTGACGGAATCCACCTGTATCACCGTAAAGTAGTGCCGTTCAAGGAGGAGCTTCTCATGACCGTTAAAGAAGGCCCATACGTCATGGGCATAGACGGCGGAACCGAATCCATTCGAATCGGTTTGTTTGATCTCAAGGGCAATCTTCTTCACAGCAGCAGCAAGGCCTACAAAACCCACCACCCCCAATCGGGTTGGGCGGAACAGGACCCGGAGGCTTGGTGGACTTCCCTCAAGGAAGCCATGGCCGAACTTCTGGGGAATTCAGAGGTTGATCCCGGTTCAATCAAGGGAATCGCCGCGGATACCACCTGCTGCACCGTGGTATTCCTGGATCAACACATGAATCCGCTGAGCAATGCCCTATTATGGATGGACGTGCGTGCGGCCAAAGAGTCCCGCTTTATCGCCCAAAGCGGGCATCCGGCTTTAAAGTACAACGGTCATGGCAATGTGAGTGCCGAGTGGATGCCCTGCAAAGCCCTTTGGATGAAACGAAACAAACCCGATGTCTATTCAAGGGCCGCCGTAGTATGCGAGTATCAAGACTTCATCAACTATCGACTGACCGGGCAAAAAACCGCCAGCATTAACAATGCATCGGTCCGGTGGTATTATGATGAGGAGAATGGCGGATTCCCGGCCTCCTTCTATGAAGCCATCGAACTGGGTGACCTGCTGGACAAATTCCCTTCCAGGGTCCTGGATATGGATCAACCGGTGGGAGGACTCACCCGTGAGGCCGCATCCCAGTTGGGGCTCAAGGAAGGAACCCTTGTGGCCGAAGGAGGCGCCGACGCCTTCGTGGGCATGGTGGGTCTGAACGTTATTGAACCGGGAAGGCTGGCTTTCATTACCGGATCCTCTCACCTGCATCTCGGGATGGCATCAAAGGCTTTCCACGCAAAAGGGATCTTCGGAACCTACCCCAACGGGGTGCTTCGGGGACAGCATACAGTCGAAGGGGGGCAGATTTCCACCGGTTCCATCCTCAAATGGTTTAAGACCCATTTCCTGAAGGGACAAGCCATGGAAGCCGAAGCCTTGAACAAAGGGCTCTACGAGATGATGGACGAAAAGGCGCAAGAAGTTCCCGTGGGCTCGGAAGGGCTCATCGTCCTGGATTCATTTCAGGGGAATCGCACCCCTCTGGTGGATCCGAATCTCAGGGGAGCCATATGGGGTCTCAGCCTGAGGCACGAACCCGAACATGTTTTTCGGGCCATTCTGGAAGGGATTGCCTACGGTACGGAATTTATTTTTCGTCAATTCCGTGAGGCCGGGTATGACACAAAGGAGATTTTCGCCTGCGGCGGCCCCACCAAAAGCCGTCTCTGGATGCAAATTCATGCGGATGTGAGCGGCGTACCCATCGCCATCCCCAAAGTTCAGGACGCGCCGCTTTTGGGATCCGCCATCCTGGCTGCCGTTGCCTCGGGACTCTACCCCGATGTCAAGAGTGCGGCGGAAAACATGGTCACCATATCCCGGCTCATTGAACCCGACCAAACAAATCATGAGGCATACGGTTTTTATGTGGACCGGTACATCGACACATACGAACAAATGTCGGCATTGATGCATCAAATGACGGCACATCTGCGTTCATAAAAGGAGGGACTGAAAAAAAATGGCATTTATCACGACCAACGACGGTGTAAAGATCTATTATGAAGAAACGGGCCGGGGCAAGCCGCTGGTCCTGATTCATGGCTGGTCCTGCTCGGGCAGGTTTTTCAAACGAAATATCCCTGAACTTGCAAAATCGTTCCGGGTGATCAATATGGACCTCCGGGGGCACGGTCTGTCCGAAAAACCACAGTGGGGCTACCGCATCTCTCGAATGGCCAAAGACGTAAAAGATTTGATCCAAGCCCTTGATTTGAAGGACGTCACGCTGCTCGGGTGGTCCATGGGCGGTTCGGTCATCTGGAGTTATCTGGATCTGTTCGGCAATGAGCACCTGGCCAAGACCATCATTGTGGACCAGTCTCCCCGTCAATATTATACGGGTGAATGGACATGGGGGGGCGGGTGTATTGATGCCGAGGCCCTGGCGGTACTGACCACCCGATTGGAATATGATGTGGAAACTGTGTCCAAGGGAACTACCTGGGGATGTCTAACAAAGGAACCCACACCGGAAGAGGAAGCCTTCTTTGTGGGGGAGATGCAAAAATGCCCCGGATGGATTCAGGGGGCCATCATGGCGGACCACACCCACCTGGACTGGCGAGACCTTCTGCCGAAAATCAACATTCCAACACTGGTGCTGGTGGCCAGGAAGAGCAAGATTTTCCCCTGGCAGGGGAGCGCCCATGTGGGAGAACAGATCCCCGGCGCTAAAACCGTCTTTTTTGAAGAGGGCGGACACATGCTGTTCTACGAGGAACCTGAGAAATTTAACCGGGTCGTGACGGATTTTGTTCTTGAAAAAGTTTGGGGGGAACGAAGGTCCTGTTAACGGGGAACCTACCAGTGCCAATCAAGCCTTGTTTCGTCCATATCAAAGGTGAGAAGCTGTTCCTCGGTCTCTCCCGCTTCAGCAATGACCACCCCGTTAGGCCCCACAATCATGCTGTGGCCCAGATTGATTTCACCTCGGTAGGAACCCACTGCGTTGGCCTTGCACACAAAAAAATTGTTTTCGCATGCTCTGACAATGGGAAGGGCACGGTTTTTGTCGATTTTTAACCGCGCCTCATTGACGGGATAATAGTGGGCGCAGGAAATCAGAAGCACCTCTGTCCCCGCTTCCTTGAGCTTTTGCGTCAACGTGGGAAAGCTCTGGTCACGGCAGATGATGGTCCCAAGGGTCAGATTTCCGGAACGAAAAGTCAATAGATCCGTCCCTCCCTGGAAGTATTTCTTTTCAAAGGAAACCAGATGCGTCTTATGATAAAAAAGCTTTTCACCGTCCCTCAGAAGGACAACGACGCTGTTGTATAGCTGATCTTTCACCCGGTATGGGGTCCCCACCACCAGGTTAATGCCCAATTCTTTCACCAGGGCCTCAAGCTCATCAATAGCACCGTTGATTTCATGGGAGGTCAGCTTTCGGAACGCGTCATAAATATAGCCGGTAATGCTGGTCTCCGGAAAATTCACCAGATCCACACCCCGGGCATGGGCCTTTCTGGCCCATGCCTTGATGTTTTCAACATTTCGTTCCACTTCCGGATAAAGGTGGATTTGGGCAGCGGCAATTTTCATGAAGCCCCCTTTTTAACCCCAGTGCTTCTTCTGAACGGCTGCAATTTTGTCGTACACGCCGGCATTTTTAAGGGCCAGGAAGGTATCCTTAAAAATCCCGAATACATCCTGGTAAACAACATGGTTCTCCATTTTGGGTTCGATGGAGTCAAAGGGATGAACCATATTTCCCACCGCCTCTTCCACTGAATCGAAAATCCCGGCCCCCGCGGCGCCTAAAATGGTCGCCCCCAGGGTGGTGCATTCGGAGACCTTGAGCCTTTCAACCGGTCTTCCGTAAACGTCCGCCTGGATCTGATTCCAGAGGGATGATTTGGCGCCCCCACCCGACAACCTTATGCTGTCGAAGGGTTTCCCCAGGACGCTCTCCATGGCATCCACAATCATCCGCAACTCGTAGGCGCCCCCTTCCATAATGGATCGGGCCATCATGGCCCGGTCGTGGATCAAGGAGAGGCCAATAGCGCCTCCTCGGGCGTTGTCAACGTAATGGGGGGTCACTTGACCGGAGAAAAAAGGAAAAAAGATATTGCCCTTGCACCCCACCGGGGCCGATGCGGCCTGGGCGCCGATGATGTCGTAAGCGTCCATGCCCAACTGTTCTGCCGTTTGTCTTTCCACCTGACCATAGGTGTCTCTCCACCAGCGCAGACAGACCCCGGTGGCAAAGGCGAGCCCTTCCATATCCCATTTGTGGGGAATGGCCGACCCACCCATGAGGACCAGATGTTCCGGATCCGATTTCCGTGAATCGATGTGGGCCACCATGACCGAAGCGGTGCCGATGGTAATCTCCGCCAACCCTTCACGGATGACGCCGGCGCCGATGGCGGCGCACTGTTGATCTCCCCCGCCGAAACAGATGGGCATCCCTTGTGCAAAACCGGAAGCCTCGGAAGCCTCTTTGGAGACCACACCCACCTGCCGGGCCGGGGTCTTCATGGGAGGCAGTTTATCCATGGGCAGTTTGATGAGATCGCAAAGTTCCCTGGACCAGTCCAGGGCGGCAATATCCATCATGCCATTGAGGGTAATGGATGCCGGATCGGATGAGATGTCTTCAGAGCCGAATTTGTGCAGAAAGAATTCCTGTCCGTTAAGAATCAGATGGGTCCGATCCAACAGTTCCGGTCGCTTGTCCACCACCCATTTCATCTTGGCATAGGACCAGAGGCCGGATAGCGTCACACCCGAGATGTCATGGTACCGGTCATCCCCCAGATTTTCCCTGATCCAGGCCAACTCCTCCCCCGCCCTTCCGCAGGACCACACGATGGAATCGGCCAGCGGGTTCAAATCTTTGTCCACGCAAACAAAGGTTCCGCGCTGGCTGGAAAGTCCCAGGGAGGCGATCTCGCCGGTATCCACACCCGTCTTCGAAAGAACTTCCTTGCTGGCCTCACACATATGGGTCCACATGAGATCCATGTCCTGTTCCACCCAGCCCGGATGGGGGTAGGAACAGGGATATTCCCGGTAGGCCGTGCCAACGATATTTCCCTCGGTGTCTGCAATCATAACGGTGACGCCGGTGGTGCCTGCGTCTATACCGGCCAAGAGTTTCTTGCTAGCCATTGTTGAACCTCCTGTTGGGTCTCGTTGATGCCTTGTTTATTCGGAAATAAGCGGAACCAGATCATCGTGAAGGGATTGAACAAGATTGAAGCAGTCAAGCAAGGGGCCGTTGAGGATCTCATTTCGCCTCTGGGCCATTTTTTCATAGAACGAGGTGGCCTCGGCCTGTGGCTTGAAAGTGTCTTTAAAGGTCACCCATTTTTTGATGGTCTCTTTCATATCTTTGATGGCCCCCACGCCGTAGGCTGCCAGCAGGGCATTGCCCAGGACCGCGCCTTCAGATTGGGAGGGAATAAGATATTCCAGGTTCATCATGTCCGCTTTGATCTGATTCCAGATCCGGCTGTTGCTTCCGCCGCCCGCTCCAATCATCTGGTTTACGGGAAATCCCGCATCCCTCAGCATAAGGGTCCAGTGCAGATATTCAAAGGCGACCGATTCCAGCATGGAACGCCACATATGCCCAGCCTGGTTAGAACCTCTGAGCCCCAGCCAGGTACCGCTGGCCGTGGGCCAGGAAGGGGAGGTTCGTCCCTGGAGAAAGGGGAAGAACATGGCATAATCGGAGCCGGCCGGCACTTTTTCCGCCAGCTTGTCCAGTTCCCTATAGACCTCGTCCACGCCCGGCTTCATGAGAATTTCATCCCTGTACCAGCGCAGGCTGAGTCCGCCTGCCGGGATAAAGGCCCAGGGAAGATATTGATCCTCAAAAGTATTCATGGCGTTGACCAAGATCTTCTTCTTGGTAATGTCCGCGTTCACGTCGCTCAAGGCAAAGGCTGCGATGGATGCGGTCCCCGCCACGTCAAAGGACATGCCCACATCCGTCAAACCGGACCCCAGGCAGGATTGCATGATGTCGCCTGCCCCGGCAACCAGCGGAATACCCGGTTTGAGGCCAGTTTTGCAGCCTCCTCCGCACAAAGTTCCCCTACCACATCCCAAGGTTTCACTACCCTCGGCAGCATTTCGTGGGGCAAACCGAGGAGATCAATCTGTTTCTCAGACCAATCCCTCTTTCTGGCATCAAAACCGATAATCCATCCCGATTGATGGGCCCAGTCCACAAATGCGTCTTTCGCCTTGAGGCCTCCCAGTATTCCCATCACATAATGGGCGCAGCCAACCACTTTTTTTGCGTTTTTACGGATGTCGGCGTTATTGGCGAGCATCCATTTGAGGACAACGGGGGGCATGTAGGCGGCAGGCTCCGCGTTTCCGCTCTCCTCAGCCCAGAGGGGGTCGACGCCTTCCAGTGCCCGAGCCTCTTTTTGGGCCCGTCCGTCCAGATAGGGGATATAAGGACCGATGGAGTTCCAGTCCGTGTCGATGGGAACAATGCCGCAGATAATACCGCTGCAACTGATACCGCCCACCTCATCAGGATCCACCTTTCCCTTGGTGACACATTCCTTGATGCCTTCAGCCACCACACGATAGAATTGTTCAGCCTCCATTTCCGCCCATCCAGGCTTGGGATAGAGGATTTCATGCTCCCGGTAAGCATCGGCGACCAGTTGCCCATCAATGGTGTATATGGCAACCTTGGTTCCCATGGTGCCACAGTCATAACCGATATAGTAACGTTTCGTCATGGATTCCGCCTCCTACGGGATATTTTCTAGAAATAGGCTTTTTCGGTTTCTCGGTTGAACAGGTGCATCTTGTTTTTCATCACATCCAGCCAGATTTTGTCACCCATCTTAATATCGTGGTCCACGGATACCTTAAGTTTGAGTTTATTATTGGGGATCTCGATATCCACTATCATCTCTTCCCCCAAGGGTTCGGTCACAATGACGTCCGCGGGAAAATTATCTTCTCCGCCCTTTTTTCCGCTGACAATGAAGTTCTCGGGCCGAACACCCAGCACCACCTCTTTAGGTTTGGATGAAGGATCACCGTTGTTTTCCTTATAGCGATCGATCAGATCCGAAGGGAGACTGATCCTGAACGACTCGTTGACCAACTGCCATTTTTCTCCGGTGACATCAAGGTCGCAATCGATGAAATTCATGGGCGGATCCCCCACAAACCCCGCCACAAACTGATTCACGGGGCGGTTGAAGATTTCAAAGGGGGTCCCCACCTGTTGCAGCACACCAAAATTCATAATGGCGATACGATCGGCCATGCTCATGGCTTCCATCTGGTCATGGGTCACGTAGATCATGGTGGTGCCTAAGGTGCGCTGCAGGAGTTTCAATTCTCCCCTCATGTGGGTGCGGAGCTTAGCATCCAGATGGGAAATGGGTTCATCCAGAAGGAAAACCTGGGGCTCCCGCACAATGGCCCGCCCGATGGCCACCCGTTGTCGTTGACCGCCGGAAAGCTGTTTCGGGTAACGGTCGAGAAAATCCGTAATCTCAAGGATCTCCGCAGCCTTCTCTACCCTTTTCTTGATTTCGGCGTCGGAATATTTCTGTTTTCCCACACGCAGGGGAAATGCCATATTGGCAAAAACTTTTTTGTGGGGATAAAGGGCATAGGTCTCAAAAACCATGGCGATATCCCGATCTTTCGGTTCCACCTCATTGACCACATGATCTCCGATAAGAATCTCCCCCTGGGAGATTTCCTCCAGACCGGCAATCATTCTAAGGGTGGAGGATTTGCCGCATCCCGAAGGCCCCAGAAGGCTGAAAAATTCCTTGTCTTTACAATCCAGAGACAAGTCCAGAACCGCCTCCACCTTTCCATACCGCTTCCAAACATTATTAAGTGTTACTTTCGCCAAAACCGATTCTCCCGTAAACGAACTCAGTCGAGTTTTTTTAGGATTAAAGTGACTTTTTATTTACTGTCGTACGGCGCCCATGGTCATTCCCTGTACCAGATACTTCTTCACCAGAAGCCCCAAAAAAAGCATGGGGGTGATGAGAATGGTTCCGGCGGCCATGATGCCGCCCCATTGAATGGCAACCGTGCTGTGCAGCTCAGCCGTGGCCACGGGAAGGGTCTTGGCGCCCTGCTGCCCGAAGACGCTGGCAAAGATGAAGTCATTCCATGAAAACACCAGACAGAGGATTAGGGCCGCCACTATCCCGGGCATGGCCAGGGGCAGGATAACCTTGTAAAAGGCCTGGATGTTGGAACATCCGTCCACCTTGGCCGCTTCCTCCACTTCCACGGGGATATCTTCGAAAAAGCTCCTCATGAACCATACGGCAAAGGGGAGATCAAATGTGGTATAGGCCAGAATAAGCCCCACCAGGTTTCGCCCACGGAGGGCCTCCAACAGCCCCAGCCCGGTAAAGATGGAATAGAGGGGTACCATAACCGCCACAACCGGCGCCATACGGGTGGAGAGTATCCAGAAGGAAAGATGCTGTTCCCCCTTGATTTTGCCCCGTGCCAACCCATAGGCCGCCAGGGCCCCGAAGGCCACGGAGATGACCGATGCGGAGCCTGCGGCAACGATACTGTTGACGATATAGGTCAGAAAATGTTCTTCCACAAACAGGTTGTGATAATGACGCAAAGTGGGCGTAAAATTGAACATCTTCTCGAAAGCCCCGGCCCAGTCGCCGATGTCCGGAATCTGAAAAGCGTCCCGGAGTTCCTTTAAGGAGGAGAGGACCATAATGAGCAGGGGGAGGGTGGTCCAGAGAAAAAAGGCGGCAATGGCCACATACATGAGGGTTCGCCAGAAGGCTCTCTTTCTCTTGGCCGCCCTGCTGACCAGTTCAGCTTCAGCCATTGTTGCCCACCTCCTTCTTCTTAAAGACCACATTCACAAAAAACATGCCCATGATAATGGTAAAGAGCAGCAGGATAAACCCGATGGCCGCTCCCCGTCCGAACTCGAAATAGCGGAACGAAACATTATAGAGGTAAAAAGGAAGAATCTTGGTGGTATCCGCAGGCCCTCCTTTCGTTAGCACGTAGATCAGATCAATCAAGCGGACGTTATCCATGAAGCGCACCACAACAGCAATGAGCAACACCCCTTTGATATTGGGCAGGGTCACCTCCAGAAACGTTCGCACGGGGCCGGCCCCGTCCACCCGGGCCGCCTCCAACTGATCCTGGGGCACCGCCTTGAGGCCCGCCAGAACGATGAGGATGATCAGGGGTGTCCACTCCCACACATCCGCCGCCACCACCGCCATGAATGCGGTAGACGGCATAAAAGGAAGCAGCCATGGCTTGGCATTGGCCAGAATGGTCTCCCCGCCCATGAGACCGGTGGATTTGAGGAACCAGTACCCCCAGCCGAATGAAACATTATATAGAAACCGAAAGAGGTACCCCACCACAATGGGGGCCACCATCATGGGCATGACAAAAATGACGATGAAGACATTTTCGAATTTTGCATTGTTGATGAGCATGGCGACACTCGTTCCCACGATCATCTCGATAGACAGGCAGAGGATAAAGTACCAGACCAGGAGTTTGACGCCGTTTAAAAACGGCTCATCATCCAGAAGGCGTACATAGTTGTATAGACCCACCCACACATCCTTCTCTCCGGGATCCATGGCGGTCTCTTTAAAACTCATGACCACCATCCAGATAAACGGATAGATGGTAATGACCGCCAATACGATAATGGTGGGCAGCATGAGCCAGAGGTGGAATGGGAGCATTCCTTTTATTTTGTTGAATAATCCTTGATTCGGGCCGGATCCCTGATACACGGGTAGAGGAGGGCTTAAGGTCTCTTCTTTCGGATGAGTCATGATAACGAATCTCTCTTTTATTAATCCCTATTCAGGTTAAATAAGGCCCGACCGGGGGGTACCGAGTGGCACCCCGGCAGGGCCGTGAAAGGCGTTTACACGCGATAAAGACGATCGGTTTTCTTTTTTATGGCATCGCAGGATTCTTTGGGAGACTTGAGGCCGCTGACGCACTTATGGATTTCCGAAGTCTGAATCTGAATGTACTCGTTAAACTTCACCACCTTGGGTCCCACCACGAACTGGGGTTTCCAGATACTCTCCAGAATGGGGCCGTAGGTGAGGGCATTGGGCATCAAGGGAACTTCATTCACCATCACCCCTTTTTCCATTTCCACCGGCTTGGCCAGTTTTTTCATGGGAGCGGTTTTCCGATCAAATGCCTTTTTCACATCCGGCATTTCAAAAACCGATTTCCGGGTGGGGGTGCCACCCACATCCTTTAAAACCATGTACTGGGTGTCGTGGGAAGTGGACCAGAGTGCGAAAAGATAGGCCGCCTTCTGCAGGTCGTTTTTAGCCCAACGATTAATGGCAATACCACCGATACCGCAGTTGGTACCGTTAACGGCCTTGCCCTTGCCCACGATCCATTCGGGAGCGCCCTTGGGGCAGAGTTCATAGACGGTACGGCCGCCGGCTGCCTTGGACTGTCTCGGATCCTCAACAACCGCTGCAAACTCGCCATACTGGGGCTGCATGGCTGCGAGTCCCGTAATATAGGCGGTGTTGGCACCCGACCAGTCGTTGGTGAGAGAGTCGGGATGGGCGTATTTCATGAGTTCTTTATAATTGCCCATGGTCATGATGGATTGCTCGTCCCCCCATTTACAGGGTCCCGGTTTGTTGCTGCCGAAGTAATCGTCAAAATCCCATTCCAGCCACATACCGTTGGCGTAGGAAACCCGCTGGTAGTCCAACTGGCCACCCCATCCTTCACGGCCCTGAAGGGCGATACCGTATTTGACATCGGGGAATTTGGCTTTTTTGAAAAATTTACAAATTTCCAAAACATCTTTCCAGGTGGTGTCTTTGGTATACACCAGGGGTTTTCCGTATTCAGCTTCAAAATTGGGGGAGTATTTTTCGAACAAGTCTTTTCGGTACATCATGACGGCCACGGCATTATCGTACGGGTAGGCCGCAATCTTGGGGTCACCGAAAAAGCGCCCGGTAATGTCCAAAAAGCGATTGAGCCACACATCATTTCCTACGCCGTTGGGAACCTTGGGCAGACTCGGATCTTTTTCAAAAGTGCGAAGATCAGAAGCATGTTTATAGAAAGGAGCACCAATAGGTTTGTCCTGGGAATAGAAGCAGGCATAGGCCCCTGTTCTTCCCCTCACATCAATACCCACCTTTTCGGCCACGATGTCCAGATGCTCTTCAATGATCTCGATGTCGATTCCGGTGAGATCCGTAAATCCTTTCACCTTACTTTTGATAGCAGCGGTTGGCGGTGTGTCTTCAGACATAAAAACAATTTTGGATCCGGAAAATTGTTTCCATTTCTGATCGTTCCCTGCATGGGCCAGTTGAGTTTTTGAAAATGGTGATTTCACAATCGTACCACCCACAAGCACCATCCCTCCAAGACCCATTTTCTTCAGTACCTCACGACGCGTCAAGTCCATCACGTACCCTCCTTTTCTCTTAGGTTAAAGGTTTTACAATGATAAACAAACCTCCCGCCACAACAGCCGGGTTCATTCACGCTATGAAAGAACAAATTTCATGAACATTTTCTCAATGTCTTCCCCTATACGGGGTTGCTTTTTTCACAATGTAGCAATATTATACTGTTGTAAGATTGTCAAGCAGGGACTCACGTCTCTGACCAAAAAAAGTAATCGACGCTGGCGATTGGGAAGTCCTTGGCTGTCAATACAATTTGGCACACATGACTCCATGCACTTAATCCTGCGGCAATGACCCAAACAAAACGCCTTTTACTGAGGTTCACATACGGTTGCTTTTAAAACGCCGGGCGTACTTTTTCGGCCATAGTACAGCAGAAATGAATTTGGAGTCCATTATTTAAATCTATGATCTTGGAGAAAAAACCATGGTAAAGAGTTTCTTGCATGTGGGTGTGGGCGTAAGAGATCTTGAAGAATCAATTCGTTTTTACATGGAAGTCATGGGGATGGAGGAAGAATACCGTTCCCATAACGAGGGAGAGAAGATCAGTCGCATTGTTGATGTGGAAAACGCTGATCTTGACGTGTGCATGTTGATCAAAAACAATCTTAGGATTGAGTTGCTGGCCTACAAAAGCGCGAAGTCCAATGACGAGCCATCCTTTATAAGACAGGATGCCATCGGCCTGACGCACCTGGCCTTCCTGGTGGACGATGTGGATAAAGAATATGAAAGGATCAAGACATTGGGTTACTCATTTAACGCACCCCCCATGGTCGCCAGGAAAAACGGCCCCAAAATCACCTACTTCAGAGGCCCGGACAACGTCATCATCGAAATTTATCAGAAGATGGGTTAATCGATAATGGCCTCAAATACCAGGTCGTACTTGTCACTCCGGTAGAGGGACTCCTCGCATTCTATGGCCTGGCCGTTTTCCAGATAGGTGGTTCCTTTTATGAGGAAAACGAGGGTCTGTTCCTCAAGCCCCAGCAAGGCAGCAGAATCGCCCGTTATTTTCGCTATCCGCAGGTTCTGGGAATGCCTGAAAGGCTTACATCCGTAAACCGTCTCAAAGACCTTCCACAATGAAGCGGCGAGTTCTTCCTTCTGAATCCCCGGACAGAGATCCGTACGAATATACCGGGTTTCCAACATCATGGGTTCATCATTGGCCAGACGCAATCGTTCCAACTTCACGATCCTGTCACCTTTTTTAAGTCCCATCCGCTCTCTTGCAAAGGCATTGACCGGAACCACTTTTTTGCTCAAAACCTCCGTAGAAGGGATAAGCCCCATTTCTTTCATGTTCTGGGTAAAACCCAAGACTTTTCTCAAATCCCGCTTTACCTTCCCCATGCGAACAAAGGTGCCTTTCCCCGCTTTTCGTTCCAGTAAGTTTTCATGGACGAGATCGTTTAGGGCACGTCGTATTGTGGTGGATGAGATATCGTATCGCTCACTGAATTCACGTTCTGAAGGCAGGAGATCACCATCTTTAAATTCCCCTTTCAGGATCTTTTTTTTGAGTTCTTCCTTCAATTGATAGTAAAGGGGAACTTTGGATTGTTGGTCAATCACCATCGGTTTCACCTGCTCTCCGGGAAAGGGAATAGGGCTAAAGGAACCCTCCTTCATGCTCTGTTGTTGAATTTGAATGTGAGTGCGTAATATTATGATAACCGCCCGTTGTCAAGGTAAAATATACTGATCAAATATGGACAATCCCTCGGAAAACCAAACTCACCCCACAGGGAGATAAAACACAAGAATCATACCGGGCTTATGATATGATGCTCAGGATGAAGATTGAGAAATCAAGCCCCCCAACTTTGGGTAAACCCGCACCCCTAAATATTTGCTTTAAAGGATCAAAGAACACAAATGGGACATTGGCCCTTTTTTTCTTGACCGGTACAGTAACATTGCAATATTGTACTAAAGATATATCTGAAGACTGGGCTGGAAAGTTTAATTTTTGCGGAGCAAATGAGCAAATGAGCAAACGGTTTAATGAGGAGCCCCTTAAAAAACAGTCCATGTGGTTATCCTGCCGGAATGAAACCAATTCGTGAGGAGAAAGATAATGAGCAATAAAACACAAAAAAAAGAGACGGCAAAAGGGAAAGGCGCCACCAAGGCTGTCAGTTCGGAAATCCTTCTAAGGATGTACCGGAATGCTTACGCAACGCGTCATTTCGAACTGAAATGTATGGAACTTTATCGACAGGGTTTCATACGAGGCTACCTTCACCCCTATCTGGGGGAGGAGGCCATAGCCGCCGGCGCCTGCGAGGCCCTGCGTCCGGAGGACTACATTGTAAGCACCCATCGGGGCCACGGACATTGCATCAGCAAAGGGGCGGATCTCAAGAAGATGTTTGCTGAAATTATCGGCAGGGAAACCGGCTACTGCAAAGGCCGGGGAGGCTCAATGCACATGTTCAGCAAAGAAAACAACAACCTGGGGGCTAACGGAATCGTTGGGGCCGGTATTCCCATCGGGACAGGTGCCGCAATGGGTATCAAGGTCAGAAAAAGTGATCAGGTGGTAATCGTCTTTTTCAGTGACGGCGCTGCAAATCAGGGGGTTTTTCCGGAATCCATGAATTTTGCGTCAGCCTTTAACCTGCCGGTTATCTTCATTCTGGAAAACAATCATTACGCGGTCTCCACACCGGTGGAATGTTCATTCGGGAACTGCGATCTGGCGTGTAAAGGGCCGGCCTACGGAGTACCGGGTGTCTGTGTTGAAGGAAATGACGCGGTGGAAGTTTATACCACAACCAAGAGCGCCGTAGAAAGAGCTTCGAAAGGGGAAGGGCCGACCCTTATTGAAGCCAAGACGTACCGGCATGGCGGGCATCATGTCAATGACCCCGGACTTTACATGGATCAAGAGCTCCTGACACAATGGAAAGCAAAAGATCCCCTTGATATTTTGAAAAAGAAAATAAAAAACAAAAAGAAACTGAAAATGATCGAAGAAAAAATGGACCAGGAACTGGACGAGGCCGTAGCGTTTGCCAAGAACAGTCCGCAACCATCCGTGGATGATTTTTTGGCAAGTATCCCCAATTTCTGATAAAACCACCAGTTAAGGAGTCATAAAATGTCTGAAATGATGTATCGGGAAGCTTTGAACAGGGCCCTTTTTGAGGAGATGAGAAGAGACCCCACGGTCTTCGTTCTGGGAGAAAACATCGGTGAACGGGGGGGAAGCTACCAGGTGACAGCAGGGCTTTTAAAAGAATTCGGTGCTGTTCGTGTAATGGATACGCCGCTTTCCGAAGCCACTTTTACGGGTGCCGCCGTGGGTGCAGCCCTTACCGGTACCAGGCCCGTTGTGGATATTCTGTTCGTTGATTTTACAACTGTCTGTATGGACGCCATCGTGAATCAGGCGGCCAAATATGAGTTCATGTCCGGCGGTCAAGGGGAAGTCCCCATGGTACTGAGAACCCAGGGGGGTGCTGGAAACGGCATTGCGGCCCAGCACTCGCAGAGCCTGGAAGCCTTTTTCTACCATATCCCGGGACTGAAACTCGTCATGCCTTCAACACCCAGCGATGCCTATGGTCTGCTGGTATCTTCCATACGAGATAATCAGCCCACCATATTTCTGGAACATAAGCTGTTGTATATGACCAAAGGGGATGTGCCCGACGAGGCGTTTAACGTTCCCTTAGGCAAGGCGGATGTCAAAAAAGAGGGTGACGATGTAACGCTCATCACCTATTCCTACATGACACTCAAGTGTCTGGAGGCCGCGGAACTGTTGGAAAAAGAGGGTATCAGTGTCGAAGTTCTGGATCTGAGAACCCTGAAACCCCTGGACCAGGAGGCCATCCTGGCATCCGCCAGAAAAACAGGGAAAGTGATCATTGTCCATGAGGCCTGTAAAAGAGGCGGGGTCGGCGGCGACATTGCAGCCATGATCATGGAAGAAGCCTATGACGATCTGGACGGACCGGTGATTCGGGTTTGCGGAAAGGATACATCGATCCCATACAACCTGGAGTTGGAAAAGGTCTGTATTCCCACAGTGGCGGATATTATTGAGGCGGTGATCAAAATCACCTAGCGCGTGCCCGGACCATTTTTCCATATTTATCATTATTTAAGGATGAACATATACCATGGCGACAAAGATTATGATGCCCCAAGCGGGGCAGGATATCACGGAAGGCAGGATCGTAAAATGGCTGAAAGCAGAAGGGGACGCGGTCAAAGAAGGAGAATCCATCTGTGAGGTGGAAACCGAAAAGGTTGTCTTTGAGGTGGAATCTCCTGCCGATGGCATACTTCTGAAAATCGTTGTTTCGGACGGAGAAAAAGCTGAAATCTTCTCCACCATCGGCATTGTGGGGGCCGAAGGGGAAACGGTTGACCTTAAGGAATTTCTAAAAGAAGGAGCAGAAAAAGAAAAAGGAATTGACGTTTCCCATATTCGAAAACAACTGTCCAAAAAGGGCGGGGGGGGCGGCGGCAAGCTCAAAATCTCCGGCAGGGCCAGAAAACTGGCCAAAAAAATGGGGGTTGATCCCGAGACCATTGAAGGGAGTGGCCCCGGCGGCCGAATCGTGGAAAAGGATATCATGGCAGCGGCCGAATCGGATGGAGACACATCGGTGCGGATATCCCCCGTGGCCCGAAAAATGGCGGAAGAGTACCGTATTAACATCCGAAAACTGCAAGGGTCGGGACCCGGCGGTCGAATCGTGAAAGAGGACGTTCAGCAAGCGATTGATGGTACACCGGACCAAGGGGCACCGGCTGGAAAACCCGCCAAAACAGGTGCTAAAGAGGTCAGGGAAGTGGTGCCCATCCGTGGGGTCAGGCAGGTCATCTTTGAAAGGATGCATCAGAGCCTGCAGCAATCCGCTCAGTTGACCATCAGCAGCGAAGTGGACGTAAAGGAACTGGTCCGCTTTCGAACGTTTTTGGGTGAGGGCCCTGAGGACGAGCGCATCAAGGTCTCTTACAATGCAATCCTCTTGAAAATGCTGGCAAAAGCCCTTGAAGACCATCCGAGAATGAATGCCTCCGTCGTGGAAAATGAGATCTGGGAGTGGAAAACGGTCAATCTGGGGGTTGCGGTAGACGTTGAAGAAGGTCTGGTAGTCCCCGTGATTCGGAACGCCAATGAGAAAAATGTGGTCACCATTCAAAATGAATTGAACGACCTGGCGGCCCGGGCCAAATCAAAAAAACTGGTTCCTGATGACCTTCAGGGAGGCACTTTCACCCTGACCAACATGGGGTTTCTGGATGTGGATACCTTCACACCCATTATCAATCCCCCTGAAAGCGGCATTTTGGGTGTGGGAAGGATCGTGGAAAAACCGGTGGTGGAAAACGGCGAGATTTCAGTTGGAAAAAGAATGGTTCTGAGCCTGACCTTTGATCACCGGATCATCGACGGTGCGGACGGGGGCCGTTTTCTGAAAAAGCTAAAGACTTATATTGAAAACCCGTATATCCTCATGGCTGTTGGAAATTGATTTTCCAATATGGGCCTTTTTTTTGAATTATCGGTTGCTTCAGTGGAAATCCACTAAAGACCGGTGTTGCAGTTTTCTTTACTGGTGAATCAGGCGGGGTGATATTTTCCCTGATTTTTGTCATGTTATCCGCTTCTGCACTTAAATTAGTTGTCTTTGGATCATTGCTTCAGTGGCTTGAAGAGAACCTGCAAGGCCTGGATGCCCTCGTATTTGACATCGACGGTGTCTGGCTGATTGACAATTCCCTGGTACCGGGCAGTCTGGAATTGATGGCTGCGTTGAGGCGTGAAAAGATTCTGTTTTCATTGTTAACCAACGACGCAAATCATTCCACCAGCGAAAAATCGCAATCCCTTAATCAATGCGGGCTGGAAATTTCGCACGAAGAGATTGTATCCTGTGGTGACGGTCTAAAAGGATTTGTTTCGAGCCATCAACTGGGCGAACAGACCTTCTTTGCCATGGGAGATCTTGGAAAACCCTGTTTCGGTGAAAAGGCCGGCCTTTTGATCACTCGGGAACTTGACCAATTGCCCCTCTGCAAAGGGGTCATTATCGGTGAAGATAATTATGACTGGGAAAGGGTCATTAACAGCGTGGTCAACTATTTTATAGAACGCCCTGAAAGCCTGCTGATTGTACCGAACCCCGATGAATTCTATCCCAAAACCGCCGGAAAAATCCAGATTGCCGCCGGTGGTATAGCCAGATTCATTCAAAGGGTCCTCAAGACTTACGGCATCAGCCTGGAACCCGTCTACCTTGGAAAACCGTACGAACCCATTTTCAAACACAATCATCTTCAGTTGGAAAAAAGATTTGGCAATACCATTGATCGCCGTCGCGTTCTGATGATCGGAGATCACCTGACGTCCGATATCGCGGGGGCCAACCGTTTCGGTTATCGTTCCGCCCTTCTCCTGAGCGGTCTGACGAACAAACACCATGTGGAAAGATCCCGCATCAAACCGGAACTTTTATTCAAAGCGTTGTAATGGAAAACATTTAAACCCTTTTTGAACCATTGGGAGAAAAAAATGCCCATCGTGAATGCAAAAGAGATGCTCTTAAAAGCAACGAAAGAAAAGTATGCGGTCGGTGCCTTTAACGTGACCAATCTGATCCAGTTGGAGTCGGTGGTGGAGGCGGCCACCGAAAGAAAGGCGCCTCTGATTATTCAGACATCGGTAACGCCTTCCAAGTTTCTCAAACCGGAAGTGATTGGTGCCATCTACAGAACGGTGGCGGAATCAGCGCCTATTCCCATCTGTCTCCATCTGGACCACTGTACGGATGTGGCCTACTGTAAAACCTGTGCGGATGCAGGATATACCAATATCATGATCGACGCCTCCAAGCAGAATTTCAGTGAAAACATCAAACAGACCCGGGAGGTATGCCAATACTGTCATGCACTGGAAAATGTTTCGGTGGAAGGTGAACTGGGGACCGTCTCCGGCATTGAAGATCAGGTGAAGGTTGCCGAAGATGAGGCGGCCCTGTGTGATCCCGAGGAGGCATTGAAATTTGTCAATGAAACCGGCATCGACATTTTTGCCCCCGCAATCGGAACGGCCCATGGCGTCTACAAATCTAAGAATCCCAAACTCGATTTCGACAGGCTCGCACAAATCGCTGAACTCATTAACGGTAATGAACCCAAAATACCGCTAGTGATACACGGTGGCACCGGTTTACAGCCCGATGTGGTCAAGAAACTTGTCTCCCTGGGAGGAACCAAATTTAATGTCTCTACCGATTTAAAACATTCCCTCATTAATACGACCCATGAGTATATTTCGTCGCATCGAGACGAATATAATCCCGGGAAAATAGACATGGCTGTCAAAGAAGCCATTAAAGCAAGAATCAACTACTGGATTGATCTGCTGGGTTGTGCGAATAAAGCGTAATGGTTGTTCAGTGAAACAATGAAAGGGGATTAAACATGTCAACTTTAAAAGCCATATTTTTCGACCAAGACGGCGTTATCATCGACACCGAAAAGGACGGCCACCGGATCGCTTTTAATGAAGCCTTCAAAGCCTTTGGATACGATTTTGAATGGGACGTGGAACAGTATCACAGGCTTCTTCAAATATCTGGCGGAAAAGAGCGGATGCGGCACTATTTTCACGAGAAAAGCCTTTTTGGAGACCTTTTAAAAAGTGAGGAAGATGAATTCATCAAAGACCTTCACGGGAAAAAAACCGAAATTTTTATCTCTTTAATCGAATCAGGGAAACTGCCGCTCAGGCCCGGCATCAAACGGATCATGAAAGAAGCCATGGCAAAGGGATTGAAACTGGGGGTCTGCACCACCGCCAACGAAAGATCTGCCCATGCCATCGCCAGGGGAATACTGAACGAAATTGAATTCGAATTCGTTCTTGCCGGAGAGGTGGTGAGCAAAAAAAAGCCCGACCCCGAGATTTATCTCTTGGCCCTCCGGAAAAGCGGCCTGAAACCCAATCAGTGTATTGTGGTTGAGGACTCCCGAAATGGTATTCTGGCGGCAAAAGCGGCCGGTCTTCGTGTTGTGGCCACCACCAATGTCTATACTGAACAGGAAGATTTGAGCGATGCTGACATTATTCTGACCACCCTGGGTGATCCTGGAAGTGAGAAGGGAATATTAAAAAAAGGGGATAAGGAGAGACTTGAATTCGATGGAGTTCTACATGTTGACCAGTTGATGAATTATTTTTCAATTTGAAAACCCCTCTGTGAAAGTCCGGGGCTCAAGCACGGGCTTTCACAACATCTGCGCCTCTTCCGGAAGTCCTGTTCCACTTTCCTTGACGAACCTGTCGATTCGCAATACAATCCAACAGCCTTTGTTTCTGTATTTAAACCCATTCTTAACCCATCAAGGAGTAAAACATTATGGCCGATACAGCACAGTTGACCGTCGATGGAAAAACATATGAGATCCCCCTGGTCACCGGCAGTGAAGGGGAAAAAGCAATTGACATCACCACCCTACGCGCTAAAACCGGACTGATCACGCTGGATCCGGGCTGCGGGAATACCGGGCTTTGCCAAAGCAGCATTACCTTCATGGACGGCGAAAAGGGCGTTCTGAGATACCGGGGCATCCCCGTGGACCAGTTGGCCGACCATTCCACCTTCAGGGAAACCGCCTATCTGCTGATCAATGGAGAACTCCCCACCCACGAGGAGTTGCAGCGCTTCAGCATGCGGCTGAACGACCACAGCCTGGTACACGAGGACATGCACGCATTTTTTGAAAATTATCCCCGCGGAGCCCACCCCATGGGCATGCTCTCCTCCATGATCAACGCCCTGAGGGCGTTTTATCCCAGCCTTCGAGACCGGAGCCAGGAAGAAGAAATCAACATCATTTTTGCCAGGCTTCTGTCCAAGGTCAGAACCCTGGCGGCCATGAGTTACAAGATTTCCCTTGGGCACAAAGTGGTCTACCCGCGGCACGACCTCTCCTACTGCGCCAATTTTTTAAACATGATGTTTGATTCACCCGTGAGGCCCTATGAGGTGGATGAGGACCTGGTGGATGCGCTGAATGTTTTCTGGATCCTGCATGCGGACCATGAACAGAACTGCTCCACCTCATCGGTGCGAGCTGTGGGAAGCGCCCGGGTCAACCTGTACGCCGCCATTTCAGCCGGCATATCAGCACTGTGGGGACCCCTTCACGGCGGGGCCAACCAGGCGGTGATCGAGATGCTTCAGCAGATACACCAAAACGGCGGCGATACGGCCCCTTTCATCGCCCGGGCCAAGGACCGAAGCGATCCTTTCAGGCTCATGGGATTCGGACACCGGGTCTACAAAACCTTTGACCCCAGGGCCCGCATCATTGAAAAGGTGTGCAACAAGGTACTTAAAAAGCTTAACAGGGAAGATCCCCTCCTCCCCATTGCCAAGAAGCTGGAGGAAGTGGCGCTGAAGGACAGCTATTTCATTGACCACAACCTCTATCCCAATGTGGACTTTTACGCCGGCATTGTTCTGCGGGCCATCGGCATTCCTTTGAACATGTTCCCGGTCATGTTTGCCATCGGCCGCCTGCCCGGGTGGATCGCCCAGTGGAAAGAAAGCGCGGACGATCCCAAATGGAAAATATACCGGCCGCGGCAGATCTACACCGGGTCTCAAAAAAGGGATTATGTCCCCATGAAGGAAAGAGGGTGATTATTAAGCGAGGTTCTTCACAATGGCCACACCGAACTCCGAACACCTGACCTCTTTCGCTCCCTCCATCTGACGGGCCAGATCATAGGTGACGGTTCCCTGGTGAATGGTCTTTTTGAGGGCTGAAACCACTGTTTCCGACGCCTCGTCCCAATGAATAAACCGGAGCATTTCAACCCCGGACAGAATCAAGGAACCGGGGTTGACCTTGTCTTGATCCGCATACTTGGGGGCTGTGCCGTGGGTGGCTTCAAACAGGGCGCGGCAATCCCCGATATTGGCGCCGGGAGCCATGCCCAAGCCCCCCACCTGGGCCGCGGCCGCATCTGAAAGGTAGTCACCATTCAGGTTGGGGGTGGCGATCACGTCATACTCCTCCGGGCGCAGGAGAAGTTGTTGAAACATGGCGTCAGCGATGCGGTCCTTGATCACAATCCGATCCTCAGGCTGATGTCCATGGAATTTCTCGTAAAGATCCGCTTCCGTCAGCGTAACATCCCCGTAAGTCTCACGAGCGACATCATACCCCCAGTCCCTGAAAGCACCTTCCGTGTATTTCATGATGTTGCCCTTGTGGACCAGGGTCACGCTCTTCCGGTGATGGTCCAAGGCATATTGAATGGCCATGGATACCAGACGATCGGTGTTTGCTTTGCTCATGGGTTTGATGCCCACGGCACTCTCCAGGGAAACCGTCGTTCCACCCGCCGCCTTCGACCTGGCATTTATGGAAGCCAAAAGCTCACGGGCATCAGTGGATCCGGCCGGCCACTCCAACCCCGCATAAACGTCTTCCGTGTTCTCCCTGAAAATCACCACGTCCACCCGCTCGGGATGGGTCACCGGCGCGGGAACACCATCAAGGTAGCAAACCGGACGCACGCAGGCATACAGATCAAGGGTCTGGCGAAGGGCGACGTTCAGGGAACGGAATCCCCCCCCAACCGGGGTGGTGAGGGGTCCCTTGAGGGCCACGCCGTAACGGGATATGGCCGAAAGCGTCTCTTTGGGAAGGGGGTTTTTCACCCCATAGTGTTCCTGCGCTTTTTCCCCGGCCAGGATTTCCCGCCAGGATATCCCCCTTTTACCATCATACACCCTTTCCACCGCTGCATCCAGAACGGATTTAGTTGCCGACCAAATGTCGGGGCCTATACCATCCCCTTCGATAAACGGGATGATGGGGAAATCGGGTACAACAGGCCGCTGTTGATCATCCCACTGGATGGTGTTTGCAGCATCGTCAGCAGCCGACTCCGCCAAAGTAGCTACGACGGCCGGATCGGAAGTGTTTTGGGTTTTCATTTTTTTCTCCATTTTGAAAGTCCTTCCGGCTCTTTGCGGATTAACGTGAAGAATTGATTTTTTGAACCAAAAGTGTCAGAAGCCAAAAGCACCACTCATTCCCGCGCAGAGCGTGGGAATGAGGGCAACGGTCCTTTCCTTCACGCCAAAGCTTTGGCTCGATTAAAATAATTATATTCAGCCAAAACACATCTCGGTAGCCCGGTTTTGGCTGCGAATAAACCTTTTAATAAAGATCCTCCAATGTCAGCGTATTAGCCACCAGTTCTTTGGCATAGGCATTGTTTGTAACCCCAAACGTAGTTACCATGGTCAGGAAAATGTTTTTTCTGGTTCCCGTAACCCGTCGAAAAACGTCCAGTTTACGCCGCAGGTCCTTGGCGTATTTCTTGTCAATGGTAAACTCCGTTTCAGAATACTTCATTTCACACAGGTTGATTGTATCGTCTCGCCGATCAATCAACAGGTCAATCTGCGCGCCGGGAATATTGGAATTTGCAGAAGATTGATAACGCCATGGAGCTTCTGTTGTTTCAACGCTCGCGATTCCCAGGGCCGTTTTTAGCCGTAGCGCATGTTTCAAACAAAGGCCCTCAAAAGCATATCCAGCCCAAGCTCTTCGACGCGGCGCATTTTGCTGAGTTAACCAGTATCCATCCCCGGGCGACCTCTTTCCAAGTCTTCCGACCCAATCCAGAAAAAACAGAGAATATTCATCGGAAAGCCGGTAAAGAGCATCGTTTGCATTTTTGCCGAAAGGGGTCTGGGGTAGGATAAAGCCGGATTCCTCCAACTCCTCGAGACGATGGCTCGCGCTACCACCGGATCGCAGACCGATGGACCGCAGGATTTCGGTACGTGTCAATCCCTGACGCTTTTTGGCAAGCGTTTTGATGATCTTCTGATGCTGTTCACTTTCATCGAAAAGCGAAGCGTACAGTCTATGGAACTCAACGCGCAGAAGTCCCTGAGAGGAAAAGCATGTCTTGTCGATAATCTGAGCAGCTGACAGACCCGGTTCCGCTTGTTTCAGGTAATGTGGAACCCCTCCCATGGCCATATAGAGTTCCACGATCTGGGCGTGTGTCAGATTCACACCCTGAGACTGAAGGAAGGTCTCTGTTTCGTGTAGTGTGAAGGGGAGGAGGCGTATCTGACGTGTCAGACGGTTATGCAGCCCTCCCCTGGCAGTCACGATGTTTTGGATCATCCAGGATGCTGCAGAGCCGCAAACCACCATGATAAAATCGTTTTTCCGCGAGCCCCAGCTGTTCCAAAAATGCTCTAAACTGGAGAGAAATTTTGAGCGCGGTGTGTTCAGCCAAGGCAGTTCGTCAAAGAATACAATTCGTTTCCCCGTTTCCTTTTTGAGTATCGGCGATTCAAGAAATTGTTCCAACTGCCTAAACGCTTCAGCCCATGAAGCGGGTCTCTGCGGTTGGATGCCCATTCCAATGGCCTTGCCAAGGGCCTGGGCGAAGTTGTCCAGCTGCTCTTTCAGGGCCGCGCCATGTTTCCCTATGATCTCGAAGCAGATCTCGGCGTCAAAAAACTCCCTGACCAAGTGGGTTTTCCCGACACGACGTCGTCCGTAAACCGCAACAAATTCAGGATCCGACGATTTGGAGGCGAGCCCCAAGATCCCCTTCTCCACCTTACGCCCTATGATTCGCTCTAAGCTCATAATACCGTATTTTAGCCCAATTTAATGAGCCATGTCAAGCCAGAAGTAAAATCGAAGACCCTGTTTTGGCCAATTATAATGATTTATATCAAGCCGAAACCTTTGACAGCACGGGAACCTGGTATCAGCAACGTTGACAGTTACGCCATAGCATTGTAAACAGATTAATCTGCCATATGGGCCTTCAAAGAGGAGACAAAAAACCATGCAACATCCGTTTGACCGGGAAAACGCCCTGAAGATTTTATCCGTGAAACGCCGCGAACTGGGACGGGGGCTTTCTTATACCGAAAAAATCCTCTTTCTCCATGAAATACCCCGGAAAACACCCGGAAAACTACAGCCGGGAGTCCATCAGATCTTTCTTCGACCGGATCGGGTCGCCATGCAGGATGCTACCGCCCAGATGGCCATGCTCCAGTTCATGCAGACGGGACAGAAAAAAACCAACATCTCGGCCACCATTCACTGTGATCACCTCATCCGGGCACGGGAAGGGAGTGATATTGACCTTGAGGGCGCTTTGGACGTCAACAAGGAAGTGTACGATTTTCTCTCTTCGGCAGCCATGAAATACGGAATCGGTTTCTGGGGACCCGGATCGGGCATCATCCACCAGGTGCTCCTGGAAAATTATGCCTTCCCGGGGGGGCTCATGATCGGAACCGATTCACACACCCCCAACGCGGGGGGCTTAGGCATGATCGCCATCGGCGTTGGCGGGGCCGACGCTGCTGAAGTCATGGCCGGACTCCCCTGGGAAACCACCTTCCCCTCACTGGTGGGGATTAAACTGACAGGTGAACTGACGGGGTGGGCATCTGCCAAAGATATTATCCTGGAGATGCTGGAGCGATTCAGCGTCAAAGGCGGGACCGGGAAGATCTTTGAATATTTCGGCCAGGGGGCAAAAGGGCTGTCGGCGGCCCAGAAGGCGACCATCACCAATATGGGTGCTGAGCTTGGGGCCACGAGTTCCGTATTTGTCTATGACGAAAGCATGGCCAGTTATCTCAACAATACCGGGCGTGAAACGGATGCGGCCGCAGCCGCTGCTCTCGCGGATGTTCTGTGCCGGGACGACATCTGCACCACCGATCCGGAGCGTGTTTACGACCAGGTCCTGGAGCTGGATCTCGGCACCATCAAACCGGCCCATGCGGGCCCTTTCAGCCCGGACCGGATCACCGGAGTGGCGGATTTCAGGGAACGGGTGGCCTCGGAAAAATGGCCCGAAAAGGTTTCCGCCGTGCTCATGGGATCCTGCACCAACTCATCCTATTCGGATCTTTGTGCCGCAGCAGAAATCCTTGAGCAGGGAAGGCGGCACGGTTTGCGGGTCAAAGTCCCCTTCATGTTGTCTCCGGGTTCGGAGCAGATCTACGAAACCGTCAAGCGGGACGGGATCCTTCAACAACTGCAGGATGCGGGCACCATAATTCTTTCCGCATCCTGCGGGCCCTGTATCGGTCAATGGGACCGGAAGGATTCCCGGAAGGGCCTCCAGAATATCATGTTCACCACCTTCAACCGAAATTTCAAGGCGCGAAACGACGCCAATCCCGAAACCCTGGCCTTTCTGACCTCACCCACCATGGCCGCTTGCCTCGCTTTATCGGGTGATGCCGGGTTCAACCCGGAGACCGATCTGCTGGTGGGGGCTGAAGGGGAAACATTTCAACTGACACCCCCCCATCCGCCACCACTACCTGAAAAAGGCCTGACGCTCTACAAATCCGCCTACATTGCCGCAGAGGCGGAAGATATGACGTTCCCCATAATGATTGATCCCCATTCAGAAAGGCTTGAACTGCTTAAACCCTTTGCGCCCCGGGACGGAGAGGATTTCACCAAGCTGCCCGTTCTCGTCAAGACCAAGGGGAAAACCACCACGGATCACATCTCCCCGGGCGGGAAATGGCTCAAATATCGGGGGCACCTGAGCAACATCTCACAAAATATGCTGGCAGGCGCCTTAAATGCCTTTACGGGTGAAACCGGTCATGGCACTGACATTCTCAGCCGACAAAAAGGGATAAAGTTCTCGGAACTTGCCAAAATCTATCAAGAAATATGCGGCGGGTTCATCATCGTAGGCGATGAAAACTACGGCGAAGGATCGAGCCGGGAGCATGCGGCCATGAGCCCCCGGTTCCTGGGAGCAAAAGCCGTCATCACCCGCTCTTTCGCCAGAATTCATGAAGCCAACCTCAAGAAACAGGGCATTTTGCCGCTGACGTTCGCGAACCTTTTGGATTACGACAGGATCAGCGAGGATGACCGCATAAGCCTGATGGGTCTTGAAACCCTCAACCCCCATGAAGCGATTCGGGCGATTGTTCAGCCAAAAGAAGGCCCCGGCTTCGAGATTGCGCTCATGCACACCCTGACGGATGAACAGATAAAATGGTTTAAGGCGGGGTCGGCGCTGAACACGGTACGGAGGTTAACATGACGACGTTTGATCTGGTCATTCAAAACGGAACCATCTTAACCATGGACCCTGAAAACAGGGTCATTGAAAATGGTGCCCTGTGCGTATCGGGTGATACCATTTCGCAATTGGGGGATCAAACCCCCGAAAGCCATGGTGCCTTAAAAACAATTGATGCCAAAGGCGGTCTCATCCTTCCGGGACTCATCAACGGTCATACCCATGCGGCCATGAGCCTTTTCAAGGGCCTGGCGGACGACCTTCCGCTCATGGAATGGCTAAATCACTATATCTTCCCCGTTGAAAAGAACATGGACGCCGATTTTGTCCACACCGGCACACTGCTGGCCTGCGCCGAGATGATCCTGTCCGGCACCACCTGTTTCTGCGACATGTACCTCTTTGAGGACCAGGTGGCACAAGCCGCCTTTCAATCGGGTCTCAGGTGCCTTGTGGGGGAAGTGCTCTATGACTTCCCCTCTCCCAATTACGGCGACCTGGAAAACGGGTTTACCTACACAGAGTGGCTCATTCGGAAATGGAAAGACAATCCCCTGGTATCCATTGCCGTGGAACCCCACGCCCTTTTTACCTGCAGCCCCGAACTGCTCAAGAGAGCCAACGAGATGGCCCTGTCTCACAAAAGACCCCTGATTATCCATTTCGCCGAAACCCTGGCGGAACTGGAAGAAGTGGAAAAGCGATACGGCAAGAGACCCCTGGAACACCTGGAAGCCCTGGGCATTCCGGGGCCGCATCTGATCGCGGACCACGCCGTCCATTTGAATCCATCCGAGATTGACAAAATGGCCGAGTACGGTATCAAGGTGATTCACAATCCGGAGAGCAACATGAAACTGGGCTCGGGCATTGCACCGGTACCCCGGATGATCGATCGCGGGATAAGTGTGGGCATAGGGACCGACGGCGGCGCTTCCAACAATAACCTGGACCTCTTCACGGAGATGGACATGGCGGCCAAGCTCCACAAGGTCCAGACCATGGACCCCACAGTCATGGATGCCCTGACCGTGTTGAAAATGGCCACCATTGAAGGGGCCAGAGCGTTGGGACTGTCCCATGAAACCGGCTCCCTTGAAACCGGGAAAAAGGCGGATATCATTGTTATCGACACCCGCAAACCCCACCTGACGCCCATGTACAATCCTTTTTCCCACCTGGTCTATGCGGCCAGGGGACAGGACGTGAGCCACACCGTCATTAACGGCCGGCTGGTCATGGAAAACCGTCGATTGCTGACCCTGGATCTGAAAGAGGTCATGGCGCGGGCCACGGAAAAGGCCACGGATGTCAGAAAATGGGTATCGAACCATTGAGACATAAAGAAAACATCTACCCGGCCATCGGCAGTCGGCTCCTGGGGGTCCCTGAAGTATGGACCCTGGGGGTCAAACCCAATTTCCCGGACTACACACCCGAGGAACAGGAATTCATCAGAAAATCCCATATCATCCTCTACCCCACGCGCAATTACGCCCAGTTCCTGACCACCATGGGGAAAAAAATTTTCCCGAGTCTTGAAACATACCTCTATGCAGACGAAAAGATTAAACAAACCACCCTGTTTTACATGCTGAATATCTCCCACCCCCGCACCCGGATCTATTATCGCCTCCACCACAAAGATATTCTGGACCATTTCCATTATCCTTTTATCGGAAAACTGCCCAGGTCTTCAGCCCGGGGCAGAGGGGTTTATCTGATCGGCAACGGGGAACAACTGAACGCTTATCTGGAACAGACCCAAATCGCCTACATTCAGGAATACATTCCTCACAACCGGGATTTAAGGGTTGTCTTGATTAACCATCAACCGGTCATTGCTTACTGGCGAATCAGGGCACCGGACAATTTCAGGACCAATTTAAGCCAGGGGGGGCGTATCAGCTTTGACGATATTCCCGCATCGGGCATTGCAGCGGCACAGGATGCCGCCCGGAAATGCCGGTTCAACGATGTGGGGATCGATCTCATCAGGCATGAAGGTCAATGGCTCATCATCGAAGCCAATATGAAATACGGCCGCAAGGGGTTGAAAATGAAAGGGCTTGACCTCAAAGAAATCCTGCGGGCAAAACTGATGGCGGGGGAACTCTTCAATTAGAAAAAGAGGCCACACCTATTTTATCTGACGCCACGCTGTTTTCTCCGTGTTGAATATTCTTCGCGGATATGCGATGCTGGGTTTGCGAAAACCTGACAAAAAAGGCCCAAGAAAGAGGCCCCTGAACTGCTGTACAACTTGGTCAGAAGCGGTAAGCTTGGACAGAAAACGGGCGAAGGCTTTTATCGCCATGTGAACAATTGACCTGTTGAAGAAAGTGAATATATAAAAAAGAAGAATAAACATAAAGGAGGCTTCTCATGAGTTTCAGCATTAAGAACAATGTTTACTGGGTTGGAAAGATTGACTGGGAACTCGAAAGATTTCATGGCTATGAATACTCGACACATCGCGGTTCGACCTATAATTCATATTTGATCAAAGAAGAAAAAACTGCTTTGATTGATACGGTATGGGGGCCTTATTCAAAAGAGTTCGTTGAAAACCTCGCCAATGAAATTGACCTTGACAAAATTGATTATGTCATTGCAAATCACGCAGAAACAGACCACAGCGGTGCTCTTCCTGAACTTATGCGCCATATACCTGAGACACCGGTTTATTGTACGAAAAACGGAATCAAATCATTGAAAGGTCAATATCACGAAGACTGGAATTTCAATATTGTCAAAACGGGAGATAAAATTAGTTTAGGAGAGAAAGAATTAATTTTCGTAGAGATGCCCATGCTCCACTGGCCTGACAGTATGCTCTGTTACTTAACGGGAGACGAGTTACTATTCAGCAACGATGCCTTTGGCCATCATTATGCATCTGAACTCATGTATGCCGACCTGGTTGATCAGGCAGAACTGTTTGCTGAGTGCATCAAGTACTACGCAAATATCCTAACCCCATTCAGTCCCATGGCCACCAAGAAAATACACGAGATCCTATCATTTAACCTTCCTCTTGATATGATTTGTCCATCCCATGGCATGATCTGGAGAGACCGTCCTGAGCAAATTGTCGAACAATATTTGAAATGGGCGGATGATTATCAGGAAAATCAGATCACAATTATTTATGATACCATGTGGAACGGCACTCGCAAAATGGCCGAGTGCATTGCAAAAGGAATCAGAGAATCGGACAAGGAAGTTAATGTCAAACTTTATCATCTTGAAAAAAGAGACAAGAATGATGTGATTACAGAGGTTTTTAAATCCAAAGCTATCATTGTTGGTTCTCCGACAATTAACAGGGGAATCTTAACTTCTGTGGCGGCTATCCTTGAATTGATAAAGGGCCTGAAATTCAGGAAAAAGAAAGCCGCGGCATTCGGATGCTATGGATGGAGCGGCGAGTCAGCGAAAATCATCTCTGACAGTTTGAAAACATCTGGATTTGATATGGCGGATGAAACTCTCAGAGTTAATTGGAATCCGGATGATGAAAGTGTGGAAAAGTGTATAGAATATGGAAAGAAGTTGTCCGAAAAATTCGTATAAACGGCATTCTCGCCGTAAATTCCGGGAAAACAGGACTAAATTTCACAGTTGAAAAAACGGGTGTTGGGTTTGGGTTTGGGACATCCTATAATGCTCCTGTCAAGAAAAATTTCCAAAAAATGTAAACATCGCAATAACAGATAGTTACGGTGCATTGCAATTTTTTGATATAGCCCAGCGTCAAGCCCGTTCCGGACTTTTTGC